>Ga0068872_10000606_pt1 | contig 30454 bp, 25 predicted proteins | sample NOAtaG_7_FD_66441 | JGI IMG/M metagenome (GOLD analysis project Ga0068872, IMG submission 66441) | Freshwater lake microbial communities from Lake Erie, under a cyanobacterial bloom - NOAA_Erie_Diel1S_2200h metaG | ecosystem: Environmental > Aquatic > Freshwater > Lake | place: USA: Ohio, Lake...
GTGGTACAGGAACACGGTGTGGATCGCCTCGCGCACCGGATCGTTGCCGCGGAAGCTGAACGACACGTTGCTGACGCCACCCGAGACCTTGGCGCCGGGCAGGTTCTGCTTGATCCAGCGTGTGGCCTCGATGAAGTCGACCGCGTAGTTGGCGTGTTCCTCGATGCCGGTCGCGATGGCGAAGATGTTGGGATCGAAGACGATGTCCTCGGCCGGAAAGCCGACCCGGTCCACCAGGATGCGATAGGCGCGCTCGCAGATCTGCGTCTTGCGCTCGAAGCTGTCGGCCTGGCCCTGCTCGTCGAACGCCATCACGACCGCTGCCGCGCCATAGCGGCGCACCAGCGTGGCCTGACGGATGAACTCGGCCTCGCCCTCCTTCAGCGAGATCGAGTTGACGATGCCCTTGCCCTGGATGCACTTGAGGCCGGTCTCGATCACCGACCACTTGGACGAGTCGATCATGATCGGCACGCGCGAGATCTCGGGCTCGCTGGCGACGAGCTTGAGGAAGCGCTCCATCGCCGCGGCCGAGTCGAGCATGGCCTCGTCCATGTTGATGTCGATGACCTGGGCGCCGTTCTCGACCTGCTGGCGCGCGACCGCGAGGCCGTCCTCGTAGCGACCCTCGAGGATCATCTTCGCGAAGGCGCGGCTGCCGGTGACGTTGGTGCGTTCGCCGATGTTGACGAACAGCGAGCCGGCGCCGACGACCAAGGGCTCGAGGCCGGAGAGCCGCATCGCAGGCGGAGCGGCTGGGGCGATGGCCACCGCGGGATCGGCAGGATCGACGGGATCGAAAGGAGCGGTCATGGCCTCGGCAGCAGACGTGAAGAAAAGGCCGCCAGCGCGCCGGCCGGGTGCCGGTCCTCGGCAGTCCCAGGGCAAAGCCGGATTCTAGGGTTCGAGGGCCGCGCGATCAGCCGCGACCGGACCAGCGAAGCAGGCCGTCGAGCAGTTTGGTCGCATCGATCGGCTTGGTCAGGAAGTCGTCCATGCCCGCCGCAAGCGCCTGCTCGCGCTCGCCGACCAGGGCGGCCGCGGTGACCGCGATGATCGGCAGTCGTACGCCCTCCTGGCGCAGGACCCGCGTGGCTTCGTAGCCACTCATCGTGGGCATCTGGATGTCCATCAGCACCAGGTCCAGGGGCTCGGCCTTGCCATCGCGGGCCGCGCGAACGGCCTGCACCGCCAGTGCACCGTCGGTGGCTTGAACGACGTCCGCGCCCCAGCGCTCGAGCATGGCCACGGCGATCAGCATGTTCACCGGGTGGTCCTCGACCATCAGCACCCGAAGCCCGGCCAGCGGGCGAAGGGCGCCGTCCAGTGCGCTGCGACCGGCCGGCTGTGCCGGTGGGTCGGCGGCCGGCCTGGCCTGCGGCAGGGGCACCTCAAGCCAGAAGCGGGCGCCCTGGCCGGGCTCGCTCTCGACGCCGACTTCGCCACCCATCAGGCGAGCGAGCTGCTGACAGATCGCCAGTCCGAGGCCGGCGCCACCGTGGCGACGGGTTGTCGAATCGTCGGCCTGGCTGAACGGCTTGAACAGCCGGGCCTTCGTCTCGTCATCGATGCCACGACCGGAGTCGGAGACGACAAAGCGCATGCCCTGCGCCATGCCGGAGGGTTCATCAGAGCCGTGGCCTGCGATGCGTTCGACGCTCAGCCGCACCTGCCCGCCTTCGGTGAACTTCAAGGCGTTGTTCAGGTAGATCGTCAGCACTTGGCCGAGCCGAAGGGAGTCACCCTGCACCCGACCGTCGCAATCCGACGCGATGTCCAGCGCAAAGCCCAGGCCCCGCTCGGCGGCCTGGGCGCTGAAGTTGCGATGCATGCAGCGCAAGAGCTGGCCGAGGTCGAAGTCCGCGTGCTCGATCGCGATCTTGCCGGCCTCGATGCGAGACAGGTCCAGGATGTCATTGATCACGCTCGACAGCATCTGCGCGCTGCCGACGATCTGGTCCAGATAGTGCTGGCGCTTGTCTTCCGACAGTGAAGGCTCGCGCGCGAGCTGGGCCAGACCGAGGATCCCGTTGAGCGGGGTGCGCAGCTCGTGGCTGGTGTTGGCCAGGAAGGCGCTCTTGGCCCGGCTGGCGGCCTCGGCCTCGTCGCGGGCCCGCGCCAGTTGCTGTTCGAACTGGCGCCGCTCGGTGATGTCCTCGATGATCCAGACGAAGCCGGTTTCGATCATGCGTGCGGGCTGCACCGCGCGACCGTGGATGCTGGCCAGGAAGCGGCTGCCGTCTCGGCGGCGCAGCTCATGCTCGACCGCGACCGACTCTCCGCGTTCGAGGGCCGGCACGAGGACTGCCACCGCCCTGTCGAAAGCTTCGGCGTCGGCCCAGTTCACCGAGGTCGGTTGTCCGACCAGGCCCCCGGGAGGCCAGCCCAGCATCTCTTCGAGGCGTCTGTTCGCGTTGGCGATGACGCGCCGGCGCGTGACCGCGATGCCCACCGAAGCGCTGTCCAGGATCGCCTCGTGTTCCAGGCGCTGGCGCTCGCTTTCCGTGACGTCGCGGCCGTTGATGACCAGGTACTCGCGGCCATCGAGGACGAAGCGCGCCGCCGACACCAGCAACCGCAGTTCCCGACCGTCGCGATTCCGGAATGCGATCGGCCGGTTGGGCTCTGCGGCGCCGATGCGGATGGCGTCGACGAAGGCTTCGCGTTCTTCGGGGGTGTGCCAGATTTCCAGGTCGGCTGACGTCCGGCCCACAGCCTCGCCGGCGCTCCAGCCGCTGAACCTCTCGAAGCTGCGATTGACCATCACGTACCGGCCGGTGGCGGCCTCGGTCAGCGTGATCAGGTCCGGGCTGGTGGCGACCAGGTGTTCGAGCAGCGCCTTGGAGCCCCGCAGTTGTTCCTCGGCCGCGCGGCGCTCGGTGTCGTCGGCCATGATCGTCATGATCGCCGGGCCGCCATCGGTGTCGACCAGCACCGCCGTCGAGCGAAGGGCCAGCTCGCGGTCACCGACCTTCAGGTGGTACACCGTGACGGGCAAAGCGCTGCCCACGGGCTGCGTCTCCAGCCAGGCCAGTCGCTCGCGCGCACGTTGAACCTCGGGACCCGGCTCGAAGGTGGCCAGGAGTTCATGGCCAAAGGCTTGCGCCAAGCTCGTGAATCCAAGCAGTTGCAGCGCCGCCGGATTGGCGTCGAGCACGCGCCCGCGCCGATGCAGCACCAGCGGGCTGGGATTTCGTCCGAAGAGCTCCTGATAGCGCGAGCGGGTCCTGGCCAGTTCAGACTCGGCGCGCCGCAGTTGCGTGACCTCGGTGGCGACGCCCCAGTAGCCGGTGCAGATCCCTTTGGCATCGTGCCGAGGCTCGCCGCTGACCGCCCAATGGCGAGGCGGTGCGCCGGGCTCGGCGAAGGCCAGCGGGACGCCGGCAAAGGCTTCGTCGCGACCGATGTCGGCCAGCAGGGTGTCCAAGGCATCGGCATCGATCGCGACACCGGGCAGGCGCCACGGCAATTGCCCGAGAAAACGCTGGGCATTCGGCACCGGTTCGCCACTGCGGGCGTAGGCGAGCACGACGATCCTGTGCTGGCGGTCGCTCTCCCAGTAGAGATCGGCGGCGACGCCCAGCAGTTGGCGGAAGCGCGCCTCGCGATCGTCGCTCAGCCGGGTTTGGCGCTCGATCAGGCGCACCGCCACCCAACCACCGAACGTGCCCGCTGCCAAGCCCAGCAGCTGGGCGCCCAGACCGACCGGCAGGCCGTCGGCCAAGGGCGGTGGTGCCCAGGGAGAAAGGTGCACCACGGCGAGGCAGGCCAACGCGACTGCGGCCCCGAACACGCCGGCGCGGCGACCGGCTGCACTGAAGAGAAGGTAGACCATCAGCCCGTACAGCGGCAGGCCGTGTGGGGCACGGGGGCCTTCGAGGGCCAGCGCGATCACGGCAATCAGGACCATGCCGAAGACCGTGCTCAGGGTCATCGCCAGGGCCAGCCGGTGCTTGGGCGTGGCCAAGGCCGCCAGCGATGCAAGGCCGTTCAGAACCAGCAGTGCGGCGACGGTCCCGCTGTGGGCGCCCATCTGCGTCCCGGCGACCAATGCCGCTGCCACCAGGGACACCACGCAGGTGCAACCGAAGAACCCACGCGCCAGCGGCGCGTGCAGCACCCCCAGCGGCAGTCGTTCAGGAGCGCGCGGGCCTGGCAGCGCGAGATCCGGGTCGTCGCTCATGGCCGGCCCGGATGTGCCTTAGACGCCGCCGCTTGTGCCGGCCTGCACGCCAGCCTTGGCCGACTGCAACTGGGCGCGGGTCACCTCAGCTGCGGCTCGAGCGGCTTCGGCGAAGTCGGAACCAGCGCCGGCGTACAGGATCGCACGCGAGGAGTTCACCGCCACCGGGGCCTCGACGCCCCAGGCGGCCCGGACCACCGCGGCGGCATCGCCACCCTGGGCGCCGACGCCGGGCACCAGCAGCGGCAGCGTCGGCGCCAGTTCACGGACCCGGGCCAGCTCGGCCGGCCAGGTGGCTCCGACAACGAGGCCGATCTGGCCGCTGGCGTTCCAGGGCCCGGCGGCCAGCCGGGCGACCTGCTCGAACAGCAACTCGCCGTTGGCCAGCCGCTGGCCCTGCAATTCGGCGGCGCCAGGGTTGGACGTCCGGCACAGCAGGATCAGCCCCTTGTCCGGCCACCGCAGGTAAGGCTCGATCGAGTCGAACCCGAGGTAGGGCGACAGCGTGACGGCATCGGCTCCGTAGCGCTCGAAGGCTTCACGGGCGTAGAGCTCGGCGGTCGAGCCGATGTCGCCGCGCTTGGCGTCCAGGATCACCGGCACCGAAGGCGCAACACGTCGGATGTGGCCGATCAGCCGCTCAAGTTGGGCCTCGGCCGCACAGGCCGCGAAGTGCGCGATCTGGGGCTTGAAGGCGATGGCGAGATCGGCCGTCGCGTCGACGATCGCGGCGCAGAACTCGAAGATGCGCGACGGATCACCGCGCCAGGCGCCCGGCAGCCGAGACGGCTCCGGGTCCAGGCCGATGCAGAGCAGGGACTGGTTGCGCTCTTCAGCGGCTTGCAGGCGAGCGCGGAAATTCATCACTTCATTCTAGGGATGCTGCCCGGGACGGACCCAGCGGCGGTCGGACCTTCAGACCTGACGTGCAAGCGCCTCGGCGGCGCCCGTGTACCGCGCCGGGGTCAGGGCCAGAAGCCGCGCCTTCTCCGCCTCGGGCAAGGCCAACGCGGCGATGAAGTCCTGCATGCCTTGCCGCGTGATGGCCTGGCCGCGGGTGGCCGCCTTCAGCTTCTCGTAGGGCTCGGGCAGGCCGTGTCGGCGCATGGCCGTCTGCACCGCCTCGGCCAGGACCTCCCAGCTGGAGTCGAGGTCCTCGGCCAGCGCGGCGCCGTTGACCTCCAGCTTGCCGAGCCCGCGGGCGAGCGAGTCGTGGGCGAGCAGCGTGTAGCCCAGCGCTACACCCATGTTGCGCAGCACGGTGCTGTCGGTCAGGTCGCGCTGCATGCGGCTGATCGGCAGCTTGCCGCTCATGTGGACGAGCAGCGCGTTGGCGAGGCCGTAGTTGCCCTCGGCGTTCTCGAAGTCGATCGGGTTGACCTTGTGCGGCATCGTCGACGAGCCGACCTCGCCTGCCCGCGTGCGCTGCTTGAAGTAGCCCAGCGAGATGTAGCTCCAGACGTCGCGGCAGAAGTCGATCAGCACCGTGTTGCAGCGGGCCACGGCGTCGAACAGTTCGGCGATGCCGTCGTGCGGTTCGATCTGGATCGTGTGCGGGTTGAAGTCCAGTCCCAGACGTTCTTCGACGACGCGGCGGCTGAAGGCCGGCCAGTCGAAGTCCGGCCAGGCGGCGAGGTGGGCGTTGTAGTTGCCGACGGCACCGTTCATCTTGGCCGGCAGCTCGACGCTGGCGATCCGGCTGCGCGCCCGGACGAGCCGCGCGACCACGTTGGCCAGCTCCTTGCCCACCGTGGTCGGGCTCGCGGTCTGGCCGTGCGTGCGCGCCAGCATCGGCAGCGCGGCGTGTTCATGCGCCATCGCGCGCAGTGTCGCGACCAGGCCGTCCAGGGCCGGCAGCAGCACCTCTCGGCGTGCGGCGCCCAGCATGAGCGCGTGGCTGGTGTTGTTGATGTCCTCGCTGGTGCAGGCGAAGTGCAGGAACTCGGCGTTGCGGGCGAGCTCCGGGCTGGCGGTGGCCTCGGCGCAGCGGGCCTTCAGCCAGTACTCGACCGCCTTCACGTCGTGGTTGGTCGTGCGTTCGATGTCCTTGATGGCCTGCGCGTCGCTTTCAGAGAACCGGCTGACCAGGCCCCGCAGATGCGTGCAGGCGGCGTCGCCGAGCTGCGGAAACTCCGCGAAGCCGGCTTCCGACAGCGCGATGAACCATTCCACCTCGACCTGCACCCGCCGATGCATCAGCGCGAATTCGGACAGCAGTGGCCGCAGCGCGGCGAGCTTGGGCGCGTAGCGACCGTCCAGCGGCGACAGGGCCAGCAGCGGCGAGGGCGATGCATTCATGTCCGGAATTCTAGGGAGGGACCTTGGAGGCGCCCGCGGTGGTCGCGCAGAGAATCCGGGCCATCACCAACACTGCTCCCAGGGAGGGAGACCATGGACACCGAGAGCCCCATCTCTGCGGCCGCGCCCGCGCCCGCCTTGCCCACACGCCATGAGCACGCGTTGCGTTTCGTCGGCTCGGGCAGCGAATACTTCAGGATCTGGATCGTCAACCTGCTGCTGACGCTGGTGACCTTTGGCCTGTACTACCCGTTTGCCAAGGTGCGGCGGCTGAAGTACTTCCATGGGGCGACCGAGCTTGCCGGACAGCCGTTTGCCTTCCATGCCGACCCCTGGAAGATGTTTCGCGGCTATGTGCTGATCGCGGTGATGCTGATCGTGTACTCGGCGGCCGGGCACTTTTCGCCGATGGCCGGCTTGATCGCGTTTGTCATCGTCGCCGCCGTCTGGCCCGCGTTGTGGCATTCGTCGCTGCGCTTCCGCCTGGCCAACACCAGCTGGCGCGGGCTGAGGTTCCACTTTCGCGGGACGGCCGGTGGCGCCTACCGCGTGATGGCCTGGCCCGCCGTGGCGTCGCTCGTGCTCGTGGGCACCTCGATCGCGATGGCGCCGGCGGACGAAAACAGCCAGCCGAGCACCGCGCTGGCGATCGTGTTCTTCGCCGTGTTGCTGGCGTTCTGGGCCGCCTTCCCGGCCTTCCTGTGGTTGATCCACCGCTACCGCCACGACCACATGGCCTTGGGGCGCGAGCACACGCGCTACAACGCCAGGGTCGGCCGCTACTACATGCTGTCGCTGAAGAGCATGCTGATCTCAGGCGGGCCCCTGGTGGTGCTGGGCATCGTTGCCGCCATCGTGATTCCGGCGATGCAGGCCAGCACCGCCGGTATCGCCCAGCGGGCCGACGCCGGGGCGGGTGCTGCCTTTGGCGTCGGAATGGTCGTCGGCATGGCGCTGTTCTACGTCGTGCTGATCGCCGTGGCCGGCGGCTACTGGACGGCCCGCATGCAGGCGGTGATGTGGAACGGCACCGCCAGTGCCCACATCGGTTTTGCCAGCAGCCTGCGCGCGCGTCCGATGATCGGCCTGTGGATCAAGAACGGCCTGCTGATCATCGTCACGCTCGGGCTCTACTTCCCGTTTGCGCAGGTGGCCACGGCGCGGATGCGCTTGCACGCGATGACGGTCACGAGCACGCTGGCGCTGGACGACCTGACGGCACGTCTGGGGTTGGAGAGCGAGTCCGCGGCCGGCGACGCCGCGGGCGATCTGCTCGGATTCGACATCGGTCTCTGACGGGCGGTTGAAGGTGCAGGCGCTCTACTTCGACGGCCACAGCGCCCGCGCCACCCCGGTGCGGCTGCATGTCACCGAGGCGGCGCTGCACGCGGTGGCCGCCGATCCGGGTGGCAACGCCGGTGCCGAAGCCGCAACGGCCTGGCAATGGCCGCTGACCGAGCTGGTCTGGCCCGAGCGCACACGCCATGGCCAGCGGACGATCGAGTTGAAGGGCGGCGGCACGCTGGTCGCCACCGACGCCGTCGCGTTTGATGCCTGGCGCGCTCGCCATGGGCATCGCGATGGCTGGATCGTGCGCGCCCAGCAGCATTGGCGCGGCGTGGCGCTGGCGCTGATGCTGCTGGTCGCCACCGTCGCCGGCGGCTACCGCTGGGGCGTGCCGCTGATCGCCCGCGGCATCGTTGCCGTCGTCCCGCAGGCGGCCGACCAGGCCCTGGGTGATGCGGCCCTGGCGAGCCTGGACCGCCAGTGGCTGGCGCCCAGCCGCATCGACGCCGCGCGGCAGGACGAGTGGCGGGCGCGCTTCGGGGCCTTGATGGACCAGGCGATGCCCGATGCCGGCCGTCGCCTGGCCTGGCAGCTGCACTTTCGCAGTGGTGGAGAGTCGCTCGGCGCCAACGCGCTGGCACTGCCGGGTGGGCACATCGTCATCACCGACGAGATGCTGGCGCTGCTCGTCGGCCATGAAGACACCGTGCTGGGCGTGCTGGCGCACGAATACGGCCACATCGAGCACCGCCACGGCATGCATGCCGTGGCGCGGCTGACCCTGGTCTCGCTGGCGGTGTCGGTTGCGCTCGGAGACTTCAGCAGCGTCATCGTTGCGGTACCGGTGCTGCTGGCCCAGGCCGGCTACTCCCGCGAGGCCGAGCGCGAGGCCGACGCCGCCGCGGCCCGGCTGCTGCGCGCCAGCGGCCGGTCGCCCGAGGTGATGGTGCTGCTGTTCGAGAAGATGGGCCAGCAGCGCGACGACAAGAAGAAGTCCGAGTCGTCTGCCTCGCGCACGCCAAACCTGCCGATCGCCTTCGCCAGTCACCCACAGGACGACGAGCGCATCCGCTTCTTCCGCGAGGCGGCACGGTGATCGCCTGTTTGGCGGGTGTCGTGGGGGGGCCTGAACGCCTACGATGGGCTCCTCTCCCCAGTGAGCGGCCGTCCATGACCAAGATGAATAGCCCCGCGGACATCGCCAGTCGCCTGGTCCCCGGACGTTCCATCCCGAAGCTCGCACGCCGCGGCGACATGCTGGCACTGAGCAAGGCGCTTCTTGCCGAGGCGCGCGAGACCTATGCCATCCCCGAGTCGGCGCAAACCGTCGCGGTCGGCTGGACCGGGTTCCCGGGCCTCGAAGCCAGGCGCTTCGTCGGGGCGTCGCGCTCGATCCGCGCAAGGACCTTGCTGCCGACTCCCGTCGACCACATCATGGCGCCCCGCTCGAATGCCCAGTTCCTCGATCACGCCGAGCAGGACGTGGCCAACGCCTTCATCGACGCGATCCAGGCCGTCGGCGGCGGCTCGGCGCTCGATGGCGAGTGGCTGCGTGTCGCGATATCGCACGCCAAAGGTCCTTGCAGCGCCTGTGTGCAGGGCCTGACCGATCGCCAGATGGATCCTGGGGTCCTGGCGCAGCTGAGCCGCCGCTTTCCCGGCTTGACGGTGACCTTGTTGTGGGTCTCCGAAGGCGGCCGTCTGCACCATGCCATCCTGCAAGGCGGCGAGCGGCTTTGAGCAGGCGATCGCTGTCATGAGACCGTATCGCGCGCTGCTGTTCGATGTCTTCGGCACCGTCGTCGACTGGTTCGGCAGCGTCAGTGCCGAGCTGCGCGCCAGCGGGCTGGCGCTGGACCCGGTGGCCTTCACGCAGGCCTGGCGACGGGGTTACGGCCCCGCGATGCAGCAGGTGCGCAGCGGTGAGCTGCCATGGACGAACATCGACGGCCTGCATCGGCGCATCCTGGACGGGCTGCTGGCCGAAAACGGCCTCGTACCGGGGCGCGACCTGAGCGAGGCCCAGGCCGCGGACCTGAACCGGGCATGGCACCGGCTTGCGCCCTGGCCGGACAGCGTCGACGGCATCACGCGCCTGAAGCGCCGCTTTGTCGTCGCGCCGCTCAGCAACGGCAATGTCTCGCTGCTCGTCGACCTGGCCCGCCACGGCGGCCTGCCCTGGGACGCGATCTTCAGCGCCGAGCTGTTCGGCCACTACAAGCCTGATCCCGAAACCTACCTCGGCGCCTGCCGCCTGCTGGGCCTTCAGCCCGCACAGGTGCTGATGGTGGCGGCCCACCCGAGCGACCTGCGTGGTGCAGCAGCCGCCGGCCTGGCCACGGCCTACGTCCCGCGCCCTGCCGAGCAGGGGCCCGGGGGCATGATGGAGCCCTGGACGGCGGGCGAGTTCGACCTCGTGGCGCACGACTTCATCGACCTCGCCTCGCAGCTCGGCGCCTGAGCCTGCCCATCCGTCCTCTGTTGCCCCTGTCGACCGAACCGATGACCCCCCATTCCACCGACTACCTCGTCGTCGGCGCCGGCACCGCCGGGCTGGCTTTTGCCGACACGCTGATCGCCCAGGATCCGAACGCCCATGTGACCCTGGTGGACCGCCGAGGCAAGGCTGGCGGGCACTGGAACGATGCTTACCCGTTCGTCACGCTGCACCAGCCGTCGGCGTTCTACGGCGTCGCGTCGTTGCCGCTGGGCAGCGGCCGGATCGACAGCGTCGGCCTGAACGCGGGCCTGGCCGAACTGGCCTCGGGCGCCGAGGTCTGCGCCTATTTCGATCGCGTGGTCCACCAGAGCCTGCTCGCCAGCGGCCGTGTCGCCTACTGCCCGATGCACGAGCACCTGGGCGATGGCCTGATCGAGTCCCTGCTGTCGGGCGAGCGCACTCAGCTTCAGGTGCGCCGGCGCATCGTCGACGCCAGCCACCAGGGCCCCTCGATCCCGTCCAACCACCGCCCGCGCTTCGAGGTCGCCGATGGCGTGCGCCTGGTGCCGCCCAACGCCTTGCCGCAGCTCTGGCAGCGCGCCGCAAGGGGCGAGTCGCTGCCGCGGCGCTTTGTCGTCGTGGGTGCCGGCAAGACGGCGATGGACAGCGTGAGCTGGCTGCTCGGCGCCGGCGCGCCGGCCGCGGCCATCCAGTGGCTGGTGCCACGCGATTCGTGGCTCGTCAACCGCGTGACGACCCAGAACGGCGCGGAGTTCTTCGATGCCGCCATCGGCGGGCAGGCCGACCAGATGCAGGCCTTTGCCGAAGCCGAGTCGGTCGAGGACCTGTTCCTGCGGCTGGAGGCGGCTGGCGTGCTGTTGCGCATCCACCGCGACCGCTGGCCGACGATGTTCCACCTCGCGACGATGACCCCGGCCGAAGCCGCATGGCTGGCCCGTGTGCAAGACGTGGTGCGCCTGGGCCACGTGCGCCGCCTCGAACCCGCGGCCATCGAGCTCGAACACGGCCGGATCGCGGTCGACGATCCGGCGGCGACGCTGTTCGTGGATTGCACCGCGTCGGCCGTGGAGCCGCGGCCGCTGCTGCCGGTGTTCCAGGACGGGCGCATCGTCCTGCAGATGCTGCGCCTGCCGCTGCCGGCCTTCAGCGCCGCGCTGACCGCTTGGATCGAGGTCCACGGCCGCGACGACAAGCACCGCAACGCGCTGGCCGCACCGGTGCCGTTCCCGCACAGCCTGGCCGACTACCCCAAGGCGATGGCCGTCGGCATGTGGAACCAGGCGCAGTGGGGCCAGGAGCCGGCGCTGCGCCAGTGGATGCGCGAGTGCCGGCTCGACGGTTTCAGCAAGCTGATGGCCAGCGCCTCGCGCGACAACCCGGCCCAGCAGGCCATCATCGCCCGCTTCAAGCAGCACGCCATGGCGGCGATGGCCAACCTGCCGCGGTTGATCGCATCGGCGGCCTGAGCGCGGCTCTTCAAGCCAGCAGCGCCCACAGCAGCACCAGCACCATCGCCAGCGTGAGGGCGAAGATCTGCAGCATCAGCACCGTGCCGGCGCGCAGCAGTCGCCAGCCGAGTCGGCCGCCGTAGACGCGGCGCATGGCCACGATGGCGTAGATCGGCATCGCGGCGAAGGCGGCAAAGCTCAGCCACGGGACGTTGAACAGGCTCAGCGCCAGCATCGCGAACCAGAACGCGTGCACGTGCAGCGCGAACACGAGGTGCTCGGTGTAGTGCAGGCGGCGGCTCCAGTAGACGAGCTTGAGCCACAGCGCAAAGCTCGGCAGCAGCACGAACATGCCCAGGCCCAGGTTGGCGAGCAGTCGTTCGCCGACGTTGTGCATCACCTGTTGAAGCTCTTGCGGGTTGCTGGCGCGCACCCGTTCCAGCCGCTTGCAGACCCAGCCCGGGAGGCCCTCGCAGAACCATTCGCCCTTGCGCATGCCGGCGCCGGTGCCTTCGCCCAGGGCGAGCAGGTTGTAGTTGAGCTGTTTGGGTTCCTTGGGCATGTCGCCGGCGTCGATCTGCATCGCGCCGTCGATGCTGGCGACGCCGACGATGCGGATCGCCAACAGCACGACCAGGCTGATCGTCAGGTACAGCCGCAGCGGCAGGACGTAATGCTTGCGCCGGCCGGCGAGGTACTGGCGCGTCAGCTCGCCGGGCTTGAACAGCAGCAGCTTCAGCGTGCGCCACAGCGCGCCCTCGGTGGCGAGGTAGGCGCCGCCGAACTGCTGCAGGAACTCACCCAGCCGCGGCGCGCGGATGCGCGTTTCCTGGCCGCATTGCGGGCAGAACGGCGGCACCGGTGCCGCCAGCTCGTGGCCGCAGTTGGTGCAGGGGCGGGGGCCGGCGTCAGGGTCCATCGGGTACCGCGGCAGCGCTCAGCGCCTGGGCAAACGCGGCCAGGCGCGATGCGTCCAGTCGACCTTCGGTGCGCAGGCTGCTGCACAGGTCGACGCCGTGCGGCTGCACCGCGGCCACGGCGGCGCCGACATTCCCGGCATTCAGCCCACCGGCCAGCCACAGCGGCAACGGGAACACGGCGTCGCGGATGCGTCGGCTCAGTGCCCAGTCGTGCGTGCGGCCGGTGCCGCCGAGCTCCTTGATGACGGCCTGCGGGTTGCCGCTGTCGAGCAGGATCGCGTCGACCTCGGGCGCCACCGCCAGGGCCTCGGCCAGCGAGGCCTCGCCCAGCACATGCACCACCTGCACCAGCTCGACACGGGGGCACAGATCGCGCAGCGCCCGCAGCTCGCTCCTGGGCACGTGGTCGACCAGTTGCAGCGTCGTCGGCCGCACCTGACGCCATTGCGCCGCAATGCCCGCGGCCGTGGTGCGCGCGGTGAGCAGGAAGGTCTTGACCGGCAGGCCGCGCATGGCCTTGGCGACGACCGCGGCGCGGCGCTCGTCGATCGCCCCCGGCCCGCTGGGCATGGGCGAGACCAGGCCCAGTGCCGCGGCACCGGCGGACAGGGCCATCCGCGCTTCGTCGGTGTCGGCGATGCAGCAGACCTTGAGCGCAGTGCGATGCACGCCGGCGCTCATGGCGCGCTCCCCGTGCGCAGGCGACGCGCCGCCGCGGCCAGCAAGGCACGCGAGTAGCGGTCGTGCAGGCCGAGCAGGGCCGTGAACAGGCGGCCGGAACGGCGCTCGCCGATCGCCCGGTCCCCACGGGGCAGCAGCGCGGATCCGAAACGCAGCACGGTCTCGCGGCCTGCGGCATCCGGCTCGACCATCAGCCACAAGCGCGTGCGGCCGGTCCGCTCGACGAGCAGCAACTGGCCTTCGGCCCGTGCCTCGACGCGCCAGACGGCAAAGCGCTCGCCGCGGCCCTCGCCGAGCGCCCGCGCGTCATCGTCCGTCGACGGGGCACCGGCCAGCGCGAGCACGGCACGTTCCAGCTTGAACAGAGGCGTCGTGTAGAAGGCGGCGACAAAGTCAGCCAGCACGATGCGGCCCGGCACGGTGCTGCGGTAGCTGTCGGTGAAGGCGCCTTCGGCGCAGTGGCGCTGGAGCAGCGCGCCGGCCGGGAGTTCGCAGGGAGTGACGGACATCGGGAGGGATTCAGGTGTGGATGACCCCGCGGCCCTGCGTCTGCAACGCTGCGGGCGCGATGCCGGGCACGAGTGTGCAGGCCGCCAGCACGGCAGCGCTGGCGGCGGCGGCGCTGGACTCGTCCGCGGCATGCACCCAGGCCAGCGCTTCGCCACGGGCCACGGGCGCCGCCAGTGCCTTCACGTTCGCAAGGCCGACCCGCGGGTCGATGCGGTCCCCCGGCTTGATGCGGCCACCGCCCAACGCCACGACCGCAAGGCCGAGCGAGCGGACGTCCCAGGCGGCGATGTGGCCGTCGGCGGGTGCGGGCACCGGACGCTGCACCGGCGCCGTGGGCAGGCCAAAGCCGGTGGCCAGCACATCGGCCGGCCCGCCCAGCGCGGCGACCATGCGCGCAAAGCGTTCGGCGGCGCGCCCTTCGGCCAACGCCGCCGTGGCCCGGTCGCGGGCCGCTGCCACCGTGGCCGCCAGACCGCCGGCATGCAGCAACCCGGCGCACAGGTCCAGCGTCAGCGCGAGCAGTCGCGGCTCCTGGCGCTCGCCCTTCAGGAAGGCCAATGCCTCGGCGACTTCGAGCGCGTTGCCGGCGTGGTGGCCGAGCACCTGGTTCATGTCCGACAGCAGCGCGCGCGTCGGCAGGCCGGCGGCGGTGGCGACATCGACCAGCGCCTCGGCCAGGGCCGCGGCCTGGGCGTGTTCGACCATGAAGGCGCCGGAGCCGAACTTGACATCCATGACCAGCGCGTCCAGGCCGGCGGCGCGCTTCTTGGACAGGATCGAGGCCACGATCAGCGGCAGGCTCTCGACCGTGGCGGTGACGTCGCGCAGCGCGTACAGCCGCTTGTCGGCCGGTGCCAGGGTCGGGCCGGCGCCGATGATCGCGCAGCCGGCCTCGCGCAGCGCGCGGTGCAGCGTCGCCCGGTCGGGGTCGACGCGATAGCCCGGCAGGGCCTCCAGCTTGTCGAGCGTGCCGCCGCTGTGGCCCAGGCCGCGGCCGCTGATCATCGGCACCAGACCCCCGCAGGCGGCGACGATCGGCGCGAGCATCAGGCTGACCTTGTCGCCGACGCCGCCGGTGCTGTGCTTGTCGAGCACCGGCCGGTCGGCAAAGCCGGCGGCGCGCCAATCGAGCACCTCGCCGGAGTGGGTCATCGCGTCGGTCAGCGCGGTGGTCTCGTGGCGGTCCATGCCGCGCCAGACGATGGCCATCGCGAGTGCGGCCGATTGCGCGTCGCTCCAGCTGCCGTCGACCAATCCACGCACAAAGGCGCCGATCTGCGCCGCGTCGAGCGCGCCGCCGTCGCGCTTGGTGCGGATGACCTCGGCCGGCAGCATCGTCGGACGCGTCGCTCGGTGCTCAATCCACCAGCGTGACGCGCGGCGTCGGGTCCGGCGCCGGGGTGTTGGCCGTCAGGAAGGCGATCAACGCGTCGACGTCCTGCGCCCCGCCCAGGCGATTGCGGCCCTGCACCAGCATGCGCACGCCGTCGCCCCCCTCGGCGAGAAAGCTGTTGACGGTGAAACGCACGTTGCGATCCAGTGCCACGGGCTGACCCGCAAGGCGCAGGTTCTGCACCCGTTGGCCGTGCGCGGCGGAGGCCTTCCAGTCGTAGGTCAGCGACGACGACGGAATCAGGAACGACGGCCGTTCACGTCCGGGTGCCTGCTGGTCCTCGAGCATCTGCTTGAGCTCGGCGCCGGTCAGCGTCATCACGACCAGGCTGTTGCCGAAAGGCTGCATCGAGAACACCTCGCCGTAGCTGACGCTGCACGGCGGCGTGGCGCCGCCGGCGCAGCGCAGATCGGTGCGCACGCCGCCGGGGTTCATCAGCGCGAACTCGGCCCCGCCGCGCTCGGGCGTGCGCGTGGCGGCCCATTGCGCGTCGGCCACCAGGCGCCCGGCACTGGCGTCGCTGCGCGCGCTGCGGTCGAAGTTGCCGGCAATGCGCCCGACCGGGCGCTGCGCGCGTGGTGCGGCGGCGGCGGCGTAGGCGGCCACGCGCTCGGCCACCGCGGCCACGGGCTGCGCGTTCTTCAGCGCACTGGCCCAGGGCTCGGGCTCGGCGGAGATGATCGCGGCCTTCAGCGTCGCATCGCTGCGGTCGTTGAAGACCGGCAGGTTGCGGTGCTGGGTTTTCGTGCGGTCGACGTCGCCTGTCTTGGGGTCGAGCACCAGATCGGCGACCGAAACGCCGCGGCCCAGCGCCGTCGCCTGCATGACCACCCGACCGTCGATGACGCAGCGGTAGCCCTGGTGGGTGTGGGCCGAGAACACGATGTCGACTTCGGGAGACAGTCGCTTGACGATGTCGAAGATCGCACCGCGCGGGCGTGGGCAGCCGACGTCGTTCCACTCCAGCGGCAGGCCCGGAGTGCCGGTTTCGCCACCTTCGTGGATCACCGCCACCAGCGCTTTCACGCCCTGGGCCGACAGGCGTGCCGCCTCGCGGTTGATGCTGTCGGCCTCGTCGGTGAACTTGAGGCCTACGACGCCCGAGGGGACGACGATGTTCGGCGTGACCTTGGTCACCGCGCCGATGAAGCCGACGCGTACGCCGCCGAAGTCGCGCACGATGGAGGCCGGGAACAGCGTCTTGCCGTCGGCGGTTTCGACGTTCGCGGCAAAGTGCGGGAACCGCGCCGGGGCGTGCTTGCCAAGCGGGCACGACACCAGGTTGCCTTCGGCCGGCAGCGTGCGGCAGCCGCCGCCCATCACGCGCAGCAATTCGTCCTTGCCGGCGTCGAATTCGTGGTTGCCGGGCGCGGCGATGTCCAGGCCCAGCAGGTTCATCGCGTCGATCGTCGACTCGTGCAGGAACAGAGCGCTGATCAGCGGCGTGCCACCGATCAGGTCGCCGCTGCTGACGGTGATGTGGTGCCGGGCCCCGGCGCGCAGCGACTGCACCAGCCCGGCGAGGTGGGCGGCACCGCCGGCGGACAGGCGCAGTGCACGTTCGCGGTTGGCCGGGTCGGGCCAGGGCAAGGACAGGCCGGCGGACTCGAGGTTGCCGTGGAGGTCGTTGAACGCGATGACGCGCACGGTCACCGGCTCGGTGGCGGGTGCGGCTGCCGGCATCGGGCCGCTGGCGCAGCCGGCAAGCCAGGCCGCCGACAGCAGTGCCAGGGCCAGCGATGTCTTGGAGCGCAGGAACATGGGCATCCTCTCAAACGGTTCGGGTGTCAGGCGCTGAGTGCCGGGATCACGGCTGCGAGCAGGTTGCAGGCGCGCTCGCTGGCGCTGGCGGCTGTGGCCATGGTGTGTGCGTGCGACAGCGACTCGTCACTCAGACCCGCGGCCATGTTCGTGAACAAGGAGAAGGCCAGCACCTTCAGGCCTGCGTGACGGGCGAGGATGGTCTCAGGCACGGTGCTCATGCCCACGGCATGTCCGCCCAGGCCCTGGAGCATCCGGATCTCGGCCGGGGTCTCGAACTGCGGCCCGAGCAGCCAGACGTAGATGCCTTCGTGCAAGGTCTGGCCGGCCTTGCGGGCTGCCGTGCGCGCCTGTTCAGCCAGTGTCGGGTCGTAGGCGTTGGCCATGTCGACAAAGCGCTTGTCGCCGCCCACGCCCGGATCGTCGACCAGTGGCGAGCGCTGGACCAGGTTCAGATGGTCCGTGATCAGCATCAGGCTGCCTGCGGGCATGCCGCGGTCCAGGCTGCCCGCCGCATTGGTCTGCACGAGCGTCGTGACCCCGAGAGCGGCCAGGGTGCGCACGACACCGCGCATCGCGCCCACGTCGCCGGTTTCGTAGGCGTGCTTGCGGCCCGCCAGCACCAGCACCGGCGTGCCGGACAAGGTGCCCGCGCGCACGAGGCCGGCGTGGCCACCGACGGCCAGGCGCGGGAAGGCCGGCAGTTCGTCGTAGGGCACGTCGATGGCGCCGTCGACCTTGCCGGCCAGTCCGCCCCAACCCGAGCCGAGCACGACGGCGATCCGCGGTTGCAGGGCGCCCAGGCGCTGGCGCAGTCGAGCCGCGCTGGCGGCGACGGCCGACGCCTCGGCCTCGGCACGGGAGGGATCAGGGGTCATGGAGGCTCCGAGAGGGCTTGGACCAGGCGCTCGGGCTCGTCCACGCCGATGAAGATTTCGCTGACGTCGCGCTCGCCGGTCGCGATCAGCAACGCCGCAGCAGCGAACGCGATCTTGGGGTGCTGGCGCAGCCGGTTCACGGGTGATGCGGCAATGGCAGGTGGTCGGGGCCGAAGGAGTGCGGCAGCAGCTCGCCGAGCGTGAAGCGGCCCAGCGGCTGGCCACTGGCGTCGAGCGACCAGATCACGCAGCGGGCGTCGGCAAACTCGCGCAGCTTCTGGCGGCAGCCGCCGCAGGGTGTGACGGCCACCAGGCCCGATGCGCAGACCGCCACCTCGCGCACCTGGCGGCCGCCGGCCATGACCATTGCGGCCAGCGCCGAGGCTTCGGCGCACCAGCCTTGCGGGTAGGCCGCGTTTTCGACGTTGCAGCCGGCGTGCACCCGCCCTTGTTCGTCGACCAGCGCGGCGCCGACGGCAAAGCGCGAGTACGGCGCGTGGGCCATCGCGCGCGCGGCCAGCGCGGCCTCGCGCAGTGCAGTCGCCGGGCCCGGGAGCCAGGGATCGGTGGCCACTTCAGCGCTCCTTGAGGTACGGCCGGCCCAGGGCCGCCGGCGCCGTGGCGCGGCCGATGAAGCCGGCCAGCAGCACGACCGTCAGCACATAGGGCAGGGCCTGGATGGCCTGCACCGGGACTTCGCCGATGCCCGGCAGGGCCACGCCCTGCAGCCGGATCGAGGCCGCATCGAGGAAGCCGAACAGCAGGCAGGCCCACATCGCCCCGACCGGGTGCCACTTGCCGAAGATCAGCGCCGCCAGTGCCATGTAGCCGCGTCCGGCGGTCATGTTGGGCGCGAAGGCGGGGTTCTGGGCCAGCACCAGGTAGGCGCCGGCCATCGAACACACCACGCCGTTGAGCGCCAGTGCCTGGTAGCGCAGCGCCTTCACGCTCACGCCGGCGGCGTCGACCATCGCCGGGTTCTCGCCGGCGGCGCGCAGGCGCAGTCCGAAGCGGGTGCGGAACAGCAGCCACCACACCGCCGCGACCAGCGCAAAGGCGCCGTAGACCATCAGGTTGTGGCCCAGCAGGCCGACGCCGACGATGGGTCCGAGCACCGGGATCTGGGCGATGGACTTGCCGGCGTCGACGAACCATCGATCCAGACGCACGGCCTCGGACAGCGCAGGGGTCTGGCCGCCCATGCCGAACCAGGCGATGCCGAGCACGACCGTGAGCCCGGCAGCGGTCATCGTGATCGCCATGCCGAGCACGACCTGATCGCCCCGGTGGCTGACGCAGGCATAGCCGTGCAGCATCGACAGCGCCACGCCGACCGCGACAGCCGCCAGCAGCGCCAGCGGCAACGAGCCCGACACCGCGCCGACGGCGGCGGCCGCAAACGCGGTCAGCAGCATCTTGCCCTCCAGGCCGAGGTCGATGACGCCGGCCCGCTCGCACAGCACGCCGGCCAATGCGCACAGGATCAGCGGTACCGACACGCGCAGCGTGCTCGCGATCAGCGTGCCGAAGGTGAGGAGGAGATCGTCCATGCCGTCGATGCTGCGTCAGGTGGCGAGCTTGCCACCGCCGCCGGCTTTCCAGAGGCGGTACAGGAACGGTGCCGCGACATGGGCCATCGCACCGGCGAACAGCACGATCAGCCCCTGCAGCATGAAGACCATGTCGCGGCTGAAGCCGTTGAGCTCGAAGGCCAGCTCGGCACCGCCCTGGTACAGCGCGCCGAACAACAGCGCCGCGAGCACGATGCCCAGCGGATGGTTGCGACCGATCAGGCTCACCGCGATGCCGGCAAAGCCGGCGCCGGCGACGAAGTCCGGCAGCAGGCGTCCGTGGACGCCGGCGATCTCGTTGATGCCAACCATGCCGGCCAGTGCGCCCGACAGCGCCATCGCCACGACGATCAGGCGCTTGGGCTCGATGCCGGCGTACAGCGCGGCATCGGGCGAGAAGCCGGTCGCGCGCAGGCTGTAGCCCGGGCGGCTCTTCCACAGGCCCAGGTAGACCGCCAGCGCCGCCAGCAGGGCCAGCACGAAGCTCAGGTTCAGCGGCGTTCGCGGCCAGGCGATGCCCAGTGCCGCGAGCAGCTCGTGGACGCCCGGCAGGCGCGCCGAAGCCGCGAAAGCGGCGCTTTCCGGGTTCATGTTGCCTGGCGCCTTGAGCGTGTTGACGAGCAGGTAGCCCAGCAGCGCCGCGGCGATGAAGTTGAACATGATCGTCGTGATCACGATGTGGCTGCCGCGCCAGGCCTGCAGGGCACCCGGCACGGCGGCCCAGAAGGCGCCAAAGAGCGCGGCGGCCAGCACCATCAGCGGCAGCATCGCCCAGGCCGGCAGGTGCGCCGACCACGCCAGTGCCACCAGCCCGGCGCCCAGGCCGCCCATGATCGCCTGGCCCTCGCCGCCGATGTTGAACAGCCCGCCGTGGAACGCCACCGCCACCGCCAGCCCGGTGAAGATGAAGGTGGTCGTGTAGTACAGCGTGTAGCCGATGCCGCTCGGGGTGCCGAAGGCGCCCCGGATCAGCAGTCGCAGCACTTCGAGCGGCTCGAAGCCGACGATCGCCACGACGACACCGGCGACGGCCAGCGCGATCACCAGGTTCAGTGCCGGCAGCACCAGCACGTCCATCCAGCGTGGGAGTTCGACGGGTTGGCTCATGGCGGCGTGGGGACGTCGAGCCGGGTCAATGCACGGCCCCGCCCATCAGCCGGCCGAGAGCGCTTTCGGAGCACTCGGCGATGGGCAGCTCGCCGACGATGGCGCCGGCGTTCATCACGATGACGCGGTCGGCCAGCGCCAGGATCTCGTCGAGCTCCGACGACACCACCAGCACGGCGCCACCGGCGTCGCGCATCGCCCGCAGGCGACCATGGATGAACTCGATGGCACCGATGTCGACGCCGCGGGTCGGCTGTCCGACCAGCAGCACCTCGGGCTCGGGCAGCGCCTCGCGCGCGAGCACGAGCTTCTGCTGGTTTCCGCCGCTGAACTTGGAGCTGCGCAGCGCCGGGTTGCGGGGCCGCACGTCCCAGGCGTCCATCATCTGCGCGGTATCGGACTTCATGCGCGGATGCTGCATCCAGCCTGCCGTGCAGTAGCGCCCCAGGTAGCCCAGCACGGCCGATTCCCAGGCCGCAAACGGCAGCACCAGGCCCCGCTTGTGGCGGTCTTCGGGGACATGGGCGATGCGCAGCGTGCGCGCCGTGGCCGGATCCAGCCATCGCTCCGGCGTGAACCCGCGTGCGCCGACCGTCAGCGCACCCTGTTGCGGCGCCAGCAGACCCGACAGCGCATCCAGCAGCTCGCTCTGGCCGTTGCCCGAGACACCGGCGACGCCGACGATCTCGCCTCGGTGAAGCGCGAGCGACACGCCCTTGAGCCTTTCGACACCCAGCCCGTCGCGCCAGCGCAGGTCACGGGCGCGGACCAGCGCCTCGCCCGGGGCCCGTGCAGCCGCGCTGGCTGCCAGGTTGACGCGGCGGCCGACCATGGCCTCGGCAAGGCCATCGACGCTGGTGTCGGCGATCTCGGCGTCGAGCACGACAGCGCCCTGGCGCATCACCGTGACGCGATCGCACAGCGCCATGATCTCCTTGAGCTTGTGCGTGATCAGCAGGATCGTCGTGCCCTGCTCGCGGAGCTGGCGCAGCGTCGCAAAGAGCTGCTCGGTCTCCAGCGGCGTCAGCACCGCCGTCGGCTCGTCGAGGATCAGGATGCGGGCGCCCCGGTACAGCGCCTTCAGGATCTCGAGCCGTTGCCGCTCGCCGACCGGCAACTCGGCCACCGCCGCATCGAGCGCCACCACGAGCCCGGTCCGGTCCATCAGCGCCTGGAGCCCGGCCCGCACGGTGGCGCGGGCCGGCGTGAGCCGGAACGTGGGCTCGGCGCCGAGCATCACGTTGTCGAGCGCCGACAGCGTGTCGACGAGCATGAAGTGCTGATGCACCATGCCGATGCCCAGCGAGATGGCCTCGCGCGAGCCGGAGATCCTCGCGGTCCGGCCTTCGATCTCGATCTCGCCGCCGTCGGCCTGGTAGAAGCCGTACAGGATCGACATCAGCGTGCTCTTGCCGGCGCCGTTCTCGCCGACGATGCCGTGCACCGTGCCGGCCGCGACCGTCAGGTCGACGGCCCGGTTGGCGTGGACGGCCCCGAAACGCTTGTCGATGCCGCGCATCGCCACCGCGGGCGACGCGGTGGCGTTCACAGGCACCCAATCACTCGCACTGGATCACTCGCACTTGCTGTTGGTCATGTAGTCGATGACCTTGATCTTGCCGCTGATGATGTCGGCCTTGGCAGCATCGACGCGACGGCGCATCTCGGCGGTGACGAGCTTTTCGTTGTTGGCGTCGAGCGCGACGTCCACGCCGCCTTCCTTCAGGCCCAGCGCCGTGGTGCCGGGCACAACGCCCTTGAAGGCGTTGTAGACCGCGACGTCGACGCGCTTGACCATGCTGGTGAGCATGGTGCCCGGGTGCAGGTGGTTCTGGTTGCTGTCCACGCCGATGGCCAGGCGGCCGTTGTCCTTGGCCGCCTGGTACACGCCCAGGCCGGTGCCGCCGGCGGCCGCGAAGATCACGTCGACCCCGCGTGCGAACTGGGCCTTGGCGAGCTCGCCGCCACGTGCCGGGTCGTTCCAGGCGGCGCCGGTGGTGCCGGTCATGTTGGCGCTGGTCTCGACCTTGGGGTTGACGAACTTCGCGCCCTGCTCGTAGCCGCACTGGAACTTGCGGATCAGCGGAATGTCCATGCCGCCGACAAAGCCGACCTTGCCGGTCTTGCTGGCCATCGCGGCCATCATGCCGACGAGGAAGCTGCCTTCGTGTTCCTTGAACACGATGCTCTGGACGTTGGGCAGCGCGATCACCGAGTCGATGATCGCGAAGCGCGTGTTCGGGAAGTCCTTGGCCACCTTCTCGAGGCTCGAGCCCTGGGCGAAGCCGATTGCCACGATGGGATTGGCGCCGCGTTCGGCCATCCGGCGCTTGGCCTGCTCGCGCTGCGTCGCGTTGGCGATCTCGAACTCCATGTAGGTCTTGCCCGATTCCTTCTTCCAGCGCTCGGCCCCGTCGAAGCCGGCCTGGTTGAACGACTTGTCGAACTTGCCTCCCATGTCGTAGATGACCGCGGGCTGTGCGCCCTGGGCAAACGTGGTGCCGCTGGCGACGGCGAGAGTGGCGGTGGCCAGAGCGACGAGGGTCTTCTTGAACATGGCAGCAGTGCGGTCGGCTTGAAGAAAGCCCCTCGGCTGGAGGCCAGGCGAGGGGCGCGGTGCCGCAGCATGGCTGTGGCGAACATCAGGATAGCAAGCCGTCAAGCGGCCGCCAAACGACAAAACCCCAACACCGGCTGCCCCTAGCATTGGCCGATGCCAAGTCCCGAAAGTCCTGCCAACACCCTTGCCCTCGCCCGTGCTCTGCCCAAGGTCCTGCTCCACGAGCATCTGGACGGCGGCTTGCGGGTCCAGACCCTGCTGGCCCTGGCCCGCCGGCGCGGCATCGCAACCCCGGCCGACCTTGAGTCCGAGCTGGCCCGATGGTTCGATGACAACGCCCATGCCGGCAGCCTGGTCAAGTACCTCGAGGGCTTTGCCCTGACCGTGTCGGCGATGGCCGACGAGGCCGCGCTCGAACAGGTGGCCTTCGAGGCCGCGGAGGACGCGTTGGCCGATGGCGCCGTGCTGGCCGAGTTCCGGATCGCGCCACTGCTGTTCGAGCCGCTGGGCGTGCCCGGGGACGCCGCGGTGGCGGCGATGCTGCGGGGGCTGGCCCGCAGCGCGCTGCCCAGCGGGCTGATCGTCTGCGCGATCCGCAACCACGACCCGGCTCTGGCGGTGCGGGCGGCCGAGCTGGCCCGGCGCTGGATGGCGCCGGCCGGTGGCGGCCCGGCGGTGGTCGGCTTCGACCTCGCCGGGGCGGAGTTCGGCCACCCCCCCACGGAACACGCGTCGGCACTCGCGGTCGCTCGTGAGGCCGGACTGGCGCTGACCCTGCATGCGGGCGAGGCCGACGCCGCCGAGCGGGTGCTCGAGGCCGTGCGGCTCGGCGCGCTCCGCATCGGCCACGGGGTGCGGCTGGCCGACGCGCTGGCCGATCCGACGCGGCGCCACCTGGTGGACGAGGTCGTCGCCGCCGGTGTGCACCTGGAGGTCTGCCCGACCAGCAATGTGCACACCGGTGCGGCCCGATCGATAGCCGAGCACCCGATCGTGCCGTTGTGGCAGGCCGGTGTCTCGCTGAGCTATCACACCGACAACCGGTTGATGTCCTGCCTGACGCACAGCGACGAGGCGGCCGCGCTGCTCGGACACACCGCATTGACGACGACTGATCTGCTCGCGATGACGCGGCAGGCGGCCGCGGCCTCGTTCCTTCCGGCGGGGGTGCGCGAGGCGGCCCTGGCCCAGGTCGACCGTGGTGCAGCGGCGCTGCTCGCCCGCGAACTCGAGCCGGGATCGCGGCATTGAAGGCGTCGCAGGGCCCTGGCGGCTGGCTGGCGAACGTCCGCGGGCTTGCCGGGACGTCGCCCTGGCGGGCGCTGGGGCTCGTGATGGCGGCCGCAACACCTTGGGCCGTGGCCGACTCCGGTCGCACGGCGGCCGATTGCCCGCCGCCCGAGACCGTGACGCTGCAGTCGCTGGTCAACGCCGCACGATCCGCGGGCGGCGACTGCGGCAGCCGCGGCCTGCGCCCGGCGCAGCCGGCGCTGGACTGGAACGACACCTTGGCCGCAGTCGCTTCGCAGCAGGCCCGGTGGCTGGCACGGATCGGGGCGTTGGCCCATGTCGGCGAGTCCGGCCAGCGGCTGGGCGACCGTGCCCATGCCGGTGGCTACCGCTGGCGCCGGATCAACGAGAACCTCGCCATGGGCCAGGCCGCGGCCGGCGAGGCCGTGGCCGACTGGCTGCGCAGCGACGAGCACTGCTCCAACCTGCTGGACCCGGGTGTGGCCGAGTTCGCACTTGTTTGCGCCATCACCGCGCGCAACCAGCGGGTGTGGGTCTGGGTCGCCGGACGCCGCTGAGGGCTCAGAACACGGCGTGTTCGCCGCGTTCGACGCGGAGCTCGCCCCGCACCAGTGCCGACTGGAAGTCGAGCACGCTGCGCTGGCCGAACTCGGGCGTCGCGTCGGCGTCGTAGCGGCCGGCAGCGGCGTCCCAGACCAGCATCGACTCGCTGGCGTAGTAGCGACCGATGCGTGCCAACTCCGCCTTGGTCGCGAGCACCGGCACAAAAGGCATCAGCCGGCTGGCGGTGCCCAAGGTGGCGGCAATGCCGTCCAGCAGCGCCAGCGGCACGCGGCGGATGCGCAAGGGACGGCCGAGTTCGCCAAACAGATGCTCGGCCAGGTCGTGCGGCGTCAAGGCCGGACCCGGGCCGCCGATCGGCAGGATCTGCGTACCAGGCCGCTCGTCGTCCAGGCAGTTGGCCAGGTAGGCGGCCAGGTCCTCGTCGGCGATCGGCTTGCAGGCCGTGAGTCGGCCGTCGCCAAACACGAGGTAGGGCGCGCCCTGGCTCACCCGCTCGACCTGGCCGGTGATGGACTTGAAGAACGCCGTGGGCCGGACGATGGAAGCCGCCAGCCCCGAGGCCGCCAAGTCGGCTTCGAAGGCCCGCTTGGCGTGCTGGAAGGCGAGCCTCGGCTTCTGCACGCACAGCGCCGACAGCAGCACGAAGCGCCGCACCCCGGCGCCCTGGGCGGCGGCCAGGGCGTGACGGTGGGCCAGGTGGTCGATCGCCCAGGCCTCGGCCGCGACGCCGCTGCGCGAGGCCAGGCAGGACACCACGGCATCGAAACGCTCGCCGCACAGGCCGCCTTGTGCCCAGGTGGCCGGGTCGGCGACGCTGCCCATGCGCACGCGGGCAGTCTCGGGCAAGGTTCCATCGGGCAGTGCCCGCCGCAGCAGGCACGTCACCTCGTGGCCCCGACGCACCAGCTCGTGTGCCGTGGCGCGGCCGATGCTGCCGCTGGCCCCGAGCATGAAGACCCGCTGTGGCGTCGACATCAGATCGCGATCTTGGTGCCGAGCTCGACGATGCGATTGGTCGGCAGGCTCAGGAAGTCGGCAGCCGCCGCGGCGTTGCGGTGCATGCTCGCGAACAGCTTCTCGCGCCACAGCGGCATGCCGCCGGCCAGCGTGGGCACGACCGTGTCGCGGCTCAGGAAGTAGCTGGTCTGCATCTCGTCGAGTTCGATGCCGCGTCCTGCGAGCAGCTTCAAGGCTTCGGGCACATCGGGCTCGTTCTTGAAGCCGAAGTGCAGCATCACCTGCCAGCAGTCGTGGCCCAGCGGCTCCAACTCGACGCGGCGGTCAAAGCCGATCCACGGCCGCTCGTGGTGGCGCACGGTGACGAACAGGTTCTGCGCGTGCAGCACCCGGTTGTGCTTGAGGTTGTGCAGCAGCGCAAACGGCGTCACCCCCTGCTCGGCGCTCAGGAACACGGCCGTGCCCTCGACCCGCTGCGGCGGCGCGACGAACAGGCTTTCGATGAACATCGGCAGCTCGATGGCTTCGTCGCGCACCCGCTCGGCCAGCAGCGCACGGCCGCGTTTCCAGGTCGTCATCACGAGGAACATCGCGCCGCCGATGGCCAGCGGGAACCAGCCGCCGTCGAGGATCTTGACGGCGTTGGCGGCCAGGAACGCGAGGTCGACGACGAAGAAGGCACCGGTTGCCGCGACGCACAGCGCCAGCGGCAGCTTCCAGGCGTAGCGGATGACGAAGAACGTCATCACCGTCGTGATCGTCATGTCCAGCGTCACCGCGATGCCGTACGCCGACGCGAGTTTGCTGCTGCTGCCGAACACGACGACGGCGAAGGTCACGCCGACGAACAAGGCCCAGTTGACGAAGGGCACGTAGATCTGGCCGGCTTCCTTGACCGAGGTGTGCACGATGTGAAGGCGCGGCAGGTAGCCCAGCTGCATCGCCTGCTTGGAGACCGAGAACGCAGCCGTGATCAGGGCCTGAGAAGCGATGACCGTGGCCGCCGTCGCCAGCCCGATGAGCGGGAACAGCGCCCACTGCGGCGCCATCTCGTAGAACGGGTTGGCGACGTTCTCGGGGTGGGCGAGCAGCATCGCGCCCTGGCCGAAGTAGTTCAGCACCAGCGCCGGCATCGCAACCGTGAACCAGGCCATTCGGATCGGCCGCTTGCCGAAGTGGCCCAGGTCCGCATACAGCGCCTCGGCCCCGGTGACGGTCAGCACGGTCGCACCGAGGGCGACGAAGGCGACTCCGGGGTGGTCGAGCACGAAGTTCAGCGCATGGTGGGGCGACAAGGCCACCAGCACCGCCGGGTTCTGCAGGATGTGCGGCAGGCCAAGCAAAGCGAGCACGGCGAACCAGAGCAAGGTGACCGGCCCGAAGAACCGTCCCACGGTGGCCGTGCCGAAACGCTGCGCGGCAAACAGCGCCGTCAGCACCACCAGCGTCAACGGAACGACCCAGCGGTGCAGCGCAGGCGCCGCGACCTCCAGGCCCTCGACCGCCGACAGCACCGAGATGGCCGGCGTGATGACGCCGTCACCGAAGAAGATCGCGGTGCCGAAGATGCCCAGCAGCAAGAGTCTGCGGCGCAGCACGGGGCGGTCCTTCACCGCCTGCGAGGCCAGCGCCAGCATCGCGATCAGCCCGCCCTCGCCGTTGTTGTCGGCCCGCAGGATCAACACCACGTACTTCAGCGAGACGACGACCGTCAGCGTCCAGAACACCAACGACAGGATGCCGAGGATGTTGTCAGGCGTCAGCGGCACGCGGCCGTGGGCGAAGACCTCCTTCAGCGCATACAGCGGGCTGGTGCCGATGTCGCCGTAGACGACGCCGATGGCCGCCAGCGTCAGCGCGGCCGTTGCGCCAGCGCTGCGAGACGCTCCCCCTGACTGCGAAGAACCCATCCCGGAAGACTAACGCGCAAGCTTCGGCCGCGGACGCCTCGGGACGCTGCGATCAGTCGAAGTTTTCGGCTTCGGGGTCGGTGGCCTCGAGCTCGTAGGCCGCTGCCAGCGTCGCCAGCCGGCCGATCACGCCATAGGTGTAGAAGCGGTTCGGCGATGCCGCCGATGGCACCGCCGCCCGGGACTTGGCCGAAGACTTGGCGGCCGTCTTGCTGGGCGGTTTGGCTCCGGGACGCGGCAGTTGCGGGCTCGCCGCGAACGACAGCGGCACGATCTCGGCCCCGGGTGCGGCCAAGGTGCGGTCGGCCCCTTGGCCCGCATGCGCGCGGTAGTGGCCACCGATGACGTAGCGGTCCAGGGTCAGCACCACGGGCTCGGCCGCGGCGTTGTCGATGCGCTCCACGGTGGGCACGCCTTCCTGGACGATGGCCTCGTGCATGCCGGCGAGCATGTCGCGCTGGGCGGCGTCCAACTCGTCCAGGCCCTTGGCGTCGTGCAGCGTCAACACCGTCGAGCCGGCGTTGCCTTGATCGGACTTGACGACGACGAAAGCACGTTCGCCGATGCCGTATTCCTTGTACTTGCGCCGAACCTTGGCGAGCACGTTGTCGACCTGGGTCCGCAGTGCCTCCATGCCGTGCCGACCTTCGGCGGCGGGGTCGAACTGCGGCACCGCGGCATAGAACGGGTGCAGCAGCCAGGGGTCCATGCCGAGCAGCTTGGCGAACTTGCGCGCCAGCTCTTCGTAGCTCTGGAAGTGGCGGGACTTGCGCCGCACGGTCCATCCCGCGTGCAGCGGCGGCAACAGGTACTGCTCGTGCAGGTCCTCGAGGACACCCGGCGCACCCTTGGCGAGGTCGGTGTTGAGCAGGATGGTGCAGGGGTCGAACGACTTCAGGCCGAGCCGTCGCCGTGTCCGCACGAGCGGTTCGACCCGGAGTTCGCCGCCTTCGATCAGGGGCCAGGATTCGATCTCCCGGGCCTCGAGTGTGCCCAGACGGACATTCAGTCCGGCCTGCATGAAGACCTCGGTCAGGCGCTGCAGATGGCGCAGGTACGCCGCGTTGTCGCGCCGTGCCGCCGGCACGATCAGGAGGTTCTTGGCCTCCGGGCAGATCTTCTCGATCGCCGCCATGGCCGCCTGCACCGCCAGCGGCACCATCTCGTTGGTCAGATAGCCGAACGAGGTCGGAAACAGGTCGGTGTCGACCGGTGCGAGCTTGAAGCCGGCGTTGCGCAGGTCGATCGACGCATACAGCGGAGGCGTGTGCTCCATCCATTCAAGCCGGAACCAGCGCTCGATCGCGGGCATCGATTCCAGCACGCGCGCCTCGAGTTCGTTGATCGGGCCGGTGAGTGCGGTGACGAGGTGCGGAACCATGGGTGGAATTCTAGGAGGGCCCCCGCAGATGGAGCCGCAAGCGCAAAAGAACAAGCCGCCCGAAGGCGGCTTGTGGTTCGGGCAGAGTGAGGTCGGCTTACTTGTTGTATGCCGTCTCGCCGTGCGACGAGATGTCCAGACCCTCGCGCTCTTCGTCCTCGGCCACGCGCAGTCCGATCGTCTTGTTGACGATGTAGAAGGCGAGGAAGGCGACGACGCCGGAGATCACGACGGTGTAGATCACGCCCTGGGCCTGGATCCAGACCTGGCCGCCGATGCTGCCCCAGTTGCCGCAGGTGTTGGCCACGTAGTCGCAGATGCCGGTGCCGCCCAGGCTGGGCGCGGCGAACACGCCGGTCAGCAGCGCACCGAGGATGCCACCCACGCCGTGCACGCCGAACACGTCCAGCGAGTCGTCGGCGCCCAGGAGCTTCTTCAGTCCGTTGACACCCCACAGGCAGACCAGGCCGGCCAGCAGACCGATGATCAGCGCACCGCCGACGCCGACGAAGCCGCAGGCCGGCGTGATCGCCACCAGGCCGGAGACCGCACCCGAGGCGGCGCCCAGCATCGAGGCCTTGCCCTTCATCAGCGCCTCGCCCGCGGCCCACGCCAGCGTGGCGGCGGCCGTGGCGACGACCGTGTTGATGAACGCCAGTGCGGCGACGCCATTGGCCTCGAGGTTGGAGCCGGCGTTGAAGCCGAACCAGCCCACCCACAGCATCGACGCACCGACCATCGTCAGCGTCAGGCTGTGTGGCGCCATCGACTCGCGGCCGTAGCCCACGCGCTTGCCGAGCATGTACGCGCCCACCAGGCCGGCGACGGCGGCGTTGATGTGCACCACGGTGCCGCCGGCGAAGTCCAGCGCGCCCTTGGCCCACATGGCGCCGGCGTTGGCCGTCACGGTGGCGAGCGATGCGGCGTCGGTGATGGCGTCAGGCCCGTCCCAGTACCAGACCATGTGCGCGACCGGCAGGTAGCTGAACGTGAACCACAGCACCGAGAACAGCAGCACGGCCGAGAACTTGATGCGCTCGGCGAACGCACCGACGATCAGTGCCGTCGTGATCGCGGCGAAGGTCCCCTGGAACGCGATGAAGGTCAGCTCCGGGATGTAGACCCCCTTGCTGAACGTCGCCGCGATCGACTCCGGCGTCACGCCCTTCAGGAAGATCTTGTCCAGCGTGCCGAAGAACGGATTGCCCGCGGTGAACGCCAGGCTGTAGCCGTAGACGACCCACAGCACCGAGATCAGCGAGAAGATCATGAAGACCTGCATCAGCACCGACAGCATGTTCTTGCTGCGCACCAGGCCGCCGTAGAACAGCGC
>Ga0068872_10000611_pt1 | contig 30329 bp, 24 predicted proteins | sample NOAtaG_7_FD_66441 | JGI IMG/M metagenome (GOLD analysis project Ga0068872, IMG submission 66441) | Freshwater lake microbial communities from Lake Erie, under a cyanobacterial bloom - NOAA_Erie_Diel1S_2200h metaG | ecosystem: Environmental > Aquatic > Freshwater > Lake | place: USA: Ohio, Lake...
GGCATATGCTGGAACCACTTTAGTGACAACAGCGCCAGCACCTATAAATGCATAGTCACCGATTGGATTTCCACAAACAATAGTGGCATTGGCGCCTATGGTAGCTCCTTTACCAACCTTGGTCTTCTTGTACTCATTCTTCCGGGCAACAGCACTTCGTGGATTAATCACATTGGTAAACACCATTGAGGGACCAAGAAATACATCATCTGCACATTCAACACCAGTATAAATGGACACATTGTTTTGCACCTTCACATTATTTCCCAGACTAACCTGTGGAGAAACAACCACGTTCTGCCCAAGGTTGCAATTTTCGCCGATCACACAACCCGTCATGATATGTGCAAAATGCCAGATCCGGGTTCCTGCCCCTATGGAGCATCCCTCATCAATTACTGCAGTAGGGTGAGCCTGGTAAAGTTGTTGTTCAGCCATTATAGAATTCCCGAACGGAAGCACAAATATAATCCAATGTTTCGCGATCCATTTCGGTGTGTATGGGTAGAGAAATAACTGATTCAGATAGTTTTTCTGCCACCGGGAATGAACCTGGCCCAAAGGCATCCTGACGGTAAGCTTCCTGGAAATGCAGCGGAACAGGATAATAAATCATAGTGGGTACACCTTTTGATTCCAGGAACACCTTAAGCTCGTTTCGACGCTCCACCTTCAGCGTATACTGGTGAAAGACATGGGTCGAGTACGGCATACGAACAGGAACAACAACTCCACTAAGTCCGGATAATTGTTGGTCGTAGAAGGCAGCAGCTTGTTGACGATTATGTTCGTATTCGGGAAGATATTTAAGCTTCACCTCCAGAATAGCAGCTTGCAGGGTGTCCAACCTACTGTTTACACCAATCAATTCGTGATAATATTTTTTACGTTGTCCATGGTTGGCCACAATGCGGACGCGTTCGGCAAGCTCGGCATCGGAAGTAAACATGGCGCCACCGTCACCAAAACATCCGAGATTTTTCGAAGGAAAAAAGGAAGTTGTTCCAATAACACCCATGGTACCGGCGTATTTAGTACTCCCGTCAGAGAACGTATAAACCGCTCCGAGCGCCTGCGCAGTATCTTCAATAACAAAGAGGTCGTACTGTTTTGCAAAGTCCAAAATAGGCTCCATTGGCGCGCATTGTCCGTAGAGGTGAACCGGAACAATGGCCTTGGTGCGCTCAGATAGTACAGACTTTAGCTTGGATGGGTCGAGATTAAAAGTATCTGACTGAACATCAACAAACACTGGCTTCAATCCTAAAAGCGCAATTACTTCTGCCGTGGCAACGTACGTATGAACAGGAAGAATGACTTCATCGCCCGGCTTCAGATCAAGTGCCATCATGGCAATCTGTAGTGCATCGGTACCATTGGCACAGGTGACTACATGAGGCGCATGGGTGTATCGGGCCAAGGCCTCTGAAAACTGCCTTACCTGCGGACCCTGAATGAAGGCTGTCTCCATCAGGACTTTGGAAATGGCCGAATCGATTTCGTGTTTAATCCGCAGATACTGACTCTGCAAATCGACCATTTGAATTTTTTTCATTTTGATGCTCCTATTTTCTTTTGCCAATCCCAGGCATGACGCATGGCCTCTTCCAAGGAATACTTAGCCTTCCAATTCATGGCCTGTTGAATTCGGGAAGGGTCAGCATACACCTGAATGACATCTCCCGGACGACGTGGTCCAATTTGGACATTCAGTTTCAGGTTATTCGCTTTTTCAAAACTATGAAGGAGTTCGAGAACAGAAACACCAACTCCTGTTCCAAGATTGAATGGCTCAAAATAAGGAGCCGTGGCACCCTGCAGGTAATTCAGCGCCTGAACATGTGCCAATGCCACATCTGAAACATGGATATAATCTCTGACGCAAGTTCCATCCGATGTAGGGTAATCGTTTCCAAAGACAGTAATTTTTTCCCGAATACCCGCTGCGGTTTGGGTTACATAGGGCACAAGGTTATTGGGTATTCCTACGGGCAGTTCACCAATTTTCCCAGACGGATGTGCACCCACAGGATTGAAATAGCGTAAGGAGATAATTTTAAATCCACCTTTATACGTGTCTTCTAAAATACGCTCACACATTTGCTTGGTAGCACCGTAGGGAGACTCTGCTTTTTTAAAAGGAGCCTGTTCATTAACGGGGATTTGATCGGGTTGACCATACACCGTGCAGGAGGAAGAAAAAATAAGCTGTTCCACCCCATGCCTCTTCATTGATTCCAGAACAGAGAGGAGCGAATTGATGTTATTTCGGTAGTACTTTAATGGTTCTTGCACCGATTCACCCACCGATTTAAAGGCAGCGAAGTGCATGACGGCAGAAATATTTTTTTCTTTTTCAAAAATTGAATTGAGAACCTGGTTATCACCACAATCGCCGTGGTAAAAAGTAATCTCCTTTTCAAAAAGATCTTTTAGTCCATTGAGGAGTGTCCGATCACTGGTGGAAAGATCATCCACAATAATTGGATGATAACCCGCATCGATCAGTTCTGCAACGGTGTGGGCGCCAATAAAGCCGGCACCGCCGGTGACAAGAATTTTTGATACTGATTTCATATTATAACCGGGCGGTTACTTTTTCTTTTGGAAGAATACCTTTTACGTCAAAAACTACTGAATTCGAATGGGTGAATTCGCTGAGGTTAACATTTTTAAACTCATCATGAGCCACTGCTATCACCACCACATCGTATGTGCCCTCAGGCACATGAATCAATCCAAGGTTGTACTCATGTTTTACCTCCGAAAATTCAGCGTGAGGGTCATGGATTTGAACATTGATTCCAAAACTTTCAAGTTCCTGAACAATATCTACAACCCTGCTGTTTCGGATATCGGGACAATTTTCTTTAAAGGTTATTCCCAAAACCAAGGCTCGTGAATTTTTAATGGATACATCTTTGAGCGTCATTAGCTTGATGATCCGATTGGCGATATAAACCCCCATGTTGTCGTTAATCTTTCGGCCAGCCAAAATAACCTCAGGGTGATAGCCCAGACTATTGGCTTTATGCGTCAGATAATAGGGGTCAACACCAATACAATGGCCACCTACCAACCCAGGTCTAAAATTTAAAAAATTCCATTTAGTACCGGCAGCTTCCAAAACTTCGGAAGTATCAATACCCATTCGATCAAAGATTAGGGCCAGCTCATTCACAAAAGCAATGTTGATGTCCCGCTGTGAGTTTTCAATAACTTTTGCAGCTTCAGCAACCTTGATGGATGAGGCCAGATGAGTTCCGGCCTTTATTATTTTACGGTATAAATCATCAATCTTTTTGGCAGCTTCTGGCGTACTCCCACTGGTAACTTTTTTAATTCCAGGTAATCGATGGTGCTTATCACCAGGATTAATGCGTTCAGGGGAATACCCGCAAAAAAAGTCCCTATTAAATTGGAGTCCACTCACCGATTCAAGGATAGGGACACAGATCTCTTCAGTACACCCTGGATATACGGTTGACTCATAGATTACAATATCACCCTTCTTTAGAGCGCGACCAACTGTTTTACTCGCACCTTGCAAAGGCCTAAGGTCAGGAGCCTTAAAGTCGTCCACAGGGGTGGGTACGGTAACAATGAAGGTGGTTACCGATGATAAATCAGTAGGGTCACTACTGAAATGAAGTAAAGAAGCACTCGTCAATTCCTCGTTACTGACTTCAAGTGTTTTATCAAACCCCTTTTTTAGTTCTTGAATTCTTTCTGAATTAATATCAAAGCCAACAACGTTGGTGATTTTTCCGAACTCCACTGCAAGCGGGAGTCCAACATAACCCAGTCCGATAACACCAATTTTTTCCGACATTTTTTTAGATTTTATAGTAGTTACGGTACCAGTCTACGAATTTACCGATACCCATCTCCGGAGAAGTGTTCGGTCTGAATCCGGTCAGTTTCGATAAATCCTCTACCTCTGCATAGGTCTCCAACACATCTCCATCCTGCAAGGGAAGAAAATTTTTTACAGCTTTTTTTCCGGTCTTGTTTTCAATAATCTCAATAAACCGCAGCAACTCTACCGGACTATTGTTACCGATATTGAACACTTTCCAAGGAGCGTAACTTGTAGCAGGATCCGGATTCATGGCATCCCAGGAAGAATTTCTTTTAGGGGGCAATGGAATGAGCCGGACTATGCTTTCAATGATATCATCAACGTAAGTGAAGTCGCGCTTCATTTTTCCCTCATTATAAACATCAATTGATTTTCCTTCGAGGATAGCCTTCGTAAAAAGATAGAGGGCCATATCTGGTCTGCCGTAAGGACCATACACGGTAAAGAAGCGCAATCCGGTAGTAGGTAGATCAAATAAAGAGGAATAGCAATGGGCCATCAGCTCATTCGACTTCTTGCTTGCAGCATAAAGTGATATAGGGTGATCTACATTTTGATGAACAGAAAAAGGCATTTTCCGATTTGCACCGTACACAGAACTAGAGGATGCATAAATTAAATGTTTGATCGAGTAATGGCGACAGGCCTCCAGAACATTAAGGAAGCCTTCCATGTTGCTCTTTAAATAGGCCCGCGGATTGGTTAGGGAGTACCGAACGCCTGCCTGAGCAGCCAAATGAAGGACACAGTCAAATTGAAAATCTTTAAATAGACGTTCCATATTCTCCCAGTCACAGATATCCTGTTTAAAAAATTTAAAGGAAGAGTGCTGGGAAAGCTCTTTAAGACGAGACTCCTTTAGCGTGACGTCGTAGTAATCATTGAGGTTATCGATTCCAACCACAGTATAACCTAAGCGGGAAAGCCGGTCACTCAGGTGGAATCCGATGAAACCTGCCGCACCGGTGACCAGAATGGGTTTATTCATAAAGTTGCAAAGGTACCAAATCCTCAGTTTTTAGGTTAATTTTGGGCTCAATTGCTCTAAAAGCGCCAAATCGCTCGCTTGTATTGAAAACCCTCATCCTAAAAGAATTCCGCACCGAGATAAGAAGGCAATCTGCTTTTTCAGGCTTGGTTATTTATGTAGTCAGTTCGGTGTTTGTTTGCTACACAGCAATGGGCCTGCAAGCTGGTAACCTAAGCCCGCAAACCTGGAGCGCACTTTTTTGGATCATTCTGCTTTTCTCTTCTTTTGGCATTGTTGGAAAAAGTTTTCTGGGAGAGAAAAAAGGGGTTCTATTTTATTACCACTCTCTTGTTTCGCCTGGTCAATTAATCCTCGCAAAAATACTCTATGCCACACTGCTTACTGGATTACTCAGTTTGGCCGGCTTGTTGATTTTTATCACGCTCTTGGGAAATCCAATAGCGGATACTGGTCTTTTCCTGGCGTGCTTACTGCTTGGTGCCTCTGGCTTCGGTACATCACTTACCTTAATTTCTGCTATTGCGGCAAGGGCAGGAAATAGTGGTGTACTTATGGCTGTACTAGGATTCCCTGTAGTTTTGTCCATACTGGTGCTGTGCATCCGCGTTACCAAACACGCTATCGACGGCTTGGGTTGGGAAGCCGGCAACGATGAGCTGCTCTCACTTCTAGCCATCAGTGGTATCTCGGGGGCTGCCTCATACCTTCTGTTCCCGTATATTTGGCGCAGTTAACAGACCACTTTAACTGAGGAATGAAAAACTGGCTGAAATGGCTTTCGGTAGTCCTGCTGGTGTATACCTGCACGGCTGGCCTATTAATGGACGTACCCAGACTTAGCATCGTCAACGAAACCGTTCGGGCGCTATACTTTCATGTTCCCATGTGGTTTGGTATGGTCTTCCTCTTTCTGACCAGTACCGTTTATGCCATTCGCTACCTGCGCTCATCAGACGCAACCCACGATATTCGTTCGGTTGAGTTTGCAAACGTCGGTATCATCTATGGGATACTTGGAATTCTAACCGGAATGGTTTGGGCCAATTACACCTGGGGAAGCCCCTGGCATGGAGACCCCAAACAAAATGGTGCTGCAGTTGCTCTGCTGGTTTACCTCGCCTACTTTGTATTGCGCGGCTCGCTGTCCTCTGAGGAACAACGCGCACGTCTGGGTGCCGTCTACAACATCTTTGCCTTTGCCGCAATGATTCCGCTGATCTTCATTCTGCCACGTCTGTCCTCCTCTGTTCATCCTGGAAGTGGCGGCAATCCTGGCTTCAACATGTACGATCTGGATGGCCGGATGCGGCTTGTATTCTACCCCGCGGTAATCGGCTGGATTCTGGTCGGATACTGGATTGCCCAATTGCGCATCCGTTTGCGAAATCTGGCTGATAATCAACCAAATAACTCAAATCAATGAAAAATCTTCTTTCCCTGACTGGTTGGCTATTCCTCACCTCAACTGCCCTGGCCCAAACATCAGAGCCAGAAATGGCCGATGCCATGCGCTCCGAAGGAAAGATTTATGTCCTGGTGGCCATCATTCTGATCATTTTAGGGGGCTTGTTTGTGTATCTCTTTACTTTGGATCGAAAAATCGGTCAGTTGGAAAATAATCAGGAAAAAAAGGCCTGACAGCCCCCTCTTCAGGTAGTCGGAACCCCATAGATTTGTAGGCCGAAATGAGCCTGGCTCCTCCGGTCCTTCTATGAAAAAATCGCACATTATAGCCTTAGTTGTCATCGCTGCAGCCGTTGGGGTAATCCTCTCCACTACAGGTGATGCCAGTTCTTATGTAACCTTTGATCAGGCCTTCCAAATGGCCTCATCCGGAAATAGCAAAAGCCTTCACGTAGTCGGAGAATTGAAAAAAGATCCCTCCGGGCAGGTCATCGGTATTGAAAAGAGTTCCGATAATCTTTCTTTTACCTTCATCCTGGTGGATGAAAAGAAAAAAGAACAATTGGTCTACCACAATGAACCGATTCCACCAGATTTTATGCGGTCCGAAAAAGTGGTGGTGATTGGACATTATGAGGCGGATTTTTTTCTTGCCGAAAAAATTTTGCTAAAGTGTCCTTCCAAGTATCAGGACAACACCCTGAAGACCGCAATGGTCAATCCGTGAATTTGCCCTTAACCTCTTCCCCAGGGAAGTAAACCCAAGCACATGCACTATCTGATCGGCGACCTTGGTCATTTTTTCGTCCTGCTCGCAGCGGTTTCTGCCGCCTACACATTTTTCATTTATCTGAAAGCATCGCGACTTCCGGAAGGGTTGGAGCGAACACATTGGCTGGTCAACGGCCGGGTTGGATTTTATGTCCATTCAGCTGCTCTTATCGGTGTAATCGTAGCACTGTTTGGGATAATTTACAACCACTACTTCGAGTACCACTACGCCTACTCACACTCCTCGCGCCACTTACCGGTGTATTACATGATCTCCTGTTTCTGGGAAGGTCAGGAGGGAAGTTTCCTCCTGTGGATGTTCTGGCAGGCTATTCTTGGAATCATTCTCATTCGCACACAAAAAGAATGGGAAGCGCCTGTGATGAGTATTTTTTCTCTTGTGCAGGCTTTTTTGGCTTCCATGATCATGGGAGTGGTCATCCCCGGACTTGAACTAAAACTTGGAAGCTCTCCGTTTATTTTATTACGCGATGCACTTCCAGATCCCATTTTTCAAACCAATCCTGATTTTATTCCTGCCGATGGAAATGGCTTGAATCCGTTGTTGCAGAATTACTGGATGGTGATTCACCCTCCTACCCTGTTCCTTGGATTTGCAGCTACGCTGGTGCCTTTTTCTTTTTGTCTCGCCGGCCTGTATTACGGCAAGTTCACGGAATGGGTAAAACCAGCACTTCCCTGGTCGCTCTTTGGCGGTGCGGTTCTGGGTATCGGGATTTTGATGGGTGGGTATTGGGCCTATGAAACCTTGAGTTTCGGAGGCTACTGGAACTGGGATCCGGTTGAAAATGCAGTCTATGTTCCGTGGTTGATTTTGATTGCATCGATTCACACACTGATGCTGTATAAATCCAAACAACGTGGATTGAGGCTTTCCGTCATTCTTGTCATTAGCGTTTTCATTTTGATACTTTATTCAACCTTCTTGACCCGAAGTGGAATTCTCGGAGATGCCTCTGTACACTCCTTTACTGATCTTGGACTTTCAGGTCAACTTCTGGTCTATCTCCTGGTGTTTACCGTTGGAGCCATTGCACTGACTGTTTGGAGGTGGAAGCACCTGCCAGCAACTCAAAAAGAATTGGAGACCTATACCAGCGATTTTTGGATTTTTATGGGCACGGCAACACTTTGCCTGATGGGATTTCAAGTGCTTATCCCAACTTCCTTTCCTGTCATCAATAAAGTAGCGGGCTTATTCGGAATTTCATCGAGCATGGCACCACCTGCGGACCAGGTTGGTTTTTACAGCAGATTGCAGTTGTGGTTCGCTGTTGGAGTTGCCCTCCTTTCTGGAATCGCACAGTTTTTCTGGTGGGGTCGTTCGAAAAAAGAAAATGCTTTGAAACCGATGCTAATGCCTGCGTTGATCTCAGCATTAGTCACGGTGATCCTCGTAAACGCCTATAGCATTTACCGAGTAGACTTTGCCGCGCTGATGTTATCAGGCGTATTTATTGTGATTTCCAGCGGACAAGTTCTCTACTCGATTTGGAGGAAAAACCCAATGATTACTGGTGGTTCAATTACGCATGTGGGGGTAGGATTGATGCTGATCGGTATTTTATTTTCATCCGGATATTCCAAAGTTGTTTCGTTGAATAACAGCGGACTATTGATATCCAAAAGTGCGAGCACAGAGTTCAACCGCGATAATCTGTTATTGTTTATCAACGAACCCCGAACAATGGCCGGATACGAAATTGAGTTTCGTGGAGAGCGTGTATTAAGCAATGAATCCGGAGTCTATTTACGTAAATCTGAAATTGAACTTACAGACGATCCCTACAAGCTCGTTGCCTTGGAAAATATTATTCGCAATGAAAAAACAATTCACGTCCAAGGTGATACCATTGACATCAATCCTGAGAACACCTACTATGAGATTGAATTAAGGAGAGAAGGTAAACTTGCCGCACGACTTTTTCCAAGGGTTCAGATGAATCCTTCAATGGGTATGCTCAGCTCTCCGGACATAACACGAGGTTTTTCAAGGGATCTGTACACGCATGTCTCCGCAAGTATTTCAGCTAATGAAAAAGAAGAAGTTGAATGGAGTAAACCAGAGGAGGTTACCGTTAAAATCGGAGAGCAGTTTTTTGTGAACGATTATGTGGCGGTGATTGAAAAAGTACAGCCGGTTACCTCCATCTCAGGTTTTGAATTGGATAGTGATGACGTCGCAGCCGAAGCCACCGTGCGTATTCAGGGTGAATATGAAACCTATGTGGCCAAACCGGTTTTCCTGATTCGCGATACTTCCGGAGAGGCCGCTGTTGGTTACCTGCCCAAAGAAATCAGCGATCTGGGAATTCGCCTTACATTAACCAACATCCAACCTAAAGAAGAAACATTTACACTCACGCTCAATACCAGACAAAAAGATTGGGTTATCATAAAGGCCATGGAAAAGCCATTCATCAACATTTTATGGCTCGGTACAGGCTTATTGTCCATCGGCTTTGTGGTTGCGATGGTGCGCCGTTTTCGAGAATTTAGTCAGAAGGGGTAAAGTCCGGAAATCAGCCGATCATCAATTTACCGATGATGTCGTTCACAGTAACACCCTCGGCTTCTGCCCGGAAGTTTCTTACAATGCGGTGACGCAACACGGGAACGGCAACAGAGCGAACATCTTCAATATCCGGTGAGTATTTTCCGTTCATTAGGGCATTGCACTTTGCTCCCAATATCAGGTATTGCGAGGCTCGTGGCCCAGCACCCCATTCCAGCCATTCTGAGGCAGTTTTATTAGAAGCTCCCGGCCGGGTCTTTTGCACAAGTGAAACAGCAAATTCAACCACGTTATCGGCAACCGGGACTTGCCGAATAAGTTGCTGGTAGGCAATGATATCCTCGGCGGAAAGCATTTTGGAAACAACAGGCATTTCGCCAGCAGTAGTGGCCTTAACTATAGCCACCTCATCCTGATACCCCGGATAATCCAGATAGATGTTGAACATGAATCGATCCAACTGAGCCTCCGGCAATGGATAGGTTCCCTCCTGTTCAATCGGATTTTGTGTAGCCAAAACAAAAAATGGTTGAGCCAAAGGATACCGTTGACCAGCGATGGTTACCGCATATTCCTGCATCGATTCAAGTAAGGCCGATTGTGTTTTTGGCGGAGTACGGTTGATTTCATCGGCGAGAATAATATTGGCAAAGATGGGGCCTTTGACAAAATGAAAGTTGCGTTCCTTATCCAAGGTTTCAGAACCAACAATATCGGAAGGCATTAAATCAGGTGTAAACTGAATTCGTTTGAATTGAAGATCCAGCGCTCCAGCGATTGTTTGGACTAACAGTGTTTTAGCCAAACCAGGTACACCCACCAGTAAAGCATGACCTTTACAAAAGATGCTCATCAGCATCAGGTGTACAACATCGTGTTGTCCGACAACTACCCTGGCAATCTCTGATTTAAGCTTCTTTGAATCGGCGGCGAGCGCGTCAGCAGCTTCCACTTCGCTGGTGAATCTTGACATCTGAATGATCTTTAATTTCGTTTACTGATTTCAGTCCAGTATCCTGCACCGCTTATAATCCGGATCGATGTTGATGAAAACATCATTTTTTGCTTTCACAAACCATTTATCCAGAACCTTATCCTTTTTTTCTGCCAGAGCTGCAGCCTGAATACGGTACCAATCCTCACGAAGATTAGCCTGATGGGGGGAGAACTTTGTTTTAAAGTAAATGATGCGTGCGGCACTCTTACCTTCATCGGTTCGGTACACCACAGGTCGTGAAATACTACCCACCTTCATGGTGTCAATGGTAAAATAAACTACCGGATCAATTTCCTTCGTAGAGATCTTCGAACCGCCGGAAGGATCAGAAAGATAGCCGCCCCTTAATTTAGTTCCGGGATCATCGGAAAATTGTTTAGCTGCTTTTTCAAAAGTTATCGAATCCTTCATGATCAGCAGACGAACGCTATCTAAAAAGCGCTCTGCATCTTCTAAGTCTTTTTCAGAAGGAATTGGATTCATCAAGATATGCCGAGAAGTATATTCATTTCCTCTTCTACCCTGGAGCTGCATGATGTGAAAACCAAAGCTTGATTCGAACGGCTGAGAAATTTCACCTTGCTTCAATTTAAAGGCCATGGCCTCATAAGCGGGAACCATCGCGCCACGACCAACGGTGCCCATTTCGCCGCCATTGGAAGCTGCTGAAGGATCTTCGGAGTACTGTTGAGCCAATTTATTGAAATTTTCTCCCGACAGAATACGGTCGCGGAGATCATTAAGTCTCCGTTTGGTATCCTCCTTTTGAGCCGGGCTTACCTTCGCAATCCGTACAATCTGACCGATTTCCACATCTGAGTCATAGTACGGCAAACTATCGGAAGGAATTTTAGTGAAGAATCGTTTAACCTCACTGGGAGTAATGGTTACCTCCTTGGTGATGTTCTCCTGCATCTGTTGTGCCAGCAGCTGTTCACGAATCTGATCTCTGAGTTCAATACGAATTTCATCCATTGTCTTTCCGTAAATCTGCTCCAGCTGATCGGGAGAGCTGTTGGAAGACTGTAGGATGTAGTTCATACGCTGGGCTGTATTTTGATCAACCTGAGCATCAGAGACCTCTACAGAGTCAATTTCCGCCTTAGCCACGAGCATTTTATTGATAATCAACCTGCCCAGAAGGTCACATTTGGCTTCTTCAGAGGGTGGATTTCCGTCAGCCAGATAATTCTGGTAAGCACCCTCCAGCTCTGACTTCAGAACGATATAATTATCAACCTTGGATATAATCTTATCGACTACAAATCCTTTCGAATCCTGCGCACGAAGGGGGGTGCCAAGAAAACACCATACGGCGCACAGACTAAGGATAAATTTCGAACTGCTTGTTGCGTACCGCATTTTCATATACTTCATCTTCTAATTTTCGCGAAAGTTCCGCTTTTCTTTTATTTAAAATAATGTTTTTTATGTCGGACCTGACAAAATCGATCGGAGACTCACTGTCAGAAATTTTATAGGCATCAATCTTTAAAAAGTACAAAGACTCATTATCGGTGGTTTCATAGTAATTGTAGGCCCTGAGGAACTGGATTTTATTCGGAATATCCGCCAATGGAGAATTAACAGCAAGTTTATCAAATTCTACCCAAGCGGAGTCAGACAAATGATAAGCCGATGAAAAGCTTAGGCAATAGGATTTCAGATCCTCCATATCTTTTGGCTTCTGGGAATAAAGCCAAGGTTTGATTCTATTGGTACGAGGAGCACCTTTAGGCACTTTAATAAAGGTAGCCCGAACGATATTTTTCTTCAGGATAAAATTGTCTTTATGCTCCTTATAGTACTTGTTGATTTCTTCCTCGGTTACTGAGTCAACCAGATTTTGACGGATGTAATAATTCTGATATTCGTATCCAATCAGGCTATACCGGTATTCGAGTACTTTTCGCTGAACTTCAGCTTCATTGATATCAATCTTTTTTTCAGCTTCCTGCATGATCAATTGCTTCCGAATCCAGTTGTTAACATAGGCTATCACCCGAGCAGCTGAATCCTCTTTCGTCACGCCAGTGGTGGTAATGCCTTCCAGCTCATCCTGATAGAGGTAAACAGAATTCACCCTAGCTACCGGCTTTCGGTCTGATTCGTTCGGATCTGGCTTTCTTTTAATCAGATCACAGGAAATCAATAAGCTCCCCGCCAGCAATGGAATAGTCAAATGATAAAGGAACGTTCTCATGGAGCACTGCTGTTTTTCTTTTGGGTCGGTATGGTGGCAGAAAGCCTGGCAAAGGTCTTCTTTTTTACTTTCTCATCCACTTTCACCGGAAATTTCTGTTTTAGGGCAGTCAGCCATTGTTTTTCCAAGTCTTCCTGATAATCGGTGACTACAGAAGCCCTGGCCTCCTCCAACGACCGTATTCCCGGAGGCACGAGGCGCTTAACTTCTACCAGCCAGATCATTTTGTCCAATTCAGTCTTGTGAAGTCCTGTCGACCATGGCACACGGTCGATAATTCTACTCTCCCCTTTTTCGTAATTCCGGAAAGGGGTAATGGTCCGAAATTTTCTAAAGTCGCCTCCGGAAATACTATCGCCAAGCTGGTATTCTTTTAGAAACTGTTCGGCTATAGCCAAATCGGTCAGGCCCAACAGGCGAGCGTAGAGCCGCTCACCTGCCTGGTAATTGGAAGCACGCTGACTGTAGAACCTTCTTTGTCCTATGGTATCGGCGCTTGCTTTTTTCCAGATTTCCTGCTCCATAATGTTGAACAATAGAATTCCTTCGCGGTATTCTTTTAACAGCATTCGGTAACCTTCATTCTCTCGTTCAAGTTTTTGCTCTTCGGCTTTAGCCGCCCGCATAGCTACGAATCCTTCGAACATTTGAGCCATCAGGTCAGATGGAGTTGTGTTACCGAGCGCAGTCATCGGAATGGGTTCCTGAATCTGGCCAACAAATTCCACAAATGACCACACCGGAGCAGGATTGCCGGCCATAGTGAATAGCAAACTCTTCCGTAAATCCGGATCACCATAAAATTCCCAGCGACCCTGGAAAAGGGTTGAGTCAGCAAGGGCAAATAATTTGGAGATCACCTCACGATTTTCAGAATAACCGAAACTTTTCTTTTGAAACTCCAACTGACGTACAGCCGACAAGTAGGAACGTTCATCCTGAGCGATTCTTTTACGAAGCTCTGACTCATAAGAGGAAAAATCAGGAAGCTTAATTACTTTCTCCAATCGCAAAAGATGCCAACCATAAGGTGTAAGGATAGGCCCTGCAACCTCTCCCGGATTTTTTAATCCAAAAGCCGCTTGTTCAAATTCAGAGGCCATAGGATCAAAGCCGCCTTTTCGGAAAGGAGGAAGCTTTCCTCCATTATCCTTTGTGGAGCTGTCTTCCGACAAAGACTGACATACATCTTTCCAATTTTCTCCGGCATCTAACCTTTCTTTTGCCTTTTTGATTTTAGTGAAAGCCAGATCATCTTTTCCCTGAATGAGTATGTGTGAAACTTCCACCTGATCGCCAGCGGGTCTGCGGTCTATCACCTTTACCAAATGATATCCAAATCTTGAGCGGATTGGCATAGAAATAGATCCTACCGCTGTTTGGTAGGCAGCATTTTCAAAAGGATAAACCATTTCTAAAGCTGTGAAGTACCCAAGATCACCACCATTTTCTAAGACACCTGGATCCGCAGAAAATTCCTTAGCTAAGCCTGCAAACGCTTCTCCGTTTAAAGCCCGCCTGCGGATATCAATCATTTGATTCCATACTTTCATAGTATCGGAGGGACTGGCCTCGGGATCGAGGGCAATCAAAATATGGGCTGCACGAACTTCTTCTTTTAGTCTGGCGTACGCTTCAGCCACTAACAAGTCGGTATCATCACGTTTGGCTTGGTAGCTCTTTAAAACTTCGTTTTTATATCCCTCAAATTCTGTTTGAAACGCCCGGGTGGAATCCATGCCTCTTGCGAGGGCCTCAGCCACCTTTAATTTAAAGTTAATGTAGAGCCCAAGGTATTCTTCTAATCCGGAATTGGTAAAAGCCTCTGGACTTGACTGGTGATTTTTTTTGAACAAATAGTGAAACTCGGAGGAATGAACCGGATGCTCCCCAACTGTGAAGAGAATGGGATCAGGGTTCTTTTTTGATTGACTAAAAGCCCCAAAAACAACAAAAAAGACTAAAAAACAGACCCTCATAGTGCTAAAGGATGTCAAAAATAAAGGATTTGATGAGCTCAACGACAAGCCAGGCCTGTCATTGTGCTACGGTTGATTTTGGTTCGATTCTCAGGCCAATATTGGCTATTCCTTCAAGAGAATCGCGGCGCATCATGTGCCAGAAAAGAATCCTAAACTGGCCTCTATAGGGAAACTGGTATTTTTCGTGGATGGTGACTCTGTTTTCGTATAAATCACCTATTCCTCCTTTTCCTTTAGGAGTTCCGGTTACCGGGTCAAACAATAGCACATTAACCAACCCACTGTCCAACTGACGTCCGGTGCTATCCTGAATTTCATAGCCTGTAAAAAAGCGTGACCATTGGTAGTCTACCGAACAACGCACCTCCATGGAGACGGAGTAGACCGTTACTGAATCTTTTATCGGAACCCGGAATCGAATCGTATCGGTTGCCAACCAATATTTTTTTAGATCAGCGTAATCGTGATAGCCTGGCTTTTCTTCACAACCTGCAAGCAGTACCACTACAAGAGCTATTACAATCCGGCTACGCATGGAATTTATTTTTGACCAGGCGCCTGGGGTCCTGAGCCTCCTGGTCTAGGTGCCTGGCCGCTGTTACGCGGACCACGATTTTTTTTCTTTTTAGTTCTGGCCTTATTCCGGTACTTCTTATCCAAACGAGCAAGGTCGGTATTGATGGGGCCAGCTTCTACAAGCTCCTCAAGATCCTTTTCAAGGGTTGCGGGCTTCTGACCTTTTTTATTTTGCTCAATGATGTGATGCACTCGGCTGACTTCAAGCGGAATCCAGGAATTTTCATCCTTATACCCAAACCACATGATCTTCCGGAAAATATCGGTCTTTTGAAGAACGGCATCACCTTTTTCTGTCTGAAGAGGACCTTCAATTTTTGGAATATCTTTCAACGCATCCATATACGTTTCAAGCTCGTAGTTCAGACAACATTTCAGTCGGCCACATTGCCCGGAAAGTTTAGACGGATTGAGCGAGAGATTCTGGTATCGCGCTGCACTAGTGGCAACATTTTTAAATTCGGTCAACCAGGTTGAACAACACAATTCGCGACCACATACTCCGATACCGCCCAACCGACCGGCCTCCTGACGTAGACTGATCTGACGCATTTCAATACGTACCCGGAATTCAGAAGCCAAGGATTTAATCAACTCACGAAAATCAACACGATCCTCGGCAGAATAATAAAAGGTTGCTTTCGCACCGTCGGCCTGAAATTCTACATCAGATAATTTCATCTGAAGTTTATACTTCTGAATGATTTCCCGAGCACGGAAAATAGTAGGGTGCTCTTTTTTCCGCACCTCTTCATAGCGCTCAAGGTCTTTCGTATGAGCGATCCGGTATATTTTTTTTATTTCGTGGTTGTTGGGAACATTTTTCTTCATCATCTGAAGACGGACCAGCTCACCTTGCAACGAGACATGGCCAATGTGGTGACCATTCTGAACTTCGACAACAATCGCATCGCCGGTATGCAGGTGTAGCTTCTCAGAATTCCGGAAAAATTCTTTCCGGCCGTTTTTAAAGCGTACCTCAACTACGTCGAAGCGCTGCTCGGCTGGCAGATCCATATCCGACAGCCAATCAAAGGTATTCAGACGGTTGCACCCACCGGTTCCACAGGTACCGTTATTTTGGCAGCCAGAGACCGAACTCCCTTCTTTTGTTCCACATGCACAGCCCATCGACGATCTAATTCAGTTTAAAAAATGACTTTTGGATAGCTTTAAAGCAAATCCTGCCCTATATCCGTCCGGAAATATACGCCATCCCAGGAAATACCGGATGCCGTAGCATAGGCCTGCTGAATCGCGGAAGGAAGATCAGCCCCTCTTCCGATAGCCGAAAGCACCCGGCCCCCATCACTTACAAGCTTTCCGGATTTGATAGCTGTACCCGCATGAAAAACCAGATCACGCTCACCTGTTTGTAGGATTATTTCATAGCCTTTAGTGTAATCACCGGGGTATCCTGCAGAAACCATAGAAATGGTAACACTGTAGCCAGGTATAGAAGAAGCACGAACGGTGCCGACTTCGCCCTTGGCCGTAGCCACTAATAGTTCAACCAAATCAGCATCGAGTCGAGTCATAACCGATTGTGTTTCCGGATCGCCCATTCGTGCATTGTATTCAATCACATACGGGTCACCACCCACATTGATTAGTCCGAAAAATATAAATCCGCGGTAATCAATTTTTTCCTGATGCAATCCCCGGATAGTTGGTTCAATGATTCTGATTTTTACCTTCTCCATGAAGGAAGCATTTGCAAACGGAACCGGAGATACAGCCCCCATTCCACCGGTATTCGGACCGGAATCACCCACTCCAATACGTTTATAATCTTTAGCCTCCGGGAGTAGGACGTAATCTTTACCGTCGGTAAGCACAAACACGGATAGTTCAATACCCGTAAGGAACTGTTCAACCAGAACGGTAGTGCCGGCATCGCCGAATAGTCCATTGGCCAGCATATCGGTCATCGCTGTTTTCGCTTCCTCGCGGGAAGAGGTAATGATTACTCCCTTTCCTGCGGCCAATCCATCTGCTTTAAGGACTATGGGTACAGAACAGGTGTCCAAATAAGAAAGTGCCAGAGGCAATTCTCCGGCGTGAAATGTCCGGGCAGCCGCGGTAGGGATTCCGTGACGATTCATGAACGATTTGGAAAATTCCTTACTGCCTTCCAGGCGCGCGCCTGATCTTCCGGGGCCAACAATTAGCAAATTTTTTAATTGCTCATGTTCCTGAAAGAAATCACGGATTCCTTTTACGAGGGGAATCTCAGGGCCAACGACCACTAGATCAATTTTCTCCTTCAGACAAGCGGAGGCCAAACCTTCAAAATCATCAACCTTCAAAGGAATGTTGGTGCCAAGGGCAGCTGTTCCCGGGTTTCCGGGTGCAATAAATAAGGAGGAACAATGGGAGCTCTGAGCAATTTTCCATGCCAGTGCATGTTCGCGACCACCACTGCCAATGAGCAAAATGTTCATATGAAGGGCTTCTTTAAGCGTGTAAAGATAGCCCTTTCACTTTAGTCGAAAAGAATCAATTGGCGTACTCGCTCAGGAATTTGATGCGCATTAAGCGAATTTCTTCTTCAGAAAAATCCGAGTTGGCTTCATCGGCAAGCGCTTCCTCAATGCTGTCTGTTTCAGAATTCAGAAAATAGTCATGGATGGTTTCCTGTTTTTCTTCATCAAGGACCTGATCGATGTAATAGTCCAGATTAAGCTTTGTGCCACTGTAGCAGATGTTTTCGATTTCAGTGAGCAAATCTGCAAAGCTAATGGCCTTGGACTGTGCAATTTCTTCCAGATCAACCTTCTTATCAATTTGCTGGATGATGAAAATCTTGGTCTTTGATTTATTTACTGAAGATTTAACCACTACCTCCGATGCCGTTTCGATATCGTTTTCCTCTACGTATTTCTGAATGACCTCCAGGAACTCCTTTCCGAATTTATTGACCTTTCCCATTCCAACACCGTTGATGGAAGCCAGTTCCTCTCGGGTGGTCGGATATACGGTAGCCATTTCCTCAAGAGAAGGATCTTGGAAAATAACATAAGGTGGAAGCTCTTTTTGACGAGCCAGCTGCTTGCGCAGGGTCTTCAATATTTCAAAAAGTTTCGGGTCGTAAGCTTTTGCGGCTGGAGCTTTTTCTATTGAATCTTCCTCCTCATCTAATGCAGTAGAGAAATCATGATCCCGTGCCAGTTCGATACGGTGAGGTTTAGAAAGAAATTTTTTACCTTTTTCAGTAAGCTTTAGGACACCAATATTTTCGATGTCTTTTTCGAGATATTGGTAAATGAGTGCCTGGCGGCCGACTGACTTCCAAAAATCCTCATCCTCCTGATCACCCTTTCCAAAAACAGCAAGTGCAGTATGACTGTAGCTTTTTACATACTCATCTTCCACACCCCGTATGACGTGAACAATATGATTCAATCCAAACCTTTCAGCGGTCTGACGAGTAGCTTCTAAAAACAGTTTTACATTTTCTGTACCATCAAATCGTTCTCTAGGATTTACGCAATTGTCGCACGCACCACAATTTTGCTCCAGAAACTCTTCACCGAAATAATGAAGCAACTGGCGACGGCGACATACCGGAGACTCTGCATAGAATTCCATTTCTTGCAATAGAATGCGCGCATTCTCCCTTTCCTGAACTGATTTGTCCTTATTAAACTTTTCAAGCTTGTTCAGGTCGTTATGGCTGTAAAACATAAGACAGATTCCTTCGAGGCCATCACGACCACCGCGACCTGTTTCCTGGTAATATCCTTCCAGCGACTTCGGGACATCATAATGCACGACAAAGCGCACATCTGGCTTGTCAATTCCCATTCCAAATGCGATGGTAGCTACTACAATTTCTACTTCTTCATTCAGGAAGTCGTCTTGATTTTTGACACGAACATCTGCATCCAAACCAGCATGATACGGTACTGCTTTAAAACCGTTCACATTGAGCAACTGCGCAATTTCCTCTACCTTTTTGCGGCTTAAGCAATAAATAATTCCACTTTTACCCTTGTGTTCTTTTAAGAATCGAATCAACTGCTTCTTCGTTTCCTTTTTTGGACGCACCTCATAAAACAAATTCTTACGATTGAAAGATGAGATGAACACATCCGCCTCTTCCATCTGAAGGTTTTTCTGAATATCCAGCTGAACCTTTGGTGTAGCCGTTGCGGTAAGTGCGATCACAGGCAGATTCCCAAGTTGTCCGATCATGGTTTTGATCTTCCGGTATTCTGGCCTGAAATCATGACCCCATTCGGAGATACAGTGCGCCTCATCAATGGCTACAAAAGAAATTTTTACTTTTTGAAGAAAGGAGATGTTCTCCTCCTTATTGAGCGACTCAGGAGCCACATAAAGCAGTTTGATCGTTCCGTTTATACAGTCTTTGCGTAGTGACGTAATTTCTGATTTGGATAGGGTAGAATTCAGGAATCGTGCCTGAATGCCGTAGGCATTGAGACTGTCAACCTGATTTTTCATTAAAGCAATGAGCGGTGAGATTACAATGGCCAATCCATCAAGAACCATTGCAGGCAATTGATAACAAAGTGATTTGCCAGCTCCGGTAGGCATAATCACGAACGTGTTTCTACCGGATAAAATATTTTTAATGACAGTTTCCTGATTTCCCCGGAAGGAATCGTATCCAAAAATCTCCTTGAGTTTTACTTTGAGCTGCTCCTGCTCTTCTATTATGACCATTTACCAGTAGTGCATTAAAAATCAAATAATTTATCTTTGCCCGTCCACCAGGCGCCTAATCATTGAAAATACCCAAAAATATCCGTTCCATTGCCGTTGGGACCCTATTAAAGGAGGCGAAAGCCCTAGAAAACCTGACGAACTGTATAGATGCAGACTTCGAGTCTTGCGTCCAGGAAATCCACCATTCTAAAGGCCGAGTTGTTGTTACCGGAGTAGGAAAAAGTGCAATCATTGCCAACAAATTGGTAGCTACGCTTAACTCTACCGGAACTCCAGCATTATTTATGCATGCAGCGGATGCCATACACGGTGATTTGGGAATGGTACAGTCGGAAGACATCATTATCTGCATTTCAAAAAGCGGAAATACTCCTGAAATCAAAGTACTCACACCGTTACTCAAACGCAGAGGCGCAAAACTTGTTGCGCTGGTCAGCAACACACAATCCTATCTTGCGCAGCAAGCTGACTTTATTCTGAACGCTACCATTGATGAAGAGGCCTGTCCCAATAACTTGGCACCAACCACCAGCACCACGGCACACATGGCCATGGGAGATGCACTTGCAGTTTGCTTACTGGAGCTCCGCAATTTTACAAGTGAAGATTTTGCCAAATTTCATCCGGGTGGCGCTTTAGGTAAACAATTGTATCTGAAAGTGGACGATATTTATCCGAGTCACGCACTACCCATGGTACATGCGGAAGCCAAAATTAAAGACGTAATCATCGAAATCTCCTCAAAAAGATTGGGAGCCGCAGCAGTGTGTGATGCTGACCAAAAGTTATTAGGTATTATCACCGACGGGGACTTGAGAAGGATGTTAGAAAAATATTCAGATCTGAGCACCCTTAAGGCATCGGACATCATGTCAAAAAATCCAAGAACCATTGAGCGTGGTGAGTTTGCTGTACGGGCACTTGAAATCATGCAAAACCACAACATCACTCAACTCGTGGTTACCGATCAGCAGCGTGTGGCTGGTTTCATCCACTTGCATGACTTATTAAAGGAAGGTATCGTTTAATTACTCTGCCTTTCACCGGCAGTCACAATGACCCGATCATGAAAAAAAATAACGATCTATTTGTAGTTATTATGGCAGGCGGAGTGGGCGTTAGGTTTTGGCCCCACAGCCGTAATGCACGACCTAAACAATTTCTGGACATTCTTGGAACTGGAAAAACGCTCATCCGCTCGACCTTCGAGCGATTTGCACCTGTTTGCCCAGTCGAAAATATTTTTGTCGTTACAAGTCAGGAATACGAAGCCATTACCAAATCAGAATTACCTGAGTTGGCGGGTTCACAAATTCTGACCGAGCCGATGCGTAAAAATACGGCTCCATGTATTGCGTATGCCGCTTGGAAAATTCGCACCCTGAATCCTAAGGCCGTCATGGTGGTGAGTCCTTCCGATCACTTGATTCTTAATGAGCAGGAATTTCAGTCAACCATACTTAAAGCAGCCGAAAAATCCGACCAGGATAAACTGATTACTTTGGGTATAAAACCTACCCGACCAGAAACAGGATACGGATACATTCAGTACCTGGAATCCAAAACATCCTTAAAAAAGGTAAAAACATTTACTGAAAAACCAGAGTTATCCATTGCCAAAAAATTTGTCGAAAGCGGAGATTTTGTCTGGAACTCAGGTATTTTCATTTGGGGTGTACAAGCCATCTGCAAAGCATTAGAGGTACATACACCTGACATTGCCGACGCCATTGAGGATCTTTCGGTACATTTTGGAAAATCTACTGAACCGGAAGCTGTTACCAATGCCTACTCCATATGCAAGAGCATCTCCATCGATTTTGGGGTTATGGAGAAAGCCGACAACGTATATGTGATGTTGGCCACTTTCCCCTGGTCGGATCTCGGATCCTGGGGATCCTTACATGAAAATTCCAAGCGGGACGAAAACAACAACCACATTGAGGGATTGGTGATGACCTACGACACGCGCAATTCGTTCATTAAAAGTAAGGACGGAAAATTAATGGTCGTCCAAGGCTTAAATGGATACCTTATCGGTTGGTTTGATGACGTGTTGATCGTATGCGAGAAGGACCGGGAGGAACTTTTCCGGCGTTACGTCGCTGATCTGAAAAATGTTCCAGACGGACCTAAGTTTCTGTAAAAACTATTGTGCTGAGCGCTGACGAACGGCTTCAAATAGCATGATGCCTGCAGCCACTGATACGTTCAGGGACTGGATCTTTCCCATCATTGGAATTTTCGCAAGAGCATCTGCATTTCGAAGTAATTCCGGTGCGATGCCATCCTCCTCCGAACCCAAAATTAATGCCAGAGGGCCCTGCATAGGCACCTGATAGGCCAATTGCTCAGCTTTTTCGGTGCAGGCAATAATCCGAAGTCCTGAGTTTTTAAGTTCTTTTACTGTTTGCCTCAATTCCCTGCTACGGCATACGGGCACATAGTTGAGTGCCCCTGCCGAAGTTTTCATTGCATCGGCTGAAACTGGCGCATTCCCTTTTTCCGGAATCACAACCGCATCGATGCCGGCCGCTTCGGCGCTCCGTACAATGGCACCAAAATTTCGAACATCGGTAATGCGGTCCAGAATTAGAATAAAGGGATCACGGCCATTCGAAAAGATGTTGTGAACAATATTTTCAAGCGACTCAAAGTGAACTGCTGAAAGTGCGGCCACCACACCCTGATGATTTTTGCCGGAAAAAGCAGCCATGCGCTGCGGAGGCGCGAACGTATAGCTCACTCCATTTTCTTTAGCTACTGTGATCAATTCTTTGATCAAATCATTCGTTAAGCCACTCTGAATAAAGATTTTATCGAGATCCCGGCCAGCACGAATAGCCTCCATCACTGCCCGTGTACCAAAAATAAATTGCTTGTTGTCCATAATTCAGGGAAGCGAAAGTGAGAATAAAAAATCAGAAACGTCCTTTTCTCCACAGATCGATGGAAGAAAACCATGCCTGGGAGAACGAGTTGTCACGCTGAAGAAACCAATTGTACGGAGCAAATACGCTTCCCGATCGGTAAAATATGAATTTGGTTTTTATTCCTTCATAAAACCAGATTTCATTAGTTGTCGTTCGACTAACTTCAGATGGTACGCCAAAAATGGTATAGATCATTCCCATATCCGATTTCCAACCTTCTTTATACCCGGTAAACAACCGATTCGCTTGTTCGATGCGCTGATAATAATTACGCATGAAAATCTTAGCCCGCTCGGTATCTTTTGTGATTCCGATTATTACCTTATCGAACTTTGATTTTTCATTGTTGACATTTTTAAGGTCGCGCTGCTCTTCGGCTGTGGTCAGGTAGATGAGCGGACCCGAAAGAGTTGGGATGGTATTGTATTTTGGATAAGGATTAGAGCCTGCAAACACAGCAAATCCTGTGGCCGATAATGTGTCCTCCTGGAATAGATACAATCCTTGGGACCGAGGTGAAAAATCAGACTGGCGAAGCACGAAGGTGGAGTCAGCTTTTAAAAACTTCTCTTCCGGTGCACTACGAGCGAATGGAGGTGGCGCAGCACTAAAAGAACGTTTGTAGTAAAAACCGTAGATGGGTTTTGAGGAATCAAAATTTCCTACCGTAAAGGACTTCCCGGTTTGAATAAAATCCCTGAATACCGGTTGTCCATTCTGAACCAGGTAGTGTGTTACTGGCCAGTTGGATTCGAATGGTACAACAAAATTGAAAACAGCCTGAGTTTGGCTATTTTGGATCTTAACTACTGCAAACCAAACCTTATCTTCGGTCAATTCCCTTATGACCGCAGTACGTGATTTTTCGGTTTGATTCAATACCGAATCAATTCCACGGAAAGGCTCACCGTTGCGTGCATTGATATTGGATCGTCGCTCCCAAGTGATCAGGTAATCGTCAACCTTAAATTCTTTACGCTGGATTTCAAGCGAATAATAGACTGACAAAATGCTTCCCGTTCGAACAGTTCTGGTTTGGAACACAATTTCAGCATCGGGATTATAGAGGTAGCTTAAATTGAAACCGGAAATGGCCTGAGCCATACTCAGAGTTGGCAGCCACAGCAGGAGAAATAGTAATCTGCGCATAGGATGATACCTCAAATCTACGCACACTTTAGCTGCTTTCCGTTTACCCTAACCCTTGAAGAATCGCATTAAATCCTAACTTCGGTCCCGGAATCGCATTTTTATGGCCATTTACGCAACAGAAATCACCAGTGAAACAGAACCCTCTGACAGCCCGCTGCACCACCGGCTTTTAAAAGCTTATGTAATTGCGAAGGACCTGGTTTCCGGGAATGTACTGGAGGTTGGCTGCGGTGAAGGACGCGGAATAGGACTTATCCTTGGCCAATCCACTTCTTTTACGGCAATAGATAAAATTGGTGAGGCCATTGACCGGCTAAAAAAAACCTATCCCTCTGCAGTTTTTATCGATGCGATGATTCCGCCATTTAAAGGTATTGCTGACAACTCCGTAGACACCGTCATTAGCTTTCAGGTGATCGAACATATTGAAGATGATTTGGGGTTTCTGAAAGAAATAAACCGCGTTCTAAAACCCGGTGGGTGTGCATATCTGACCACGCCCAACCGAACTTATACCCTCACACGAAATCCCTGGCACATTCGGGAATATACAGGTGCAGAACTTTTAGCTCTGGCTCAACGCGTATTCCACGATTGCCGTATGCAGGGTATTGGTGGCAATGAAAAAGTCATGGCCTATTATGAGCAAAACAAAAAGTCGGTGGCACGCTTTACACGGTTCGATATTTTTGATTTGCAGCACCGGCTTCCTGCGGGGATACTGCGCATTCCTTACGAGATCCTTAATCGCATGAATCGAAAAAGCCTTCGTAAGGGAAATCAACAGTTGGTTTCAGCAATACATCATGATGACTATGTACTCCAGAATAATCATGAACATGCGCTTGATCTTTTCTTAACCGTCCGCAAATAATTTTCTTCATTCATAATCCATTCTCTTTATGAACAAGCTCATCATTTTATTCGCGTCGATTCTGCTGCTGGCATGCTCCCGTAATGGCAGCAAACCTGAGTCTTACTCCATGAAGCAATTCATGGATATTGTTTCGGTAACCGGCGGTGCCTTTTCACCAGATGAAAAAAGGTTGCTGATCAGCTCACGCGAAACCGGAATCTTTAATGCTGTGGAAATCGATCTGGCAACCGGCGAGCAGAAACAACTGACTAGCTCCACAACCAACGCGGTAATGGCTGAGGATTATTTTCCATCTGACGATCGTTTCCTGTTTGTAAGTGACAAAGGTGGAAATGAGATCAGCCACATCTACGTACAAACACCGGACGGCAAAGTGACCGATCTGGTAACAGACTCAACTGCTAAAGCCATGTATATGGGATGGAGCTTTGATAAAAAGCAATTGTACTACCAATCGAATAGTCGTGATAAACGCTTTTTTGATCTCTATCGCATAACCATCGAAGGAAAAGGTGGTGAAGGTGAGGTTTACCCCTCTACCCTGATCTATACCAATGAAAAAGGACTGAATGTTGGAGCCATCTCCAGAGACGGAAGATACTTTGCACTAACCGAAACGGTGACCACCAACGACGGAAACATGTACTTGTTCGATTCACAAACCGGTACAACGAAGTTGATCACGGAGCATCCCGGAAGCATTCAGTACAATCCTCAATATTTCAGTCCCGACGGTCGTCAGTTGATCTACCTAACCGACGAAAACAGCGAGTTCATGTACCTCGCATCTTATAATGTATTAACTGGGGAAAAAAGAAAACTCGAAGACGCTCCTTGGGATATTCTCTACTCGTATTTATCACGAAATGGCAGATACCGTGTAGTTGCGATTAATAATGATGCCCGGACAGAGATGAAGATTTACGACATGACCGGAAATTTGGTGAAGATTGATGGACTACCAGAGGGAGACATTACTGGGGTTACCATTTCCGACAGTGAGAATCTCATGGCTTTTTACTTAAGTAGCTCACGAAATCCAAGCAATTTGTATTTGTACAACTTTGCCACCAAAAAACTCACCAGATTAACAGACACTATGTCGCCGGATATTGATCCGGAAGATCTGGTTGAAGGCCAGGTTATCCGGTATAAATCGTATGATGGAATGGAGATTCCATCTCTATTGTATACACCTAAAGGCCTTGAGTCAGGTGAAAAAGTTCCAGCCTTGTTGCTGATTCACGGTGGTCCGGGAGGTCAGACCAGGTTGAATTATTCAAGTTCCGTTCAGTACCTGGTAAATCAGGGATACGCCATTCTGGCCGTTAACAATCGCGGAAGCTCTGGTTACGGCAAAACCTTTTACGCTGCAGATGACCGTAAACACGGCGATGCGGATCTCAAAGATTGTGTCGCTGCCAAAAATTATTTAGCAACGTTGCCATTTATCGATACCGAAAAGATTGGAATTATGGGTGGCAGTTACGGTGGTTACATGACCATGGCCGCACTTGCGTTTACACCTGAGGAATTTAAAGTTGGGGTAAATCTTTTTGGGGTTACGAACTGGTTACGGACCCTTCAAAGTATTCCAGCTTGGTGGGGCTCACAGCGCACGGCATTGTATACAGAGCTTGGAGATCCATATAGTGCAGACTCCGTGGCCTTGTACAACAAATCACCCTTGTTCTTCGCCAATAAAATTACCAAACCATTCATTGTACTTCAGGGAAGCAACGATCCAAGAGTTTTGCAAGTAGAGTCGGATGAAATTGTTGCTGCCGCTAAAAAGAATGGAGTTGCTGTAGACTATGTCATTTTCGCAGATGAAGGTCACGGGTTTATCAAAAAGGAAAATAACATTGTGGCTTATGAGAGGATTGTAGAATTTTTGGATACTCACTTGAAGGGAGAGACGAAGGAAGAGAAGAAGTGAGCGGAAAATCCTAGTTAATTTTCCCAGTCGAAAAAGTCATCTTCTTTCAACTGAGCTTTCTTTTTTGGCTGCTCTTTTTCCTTGGCTTTAAAAGATTCCTTAAAGGATTTGACCTGTTGTTTAAACTCGCCAGTTATCTTCTGACGGACAGCAGCTCCATCATAAGCAATTTCATAGTCATCAGTGGTTCCGGTGATTTTTAAGTAGAGTTTTGCTTTACCTCCTTTTTCTTCGACATAAGCATCTCCAGCTTCTTGTTTATTGATTTTTCGGCGAGCCGATAGTGGCGTGACAATCCGGTAATCGATCTGTTGATCAAATGTATGTTTACCGGTAAGTTGAATCGTTGTAAGGTTGGATCGAATTTCCATGCCAGGAATAAAAACTGTTTTGTTCTGGATGTGAATAGAATTTTTTAAGTCAGCAAACCGGAGCTGACGAAGCCCTTTGTCATCCAAATATTTGGAGAGTCCCTGGAGTGGCTCAAAATTATTCAGCTCTCCTTTACGAATGAGTACATCGGCATCAGCCGTAAGTTTTTCCGGAATCAATTTTAAGGCACGATCGAGATCGGCCTCCAACTTAATTTGTGCTGTCATCTGGCCTTTCAGGTGTTTTTGACTGATAAAATCCTGACCAAAATCTTCAAAAACATAAAACAAACTATCCAGGAGAATATCCTTTGTTTTAATGCCTGCCGTAATGGTCACAACAGCTTTTTTGCGAGCATCTATGGTTCCGTCGAGTTCCACAGCGCCGGACAAAGAACGAAAGTTATTTTTAGTTAAACGGGCCACACGGTCTCGAACAAGAAGATCACCTTTAAGTGCCTTTCCACGGAATCTACGGTAGTTTACTCGTGACACCTCGTAATTAAACCTCAAATGCAAATCCGGTGAGATGTCAAACTTGTATCCGGAGGCGTCTTCGAGGCCGAATCCAAAATCAAGTAATTGATCAACATCCAGATAGGTTGAACGAAGGCGGGTATCGATTCCAATAGGTTGATCGTCATGGAGCAACCAGGCTGGTAGGTTTCGAATCTGGCCGGAAAGGCGCAGGTCACTTTTCCCGACTGTGCCAGTCATATCCTTCATCTGAAGATCCTGACCATTAAATGAAAGTGACCCATTCCAATTTCTGAAGGGTATGTGTCGATTACCCCAATCCAGTGAAAATTTCTGCAGAAAAACTTTTCCTTCTGTCTTTACCTGCTGAACCGTTTCACGAGATTTCAAATCAGCCAATAATCCTGTCATTTTCACATCGGCCTGAACCAGGCCTACAAAATTAGTGGCGAGGCTGTCCGGAATAATTTGCGCTAAGGCTGTGCTATCCACTTCACCTTTGAAGGCTATATCGATCCATGGATTTTCAAAATCACGAAGAATCAATCGACTGGTAAAGGCACGACCATTCAGATTTCCATTAACTTCATCAAACTTGAGTTCGACAAGTGACTTTGGCTTTTTTCCAATAGATGTAAATGTTCCACTTAGATTAAGGTCCTTCAATTGAAAGTTTGTTTGCGGATGCCGCATGGAGCCATCGGTAATTTTAAATTTACTGGTAACAGCCAATCCCTGGTGACTTTCAGGTTCACCGGATAGACGCAGTTGAAATTCAATGGCTGCAGAACTTTCGTATTTATCCAACTCTGAACTGATTCGTTCCGGCAATAAGGAGATCAGCGTTTGAGCATTTGTATTCAGGGCCTTCACCTGAAAATCGTAAAAATCTTTGCTGGTAAATTCATACACACCCTCCAATTCAAATGAGGAGGAGCCGTGAGTGAGTCGTGATGGAGCAAAGAGAATCTTTTCGTCCTCTGCATTAAAATCCAGGGCTATGAGTACCCCAAATTTTTTATTGGGCAGTAGGATCAGGTCTTTGAAGCCAAGCTGACCAATTAGCAAATCACCGCTGGCCACAATATGGTAGAGTTGATTGGCAAATGAAGCAGAAGCCGAAATTTTATCAGTCTGAAATTCATGATGAATCGTTGCCTGGTCGTCGTTGTAGCTAACCGTAATATTGGTCAGGGTGGATTTTTTAATGTTGAAGCTTAGGGTTGGTTGCCCGGGGTTGCGCGTAGTTGTTTTGAAAATCTTGAAATTGGGTTCTCCGCGTTGGTTGTATTTCAGATTGGTTTGACTGTTGATTACCTCCATTCCGAGGACCTCGTATTTTCCGTTCCACGCGTCGGTGATATCGAATGAAAAGGCTACCCTTTTAGCGGTAAAGAGTGGAAATTTTTCAGGATGGCTATCCTCGACATAAACATTTCGCAACGAGATCGAAAGTTTGGGAAAGTCTCGAAGGAGGGATAGTTCCACTTCACCGACCTGAACCGGGGTATCGAGATGGGTGTTGGCTTGATTGATGAATTGATTGATGATCCTGTCGCGGAGAAGCCAGGTGGCACCAAAGAGCGCTGCTGCTAGCAACAGAAACCCGAGAACAAAAAAGGTCAGAAATCTTTTCAGCAGCGCTGGATTTATGGAGCACAAAAGTAAAACGCTAGCCCTTTAATTAGGTAAATAATGGCCCTATCGAGGGAAGTATATTTATCTAAACCTGCTTTTAATAAGGATTTAAGCGGGTTCATTCTAATTTTTTTCCAGAAATGGGACTTTATCCCTTTTTTAATACAAACTGCATGGTTAAATTATGGCATATCAATAACTTGCTAACTTGTTTTTAAAAGTGTTCTAGTCCTAACCTAAATCTTTTGCCCTTGAGACCATTTCTACTCCCTTTCCTAATCATTGGAATTTTCTTTTCTGCGCTTGGCCAACAACGACCCACCTGGGTTCCGGTTCCTTCCGGCGCACCAATTATTAAGCACAAGTCTGTTTCTAGAGCCTCCTTTCCGGAGAAATTCAAGCTCTTTGAGCTGGAGTATGCTACCATGCGGGATGCGATGCAGAGCATCGTTGGAAATCGCTCTGGTCAGAAGACCCAGATTAACTTACCAGATGCCGACGGAAATCTGGAGCAATTTGAAATTGTAGAGGCGTCAAATTTTGAACCTGCTCTGCAGGCTCGCTTCCCGGAAATCCGAGCGTATTCCGGAAAAAGTTTATCGAAGCCTGGTTCAACATTAAAGATCAGTCTTGACGGACAGGGTATACAGACCATGGTTTTCCGTCCGGGCGATGTGAATGAATATATTGAACCCTATTCAGCTGATAAAAAAGTTTATGCTGTTTTCCGCAAAGAACGCCCTACAGGTCAATCGCCGTGGGTGTGCTCGACACTAGATAAGACGTTGGTGAATGAGATGGACAAACAAGTAAATGGATTAAACAATAACGCGAGATCCGGTGATAATTTAAAAACACTCAGACTGGCCCAGTCCGTAACTGCAGAATATTCAAATTATTTTGGTGCAACCAGTTCAGCACAAGTAAA
>Ga0068872_10000612_pt1 | contig 30311 bp, 25 predicted proteins | sample NOAtaG_7_FD_66441 | JGI IMG/M metagenome (GOLD analysis project Ga0068872, IMG submission 66441) | Freshwater lake microbial communities from Lake Erie, under a cyanobacterial bloom - NOAA_Erie_Diel1S_2200h metaG | ecosystem: Environmental > Aquatic > Freshwater > Lake | place: USA: Ohio, Lake...
TGATTTTGCATATTCATCAGCTCTTAAACGCGCTCAAAAAACCTTGAGTACTGCACTTGAAGTTGCAAAGCATCCTGCCATCACTCCGGTTTATGATAAGGCTTTGAACGAACGCATGTATGGCGATCTTCAAGGTTTAGATAAAACAGAGACCGCGAAAAAATATGGCGATGAGCAAGTAAAGATCTGGAGACGTAGTTATGATATTGCACCTCCAAACGGCGAAAGTTTAAAGGATACAGCTGCGCGTGTTATTCCTTATTTTGAAAAGGAAATAGTTCCCAAATTAAAAGAAGGAAAAAATGTAGTGATCGTGGCGCATGGAAATAGTTTACGTGCATTGATCATGTATTTGGAAAAAATGACACCGGCTCAAATATTGGAATTCGAGATCGGAACAGGACAACCACGTTTATATGATCTTGATAAGGATCTAAAGGTATTATCTGCTAAGAATTTGTAGAATGAAAATGATGGATCAAAATAGCAAAACGATCGCGGTTGATTTCGACGGCACCATCGTAGAACATGCTTATCCTAGAATTGGGAAAGAGATGTTATTTGCTTTTGCTACATTAAAGGAGTTACAAAAACGCGGACATAAATTGATCTTGTGGACATTTAGACATGGCGAGTATTTGGATGAGGCGGTTGAGTATTGTAAAAAAAATGGTGTAGAATTCTACGCGGTAAACAAAAATTTTCCGGAGGAAGTGTGGGATCAAAGCGTAGCTCGTAAATTAAACGCCGATATTTTTATTGATGATCGCAATGTTGGTGGTTTTATCGGCTGGAGTGATGTGTGGCAAACACTTCATCCCGAAGGCGCAGATTTTGATCACCAATTTAAAAATAGAGATGCGCATACAAATTACAATAGTTCAGGTGGTTCATTTCTAAGTAAATTATTCGGAAAAAAATGATCTTTTTAAAAACTAGCGAAGAAATTGAATTGATGCGCGAATCGGCATTAATGGTGTCAAGAACTCTTGGACTCATTGCTGCTGAAATAAAACCCGGTGTTATCCCTTCTAAATTAGATAAACTAGCTGAAGAATATATTCGTGATAATGGCGGTATTCCTGCTTTTAAAGGTTACAAAGGCGCTAACGGACCATTCCCTTCAACCTTATGTGTTTCAATAAATGAAACTGTAGTGCATGGAATACCGGGCGACAAACCTGTAAAGGAAGGCGATATTATTTCTGTAGATTGTGGAGTAAAGAAGAATGGTTTTTTTGGAGACCACGCATATACATTTGAAGTTGGCGAAGTTACTCCTGAAGTAAAACGATTGTTGGAAGTTACAAAAGAGTGTTTATACAAGGGCATTGAGCAAATGATCGAAGGAAATCGTATTGGTGATATTAGTTATGCCATTCAGCAACATGCCGAGAAAAATGGTTATGGCGTAGTGCGCGAATTAGTAGGTCATGGTTTAGGAAAGCATTTACATGAGGAACCTGAAGTTCCAAATTACGGATCAAGAGGTAACGGACCAAAAATAAAAGAAGGTTTGGTATTGGCCATTGAGCCTATGATCAACATGGGAAAGAAAAATATTAAGCAATTGAATGATGGCTGGTCTATTGTAACTGCTGATAATTTACCAAGCGCTCATTTTGAACATGACGTTGCAGTGATCAATGGTAAGCCTGAAATATTAAGTACGTATGCCTTTATTGAAGAGGCATTAAAGAAAAATAAATAATAGATGTTTGGCCCCTCTGGGGCCATTTTTCGTTTAGATCTTCTTTTTAGAAATGTTTGGCTCCTCTGGAGCCTTTTAGATTTATAAAGAATTTCTTTTTTTGGTGCCGAGGGATCGATTATTTTAAAATACAGTATGATTGAATTGAAAATGTTTTTCTCATCTAGAGTCTTTTGATTAAATGGAGAATTACTGTTATCGGTCCCGGAGGGACCGAATAATTTTAAAAAAACATAAGAGGATCGAACATTGCCCCAGAGGGGCAAAATATTTACCTACTTCAACAATCCGCTCTCGATCAATTCGTTTAGATAAAGACGTTTGCCGTTATACACTGCAAGAATGAACGCATCTTTTGCCTTAGTTTGTTTTAAGCGTCCAAGCAATTCATAGGCTTCGTTATAAGTTGAATAATTACCCATAGTGAATCGTGTAATGTAATCGTCAAATGTTTCGCGAATAATAATGGGCATTCCTGCAACCGAACTATAATTAAAATTCTCAATGAATTTGTAAGCCCCAATTTGTACTTTGAAGGTGAGACCATCTAATTTTTGTGTTCCATATTTTTCAGAGAATTGCCTTAGTGAGATCTTGTTGTAAACCTTTAACATGGCCAAGAACAAACTATCTTGTTTTGTTTTGATCATTTTTTCGAGGTGCGCCGACATAAAATCTACATAAACGTTTATGGAGTCATTATCCTTATTCATTTTAGTATCTATATCGATCACCTGAGGTGGTGAACCATTTACATTGAATTCAAATTCGTATTGTTCGCCTGCTAAAACATTCAAGGTAAACTTTCCCTCTTTATCGGCTGCTACTTCCGGAAAATATAAAAAGTGTTTATTGATCGACTTTACAATGAGATTACCGCTGCTAGGGATTCCATTCACAGTGATATTTCCATGAATTGTTACTTTAGTGATCTTGTTTGTGTCTCTTGGATTCTTATATAGATCAAATTCTGAAAGATCCGGTTCATAGGCCTTTCTGCGTTTGGTTTCTAACTTATAGATCTCTGTGCTCAACTCTTTTAAAAATGGTATGCCAACACTTTCATATTCGTAAGCACCGCTGCCAAAACTATTACGCGAGTTTGTATATAGCACCGCACTTAACATGAATTCCGTTTTGGTTTTGTAATTTACTATATAGGCACAGTCAACTAAAAAACCATAAGAGTATCCGATCATGTTAAATACGCGCATTGAATCAGAATCAATGATCTTTACTTTATTACCATACATGAAATACTTTTTGAACGAATCATCGAATTTTTTTGGATCGTAACGCGGATAACCGGCTTCACGAGGATACATGCCAATGTGTTTAACTAAAAATTCCCAATCGTTTTGTGTGATGTTGAAACGATTTTGTTGAGGAAGATGATTATGGAACAGTAATCGTTTTAAGATGCTGTGAATATTGCTTAAAGGAATATAATTTGAATAGGTAAAATCCTTTTTCTCTGATATAAGTTTCTTTTTCTTATTGTAAACATCTTGTCCCATAACAATGGTTCCAAGGGGAGGTGATAAAGTAGTGAATTTTGGATCTGCTTCTTGTTTATATACAAGTTCAATATTGCTGTCAAAAAAGCGTACCTGATTCATAATGTGATTTACTTCAGGCTTACAAATAGGGTCAAATCGATGTACGATTCGGATCTGTGGGTAACCATAAGCATTTAATTTTTTATGAATGTATTTTGGATTTAAGAATTCAAATGTTCGGCTATAACTGGAGTTATCGCTTATCAAAAGCATCTTTTTAATATAATGCTCAATGCTTGGGTATCCGCTTGCTGAGCTAGTGTCTTTGTTAACGCTTACTTGACACGGAACAGTTTTATCGGTGAACATATAGGTTTGCTTGTTGAGTCCTTTGATGTTCAATTCATTTAATTTTTCAAGCGCTAAAATAGAACTGGGCAGTTTTACCAAACTAGCGCAATAAAAATAATTGGTACTATCGAGTAAGTAAGTGTGGTCTGTAAAAACAGGGTTGTTATTTTTATCTCTATCAATTTGGGTGTAGATGATCTGTGGTTTGTAGATCTCTTTCTTGTCGATGATATTCTTAAGCAGTGGATCGGCAAAAATCACAGACTCCAAAAGTGAAGAATTATTTTGCGAAACGCATAAGCTTACAAAAAATATAAGAATGATATTTAAGGGTAATCTCAAATTTTAAGATTTTTTGATGAGCATAAAGCTGCTATTCTTATCCCTATAATTATATCCTAATCCAAAACCAAGTTTTTTAGCGCCTTGAGTTTTATAAAGTGAATCAAGATCTGCTTGGTAATGCATAGCAAACATGTTGATTGGTTTAGTGTAAGCCCCATAGAATGTAAATTTCCATTTATTTTTATCATTCGTAATATAACGTAATGCGATTCCGCTGTCGTCTTGAACAATGTTTTTTGTGTTGGCTAAGATCAATTCTCTTATCTTAGAAAAGGCCGATAAGTGCATTAGATAGGAAGCGCCTTTTAAATAAGTTGTTTCAAAATGTAAATTACTAATGTAGGTTGTTAATCCCTTATTTTTTCTTAAAGCAGGATCGCTAAGGTCGGTTGATGTATACGTAACTGTTTTAACTTTATTATTCTTATCTATGGCAGTGATCTCAATACTTTTATTCTTGTAACTAGATTTGCTTAACGTAACAGTAGACTCTAGATATTTCTTGTTACCTAAAGTGTCAATGTAAAATGGTCTTACATTCGCAATTTGATGTCCGGTTTTATTTAGGAATAATAATAGTAAATGAATTGTTCCATCCACTTCGTCATTACGAAGATCCTCCTTCATACTAATAGTTCGGAAGAAACTGAACTTTAAAATGGCGTTTAGCGAGGAATTGATCTTGTCTACATATTTTTGAATGGAGTCAGCTACAATGTTTTTGTCATCTACAATAGGTAGTGTTCCAACAGGTTCCAAGCCTATCATTGTATAAACATCAGCTTCCGGAAAAATTGTGCTGGCATAAAGTATATCAGGGCCAGAAAAGGGATAAAATAAATTCTTGATCTTACTTTCGCTTTCAAATTCAGTAGAAACAAAGTTTTTGATGGGAAGTAATTTAGTGGAATCAAAATTTATCCATCGCTTTGAGAATCGTGAAGAGAAATCTGTGTAAGTTGCTTTTTTTCTAAATTCCTTAAAATATTTTTCAGAGTTTGTATTTCCACTTATAAAATGCGCAAGATCATTCAATGTATCGTTGATGCGCGGAAGTGCTTGAGGGTTTTGACCTGCCAGATCCTTGTACTTATTGGTGTCAATGGGCGGACTCATATACTCAATAGAATCTCTTTTATCTGTTTGATCTTTTTCGCCGGAATTGTTATTGCAGCCAATTAACGCCAAGGTTAATAAAGTAATGCTATAGATATTATATAGTTTCATTTTTTTGTTTGTCTAAATACACTGTGATGTAATAAAAGCCTAAACCGCATAATACTGTTAGTAAACCTAGCAGCGATTCAAACGGTTTTTCCATAAAAACACTTACCAGTATCCATCCTAAGATAAGCAGAAATAGAATAGGAGGAAGCGGGAATAAAGGTGTTTTAAATGGTCGGACTACATCACGTTTTTTATATCTGAGTATAAAAATACCAAAAACGGTAAGAAAGGTGAAGAGATTTAAGGTAAAGCCAATGTAATTTATTAACGACTCAAAGCTTGAAAACATCACTAGAATAATGGCAATGATCGATTGTATGGCTATGGCAATATAGGGAACCCCATTCTTATTTGTTTTTGAAAGACCCTTTAAAGTAGGCATGGCTTTCCCCATACTTTGCATTACCCTTGGGCCTGCCAGGATCATAGCGCTAATAGTTGAAATTAAAAGCACAGCAATTGCCAAACTCATGTATTTTCCAAGTTCGGTTCCGAAAATTTGATTGGCGCTTAAGTAACCAACCTCGATCTGTCCTTTTAAGGTTTCAATAGGTGTGGTGTATAAAAAAACAAAATTCAACAGGGTGTAAACTACAAGTACGATCAATGTTCCAAAGATCAAAGCTCTTGGTAAAGTTCTGTTCACATCCTTGATCTCTCCCGATAAATAAGCTGCCGCATTCCATCCGCTGTATGCATAGGTAACATAGATGAGTGATGTTGCGAAACTTGCCGAGAATATTTGTGTCACCGCTGTGTTATCAATTTTAAAAGAGATATCAAAACTGGGTGTATGCGAAATTCCAAACAGAATAAATAAAATGATCACAGTAACTTTTACTAAGGTAAGTATGCGTTGAAAGGCGCTTCCTGTTTTTAAATTAAATGAATGCAATGCTGTAATGCCAATGATCACAACAATGGCATGGATCATCACGTTCACATCCGCATAAATGGAATGTACATATTTTCCTAAGGCCATGGAAGCAACTGCTATTGGAGCCGCAAAGCCAACTGTAACACTTACCCATCCACTTAAAAAACCAACGGCAGGATGATATAATTTTGTGAGGTAATAAAATTCTCCGCCATTCTCAGGATATGCTGCGCCAATTTCACCATATGTTAAGGCGCCACACAAGGCTAATACTCCACCAACGATCCATAAGGCTAAAAGCGCGCCGCCACTTTGAATTCCCATCACTTGAAATCCTAAACTAGTGAATACACCTGTGCCGATCATATTGGCGATGACAATGGAGATGGCCGTGTAAAAACCAATTTTGTGTGAATTCATATGCTAATTAGTGCGGATAATGATTTTTGATCTAGTCGAATGATTGAGTAACATTTTTGCTATTCTCAACCAATTGTTGGTATTGAAGAGGTGAAAGATCACTGTAATAATAGCTTATAGGATTTGTTTTGTTTCCGTTCTTAATAACTTCGTAATGTACATGTGGAGCAGTACTTAATCCGGTGCTTCCAACATAGCCTATCAATTGTCCGCGTTTTACTTTCTCACCTGCTTTACATTTAATTCTACTCATGTGCCCGTACAAGGTTTGATAACCAAATCCATGATTGATCACCACGTGATTTCCATAACCTTGCGCCATATTATCCGCACGCTCTACAACACCATCTCCGGTTGAATAGATCGGAGTTCCTTGCACTGCCGTAAAATCCATGCCGGGATGAAATTCTTGTGTTTTATAAATGGGATGAGTTCTCCAGCCAAATCCACTTGTTACCGCATGCGTTAGATCCTTTTTATTGATGGGCATAATGGCCGGAATAGAATTGATCAGTTGCTCTTTACTCTTAGCTAATTTTACAACTTCATCAAATGAACGCGATTGAACATATAATCTTTTTCCAATTTTGTCTAATCGTTCTGCCGTTTGTTTCATTAATTCAGCATTGTCGTAATTATCAAATTGCGAATAGCGATCACTTCCACCATAACCTGCAGTACGCATACTTTTTGGCAGAGGTTCAGCCTCAAAAATAGAACGGTAAATATTATCGTCTCTTTCTTCAAGATCTTGTAAAACCAACTCCATTTCTTTTAATTTTTCGTTAACGATATTGTATTGAAATGTTAAGGCTTCGATCTCTCTGTTTTGTTTTTTCTCTGATGGCGATGGTAATATTTTGCGTGAAACAAGGATGGTTAATGTTGCAAAAACAAGGCCAGTGGCTAAATACGATAGTATTTTCCAAAAACGTTCCTTGAACGTAACACTCACCTTTTCGTAGGTGAGACTTTTGGTGTTGAATCTGTATTTTACCTTGTTCATTTAAGGGTTTTAAGTTACTAAAATTACCTGTGCGGGCAAAATGTGAGTATAAGCCTTCTTTTTATTATCTGTGAATAAAAAAGAGCCTCAAACCTAGTGTTTTTCTTATATTTACAGGATCATTTTTTTTATGGAAGCCAACAAGGTAAGAGATACATTTTTAAGTTTTTTTAAGAGTAAAGGACATCATATAGTTCCAAGCGCGCCCATGGTGGTAAAAGGCGACCCAACGCTTATGTTCAACAATAGCGGAATGGCTCCTTTTAAGGATATTTTTTTAGGGAACTCGCCAATTAAATATCCTCGAATTGCAGATACGCAAAAGTGTTTACGCGTAAGTGGTAAGCATAACGATCTGGAAGAAGTGGGTGTGGATACATACCATCATACCATGTTTGAGATGTTGGGTAATTGGAGTTTTGGCGATTATTTTAAAAAGGAAGCAATAAGTTGGGCTTGGGAATTGTTGACAGACGTTTACAAAATTGATAAGTCGAGATTATACGTTACCGTTTTTGAAGGAAGTAAAGAGGAGGGATTAGCATTCGACCAAGAAGCATATGATACCTGGAAACAATTTGTGAGCGAAGACCGCATTTTGAACGGAAATAAAAAAGATAATTTCTGGGAGATGGGTGATATGGGTCCGTGCGGTCCATGCAGCGAGATCCATTATGACGGAAGAAGTGATGAAGAGCGTGCAAAAGTAAGTGGTGCGTCTTTGGTAAATAGTGATAACGCACAAGTAATAGAAATTTGGAACAATGTGTTCATGGAATTTGAACGCAAGGCCGATGGATCTTTAGTAAAATTGCCAAAGCAACATGTAGATACAGGAATGGGTTTTGAGCGTTTAGTGCGCGTGTTGCAAAACAAACAAAGTAATTATGATACGGATGTGTTTATGCCTTTGATCAACAAGATCGAAGAATTATCCGGTCTTAGATACAAAACAGAAGGTGAAGATCATCATAAGAAGCAAAGGGATATCAATATTGCCATTCGCGTAATTGCCGATCATATTCGTACCATTTCATTTAGTATTGCCGATGGTCAATTACCCGGAAATACAGGTGCGGGTTATGTGATCCGAAGAATTCTACGTCGCGCTATTCGTTACGGATATCAATCGCTGAATATGAAAGATCCCTTCATGTATCGTTTGGTTCCAACATTAGCGCATCATATGGGAGCGGCGTTTCCGGAATTGAATACGCAAAAGTTATTGATCGAAAAAGTATTAAAGGAAGAGGAGATCTCTTTCTATAAAACATTAGAGTATGGTTTAAAACGCATCGATCAGGTTTGTATAGATGCGAGCGCCGCTAAAACAAAAGTGATCGATGGAAAAGTTGTATTTGAACTATACGATACGTTTGGTTTCCCTGTTGATCTTACATCGTTAATAGCTCGTGCCTACGATCTAAGTATTGATGAAGCGTCGTTCAATAAATATTTGCAAGAACAAAAAGATCGTTCGCGTGCAGCAACATCCATTGATACCGACGATTGGGTTTATACGGAATATGGCAAGACCTTGCAAGGAGAAAAGGAAACAGAATTTGTGGGCTATGAAGAGTTTGAATGCGAAGCAAGAATTGTTCGTTTTAGAAAAGTAAAGGCAAAGAATAAGGAATTATTTAATATTGTTTTAAGTAAAACTCCTTTTTATTCAGAAAGTGGAGGGCAGGTAGGCGATACAGGTGTATTGGAGAATATAAATGAGATGATGCCGATCTTTGATACCAAAAAAGAGAATGGTGTTATCATTCACTTTAGCGATAGAATGCCGGAGAAATTGGATGCAGTGTTTACCGCTAAAATTGATAAGAATAAACGAATTTTAATTGCCAATAATCATACCGCTACACATTTGATGCATGCTGCATTGCGTAAAGTGTTAGGAACACATGTGGAGCAAAAAGGAAGTTTGGTGAATAGTGAGTATTTGCGTTTCGACTTCTCGCACTTTAGCAAAGTAACTGATGAGGAAATTGCGAAAATTGAAAAAATTGTAAATGCTAAGATCAGAAAGAATTTAAAGAAGTCGATCAAGTTGATGCCTATTGATGAAGCTAAAAAAACAGGCGCAATGGCATTGTTCGGCGAAAAATACGGCGACATTGTTCGTGTTGTAACCTTTGGTAAGCATTATTCTATTGAATTGTGTGGAGGTACACACGTTAATGCAACAGGGCAGATCGGGTTTTTCAAGATCATTTCCGAAGGCGCAGTAGCTGCGGGAATTCGACGTATTGAAGCCATCACGTCTGTGAAAAGTGAGGCCTTTGTTCATGAACAATTACATCTCATCAACGAATTAAGAAATACACTGAAAGGAAGTAAGGATGTTCTAAAAAGTGTAAGCGGATTGATGGAAGAGAATGCTGAACTTCACAAACAGTTACAGGCATTTGTAAAGGAGAAAGCTCAGGTGATCAAGAAAGATCTTAAGGCATTGATTGAAAACAAGAATGGAGTTAATTTTTTATCAAAGCAGATAAGTTTTGACAACGCGGAGGAGATAAAAAATATTTTGTTTGAAATTAAGAATGAAGTAGAGAATTGTTTCATCGTTCTAGGTACTGAGATCAATGGAAAGCCAAGTTTATCTGTTATAGTAAGCGATAATTTGGTTAAAGAAAAGAATCTGAATGCAGGTAACATTGTTCGTGAATTAGCCAAGGAGATCAATGGAGGCGGCGGCGGTCAGGCTTTCTACGCACAAGCCGGAGGAAGCAAATTAGAAGGTTTATCAACTGCCATTGAAAAGGCAAAAACATTAATATAAAACATAGGTCACATGAAAAAAATCGCGATCACACTTGTTATGATATTCTCTTTATTGAGTTTATCCAAAGCGCAAACTACAGCTACTGAGTTTTACGATTCAGGATTCAAGAAATATGAGAACAAAGATTACAAGGGTGCCATCATGGATTACGATCGTTGTATTGAGAAAGATCCAAAAAATGCAGATGCTTATTATAATAGAGGTATGGCAAAATATTCCTTGGCGCAAGACGACGAAGCAATTTTAGATTACAATAAGTCGATTGAACTAAAGCCCGGCGTGTTTGATGTGTATTACAATCGTGGCCTATGTTATTTCTGGAAAAAAGATTACAATAAAGCCATCACTGATTTTAATATTGCCATTAGTATTAAGTCTGATCACGGAAAATCATATTGTTACCGTGGCGCTTGTTATTATTATCAAGCAAAAGATGAGGAGGCTAAAAAGGATCTTACCATGGCTATTGGTTACGATCAAAATTATGCATGGAGTTATTATTACAGGTCGCTTGTAAAATACGCCGCAGTTGATGATCAAGGCTGTATTGATGATCTTACTTTAGCCATCGCAAAGAATAGCAATGAATATCTATTTTATTATCAGCGTGGTTTAAGTAAGTATTCATTAAAAGATTATAATGGTGCCATGGCCGATTTTAATATGACGATAGGATTAAAAACAACTTATTCTAATGCATACACATGGCGCGGCACAACATATTTTGCACAGGCAAAAGATGACAATGCTATTAATGATTTTAATAAAGCCATAGAGATGAATCCTAACGATTCACAAGCTTTTCATTTCAGAGGTTTATCAAAGAGCTACAAAAAAGACATGACAGGCGCTTGCACAGATCTAATGAAAGCTAAAACGCTTGGTTATGCAAAATCACAAGCGGAATACGAAAAATTAGGCTGTAAATAATGTCATTCATTCATAAAAAAGGGGTAAACCTATTTGCGCGCACTTTATTAAAACCTTTTGCGGGAATGATCCCCAAAAAGTATCACTTTGCTATCAATGGCACAATTACGGTTGATCTTGGCGAAGGAAAGAAGATGTTGTTTCATTCCAATCCAACCAGCAATGTGTTCAATATGTTATTTTGGGGCGGAGTTAAAGGATTTGAATACAGTGAATTTAAAATTTTCACGAAGCTAGTGCCGCAATCAAAATTGTTTCTGGATATTGGCGCCAACATTGGATATTATTCATGCGTTGCAAAAAAATTCAACCCAAATATTGTGGTTCATGGTTTTGAACCCATGCCATCAGCCTCTAAGTATTTTAAAAATAATTGTACAATTAATGGTTTTGATGATATTAAAGTGCATCAAACAGCGCTTACAAATTTTAAAGGTGAGGCCACATTTCATACCAATATAAATCCAAAGTTCCCTAACGAAACTGATTTTTTGTACGGCGATAATAGTTTAAATAGCGAAGCCACCGGAAAAATATCGCGCGTAGAAATAAAGGTAAAAACAGATACACTCGATAATTTTGTAAAGGATAATTTAAGTCCCGAGCAAGTCATTGATCTTATCAAATTAGACACCGAAGGAACTGAAAATCTTGTGTTGGAGGGAGCATCGAATGTTCTCTCAAAACATCGCCCTATCATTATGTGCGAAGTGATCAAAGGATTTATTGAAAAGGAAATGGAAATTATCTTAAGAACTAATAACTACCTTTTTTACGCCGTTAACCAAAACGGTTTAGTAAAAGTAAATTCTCTTCAAGTGGAGAAGGGTAAATTAGATTTTTTCTTTGTTCCACAAGAGAAAGAAAGCCTTGTGAGCAAACTTTTAAGCTCCAAATAATATACTAATTACAGAGGTAATTGACAATTTCTTAAACTTTTTAACCACTTATTAGTCAAATACATATAAATGTATTTTGTTGTGAATTTCCCTAAAAAAACAATATCTTTATTACTTAATATCTTTTTTTAGAATAGAACATGAGTGAATTTGATGATGAAGGAATGAATGATAAGGAGTTTGAGGAGATACTGAAGCGGTTTGAGGAGATGATCAACAATGGTGAAGCATCTTTTTTTGATGCGGATGAGTTAGAGGAGATCATTGATTATTATATGCAGTGGTTAAATTACGAGATGGCAAAAAAGGCCATTGATTACGGTATTGCGCACTATCCTTTTTCATCAATTTTAAAAATAAAAAAGGCGCAGTATTTATCTACCCAGCATTTTACACATGAGGCATTAACCATGCTTAACGAGATCGAGCAGATCGAGAATAGTAATTTTGATCTTTATATGACACGTGGTTATATCTACAGTCAAATGGGATTGGGTGAGCAAGCCATTGAGAATTTTAAAAAGGCAATTCCGCTGGCTGAATTCAAGGATGAAGTTTATGTAGCATTGGGAATAGAATTTTTAAATGAGGACAAACCTGATGATGCTTTATTTTATTTCAAAAAGGCTATAAAGGTAAATCCTAAGAACGAAACTGCTTTGAATGAGATATCTTTATGTTTTGATCTCACTTCAAAAAGTGAAGAGGCCATCTCTTTCTTTTCAGCTTATATCGAGAACAATCCTTACAGTTATTATGCATGGTTCAATCTTGGGCTTTCGTATGGAAGAATGGGATTGTTTGAAAAAGCAATAGATGCTTACGATTATTCGATCGCCATCAACGAGCAATTTAGTTCAGCGTATTTCAATAAAGCAAATTCATTGGCACAATTAAAACGTTATGCCGAAGCGATCGCAGTATACAAGGAAACCTTGAAGTACGAAGAAGGCGATCCTGTTACATACTATTACATTGGAGAGTGCTACGAGAATTCTGAAGATTACGAGAATGCCTTGATCAATTTCAATAAATGTGTGAAGATGGATCCTGCCAATGCAGATGGCTGGTTAGCCATTGGCATATGTTTGGATTCATTGAACCGCTTAACGGAAGGAATTCATTACATAAAAAAAGCAATCGAGATCAATCCTAACGAAGCGGAGTATTGGTATGTGTTTGCTGAAGTTCAACAGAAATTAGGATTTCAAGAAGAAGCAGCATTAGCTTATCAACGTGTTATTGAATTGGAATACCCTGATTATGACGTGTGGTTGGATTACAGCAAGCTTATGCACGAATCAGGATATTTTACCGAGGCATTGGAAGTGATACAAGAAGGTATCAAAAATTTCCCTGACGTACCTGCGTTGTATTATCGCTTAGGCGTTTTACTTTTAGAGTCGGGAAATAAGCAAGATGCAATGTCGGTTTTTTCTAACGCATTGCAATTAGATTATAATGAACATGGAACTATTTTTGAATACGCGCCTTCTTTAGAAAATAATGGCGAATTATTGCAACTTATTAATCAATACAAAAAGTAAATATGTCAACAAAGTATAATTTTGATCTGGATCATATCCCGCAGCGAACTGAAAGACCTCGTGCTAACGGTGTTACCATGGTAATGGATAAAGGACTTTCTATCCGTCAGGCTGAGGATCTTTTAGCAGCAGGTTCCGATCACATAGATTTTATTAAGCTAGGCTTTGGTACATCTGTGGTAACAAAGAATTTAAAAGAAAAAATAAAATTATATAAGGATGCCGGCATGAAAGTATACTTAGGCGGTACTTTGCTAGAGGCTTTTATTATTAGAAATAAATTTGAAGGCTATCTCAAATCCATTAGCGATCTTGGTTTGAATTGTGCAGAGGTGAGCGACGGAAGTATAACCTTGGATCACGACAAGAAGTGTGATTATATTCACCGTTTAGCAAAAGATTTTACCGTATTAAGTGAAGTTGGAAGCAAAGAGGAGGGTGTTATCATTCACCCTGCACGTTGGATTAGTATGATGCAAAGTGAACTAGAGGCCGGCGCGTTTAAAGTTATTGCTGAGGCACGTGAAAGTGGAACTGTAGGAATATTTCACAAGAACGGAAGCGCACACACCATCTTGATCAATCGTATTGTAAATAAAGTAAAGATCGAAAATATCATTTGGGAAACTCCTCAAAAAAGCCAGCAAGTATATTTTATTAAATTATTTGGTGCCAATGTGAATTTGGGAAATATTGGTCCTGATGACGTGATCTCCTTAGAGACATTACGTTTAGGATTGAGAGGAGATACCTTCTTTACATTTTTACCGGAAACAATGAAACAAGAAATATAGTTTTAAGAAATAGCGAAGCTATTCCATATAACAATAGAAAAATATAACATATGAAAGAAATTACAGTACAAGAACTAAAGCAATTAAAGGACAGTAACGCCAATTTTCAATTGATTGATGTTCGCGAAGAACATGAGTTTGATGAGGCAAATTTAAACGGTTTGCTTATTCCCTTAGGAGATATACTTGATAGAGCAGAAGAGATTAGCAAGGATAAGCAAGTTGTTATTCATTGCCGAAGCGGTAAACGCAGTGCAACTGCCATCCAGGCGCTGGAAGCACAATTGGGTTATACTAACTTGTATAATTTGAAAGGTGGAATATTGGCTTACATAGAAGAAATTGGATTATAATTATGGTAGAATTATTTAAACACATCATTCATCTTGATTTTGATTGGCTTTTTCAAAATTATGATACATCCGTTTACGTGATCCTCTTTGCAGTGATCTTTATTGAAACGGGATTAGTTGCCATGCCTTTTTTGCCTGGCGATTCATTATTATTTACGGCTGGATTATTTGCGCGTTCGGGCTATTTGAACATGGCTTATTTAATGGGCCTGCTTTTTATTGCAGCAGTGCTTGGCGATAATATCAATTATTGGATCGGCAGAAAGATCGGCACAAAAGTGTTCCAGTATAAATTAAGAGGACGCCGAATTGTTAAAGAAGAATATCTGTACAAAACACATGAGTTTTTCGAAAAACATGGTACTAAAGCGATCATCATGGCGCGATTTGTACCGTTTGTAAGAACCTTTGCGCCATTTGCTGCAGGCGTTGGAGAAATGAATTATAAGAAATACTTAACCTTTGATGTGATCGGTGGTGCTTTATGGATAGGTAGTTTAACAACGGCAGGATATTTATTAGGTGAAGTTGAATTCATTCGTAAACATATTGATCTAGTTTGTTTGGGTATAATTTTACTTTCTGTATTGCCTATACTTATTAATGTTTTAAAAGCTCGAATGGGAAAGACAAAGAATTGATGAGACCTCTTTTAGCCATATCAGCGGTATTTATTTTGGCGTCATGCTCTGTAAAAAAGCGCACTTACCGCGATGGTTATTATATTGATTGGGCTTTTCAAAAAAAGGCAAGTAAACATCCGTCAATTATCTCGGATACGCAAGTTAAGTCTGCTCAAAAAGAAGTTGTTGAAACGGAAAATATCACCGCTTCAAGAAATTCTGAAGAAATTATATCTGCAAGTGTTAAGCGCATTGTTATAATAGACACTTGTGGAGATGTGATCACTTTTAAATCCGGGGATCAGGTTACAGCGAGGGTTACTGAAATTACCGATGATAAAATAAAATACAAGCGCTGCGATAATTTGGATGGACCTGTTTTTGTGGTTAATAAAGGAACGGTTGAAACTATTCGATACGCGAATGGTGTTGTAGAAAAAATTGATGCACCACAAGTTGTTCAAGCTGCAAGCCCAAATAATGCTCCAAATAACGATAGAAATAACTATAAAGGGCCTAAAAAAGTTCATCCCTACGCAACAACTGCTTTACTGTGTTTGTTATTATTGTGGTGGCTTTTTGGGATCGGAATAATTCTTGGTGCCGTATTTGGCTATTTGGCAGTTAAAGAAATTGATAGAGACCCTTCCAGATATAGAGGACGTAAATTAGCAAAGATCGTTTACGGAATTAGCATTGGAATAATCACATTCTTCTTAGCGCTATTTGCTTTTTCTTTTCTATTATTCATATGATTATTTGACTCTACTTTAGTATAATTTAAGCCTTGTGAGAAACCTTTTCGTTTTATTTTTCTTAAGTTTTTCTAAGATTATTTTTCCCCAAGAGAATTCACGCTCTATCTCTGCAAACTTAATATCCGAAAAGATCACTGTTGACGGAGATCTTTCTGAATCTATTTGGCAAACAGCCCAAAAAGTTTCTGGGTTCTGGCAGAATTTTCCCAATGATACTTCAAAGGCAGAGGAAAGAACGGAAGTGATGGTGGCTTACGATGAATATAATTTGTATGTAGCGGCCATTTGTTATGATAGTATTCCTCATAAATATGTCATTCAATCGTTAAAACGAGATTTTTCTTATCCTATTAGTGATGCGTTTGTTGCAACCATCGACCCATTTAGTGATCAACAAAATGGTTTCTCATTTGGTGTAAATCCATATGGCGTTCAACGAGAAGGTTTGGTTTCTAATGGCGGTGGGCAAGGGGTTACCACTATTTGGGATAATAAATGGTTTGCCGAAACAAAGCGGTACAAAGGAAAATGGACCGTAGAAATGCAGATACCATTTAAGTCTATCCGATTTAAAGGAAGTTTGCAGAAATGGAGGATCAATTTTTCACGTAATGATCTTGGTAGAAATGAGAATAGTTGTTGGGTTAAAGTGCCAAGGCAGTTCAATATTTCTACTTTAGCATTTGCAGGGGATCTTGTTTTTGAAAGCGCACCACCAAAAAAAAACGGCTCAAACATTTCTGTGATCCCATATGCCATAGGACGTTTTAGCGAAGATTACAGAACGCCGGGTTCTCAAAAAATAGATGGCAGTGTAGGAGCTGATGCAAAAATGGTATTAGGCTCTTCTTTAAATTTAGATATGACCGTAAACCCAGATTTTAGCCAAGTAGAAGTGGATCGTCAATTAACTAACCTTACTCGCTTTAGTTTATTCTTCCCTGAACAACGGCAATTCTTTATTGAGAACAGCGATCTTTTTGATCGTTTTGGCTTCCGACAGATCCGTCCATTTTTTTCGCGACGCATTGGATTAGATAATGGCGCAATAATTCCTATCAAAGCCGGTGTGCGATTGAGTGGAAAGCCAAGTAAGAATTGGCGTATTGGAATTTTAGATATGCAAACCGGCGAAAGATCCTTTGATAATCGAAAAGTATTCTCTCAAAATTATTTTACAGCTGCCGCACAGTATAATGTTTTTAAAAGAAGTAATATTGCCGCCATCTTTGTAAATCGTCAGCAATTTGACAGCACTGGTTACTCCGATAATAATTTTAATAGAGTGATGGGACTCGATTATAATTTGTCGAGTGCAAATAATAAATGGAACGGGAAGTTCTTTTTCCACCACTCATTAGGAAGTAAAAATAATCATAACGCTTTTACTCATGCTAGTTGGTTAAATTTTAGTTCACGTCACTGGGCCGCAGAATGGAATCATGAGTATGTAGATAAAAATTACAATGCTGAAGTGGGTTTTACGCCCAGAATTTTTCAAATAGATCAAACCGGAAAGACGAACCGATTTACATACTGGCGTTTAGAACCACATCTCTATTATTTTTCTTTTCCTAAGAAAGGAGCTGTAAATAAAATAGGTCATACAATTTATTTAGATCATTATCGAAACCAAGAATTCAAGAATACAGATTGGCTTTTGAAGGGTTCATACGATCTGTATTTTACAAGCTCAGCTTTTATGTCGATAATAGGAAATGCCAACTATACAAAACTTTTGTTCCCTACAGATGTAAGTTTTAGTGGTAAAGCGTTAAGAACTGAAGCAGGCGATTACTTTTATCAAAACATAGGAGTAAAGGTTAACTCTGATCTGCGAAAAAGGCTTACAGCAGGCATTAATACCACCTACGGTAGTTACTTTACGGGAAATAAATTCTCGGTTACTGCTGATCTTACCTATCGATTACAACCATATGTTATTTTTTCAGCTTCATACACGCGTGATGAGATCTATTTACCCTACTTAAGCAAAAAAGTAGAATTGGACCTTATAAGTCCTCGCATAGAGATCTCTGTGTCGCGCTCCTTGTTTTTAACTACCTTTTGGCAGTATAATACGCAGGCTGGCAATATTAATTTTAATGGAAGGTTGCAGTGGCGTTTCAGACCTATGAGCGATCTGTTTATCGTTTACAGTGATAATTATAATAACACAGATTTTTCTATAAAAAACAGAGCTATTGTTGTTAAATTTGTGTGGTGGTTAAATTTATAAATGAGCGATAAACTAAAGATAGTATTTATGGGTACTCCCGAATTTGCAGTTGCAAGTTTGGATGCGCTAATTCAAAACAATTACAATGTAGTTGGAGTGATCACTGTACCGGATAAACCGGCTGGTAGGGGACAAAAGATCCAAATGAGTGCCGTGAAAGAGTTTGCTTTAAAGCGCGATCTTAAACTATTGCAACCAACTAATTTAAAGGACGAGACTTTTATTCAAGAATTAAAAAGATTAAATTCGGATGTGCAGATCATAGTTGCCTTTAGAATGTTACCTGAAGTGGTATGGAGTATGCCTCCTTTGGGAACTTTCAATCTTCATGGCTCGCTTCTGCCAAAATACAGAGGCGCCGCACCAATTAATTGGGCTGTTATGAATGGCGACACAGAAACTGGTGTAACAACATTTAAGCTTACTCATGAGATCGATACAGGAAACATTTTGTTTAGAGAGAAAGTAAAATTGAGTGACACTGCCACTGCGGGAGAATTACATGATGAACTAATGCATGTTGGTGCTAAATTAATTGTAAGAACAGTAAAAGCAATTGATGAATCGCGTCATGGCGCCCCACTTAACTTTATTAAACAAGATGATTCTCAGGCCTCACATGCGCCGAAATTATTTAAAGAAACTTGTAAAATAAACTGGACTTGGCCGTTAAAAAAGATCTACGATCATGTAAGAGGTTTAAGTCCATATCCGGCGGCACACACTGAGTTGGTCGATTCAAAAGGACAATTGCAAATCTTAAAGATCTTTAAGGCGGAGAAGATGATGGGTGATCATGCAGCACCATGTGGTTCAATTAGTACAGATAATAAAACATACATACATGTAAATTGTAGTGACGGAATTTTACAATTGTTAGAGCTGCAATTGCAGGGTAAAAAAAGAATGAGCGTGAAAGAGTTTTTAAACGGCTATAAATTCGCTGACGGCACATCTTTAAAATTAGGCTATCCCTAGTTTAGCGGGCGTCGAAGCTCTGTAGCCGTACTATAATCACAAAAGCAAAGCCTAATGCTCTCAAAAGCCTTGCTGCTAAACGTTTTCAGCTATTATTTATTAACAAAACCCCGGTTTTTCAACAATAACAAGGCTTTTGGCCTCTGTAAGGCTTGACAACGTTGGATTATGAGATATATTTGTTCTTGAATAAATAATTGTTTAACCCTTAACAAAAACAAAAATGAACAAAGCAGAATTAATTGATGCAATTGCATCTAGCGCAAAACTAACTAAAGCAGACGCTGGTCGTGCATTAGACTCAACTATCGATGCTATCAACAAAGCATTAAAAAAAGGCGACAGAATTGGATTAGTAGGATTTGGTTCTTTTACTGTAGCAAAACGTTCGGCTCGTGTTGGTCGTAACCCACAAACAGGAAAAGAAATTAAGATCGCTGCTAAAAAAGTAGTGAAATTTAAAGCTGGTTCTGATCTAGCTGGTTCAGTGAACAAAAAATAATTTTAACCACAATTAAAATTGAAAGGCCCGTTGCTTAAGTGTAACGGGCCTTTTTATTTATTAAAGTTCTTCTAGAATAACTTGGTATAATTTAAGCATGCTTTCAATGTCTTTTTTGTGAACTTTTTCTTGAGGCGAATGAACACCTTGTTCTCCGGCGCCAATAAAACACCAATCCCATGGCGCATCAGCCATTTGCAATTCTTTAGCATCGCTACCACCACTTCCTTCAACTTCTAATTGGTATCTAACTTTATTTTTGTTAGCTATTTTAATGATCTTGTCAATAAAACTTCTTCTTGGTATTAAACTATCACGCATGGATATAACTGCACCTTTTCCGGCGTGCACACCGTCGCTTATCCAGGAAATATCTGAGATCAATCCTTGAGTGATCTTATATTTATCGTAAAGATATTTTTGTAAATAGGTAACTGATCCGCCGCCATGTTCTTCGTATGTGCTAAAAACGATCGCGCCATTTTTTAATGTCTCGGCTACTTTTAAAGCATTGTAAACGCCAAGACGATTGTCCATATAACATGATTGAATATAGTTTTGGTCTTCCTTCCAGTGTTGTTTAAATACTAATTCTGTACCGGTTTCAAAATCGCGCTTGCCTTTATAACTCAATTCGCGCATGCCATGTTTTTCGGTTACTTGTAATGTCACAGTTTGCGTTCCTTTGCTATCGGTACCTATCAATTCAAAGCCTGTTTTGCAAACCGGCCCACCAATTTTTACCAGTTGTTTTCCATAACGCACTGTAAAGCCAATGCTGTCTAAATGCGCAAATACAGCAGTGCGGGGTTTGCCAAATATCAAAATGATGTTATCCTGAAAACCTTTACCGTGAATTACCTTTGGTTTGTGTTTCCAATTCTTACTATGTTTCTTAATGTAATTTAAAACAAATTCTTTCATCTGTGCTTCATTTCCACTAGGAGAATGAATGGAGCACATTGTTTTCACAAGTTCGTATTTGCTTTTTTTAGTTGTTGTCATACTATAATGTTTTCAGGTAAGTAAGTTTTGCGTTATAAATTGGTTTTAGTTTTTCTTCTAATACTTCTGATAATGATCGTTTAATATTGAAAATTAATGTATAATGCTCAGTATATTCTTCACTAATGATCTTGGCGTTCAATTCTCTTAATATTCTAAGTGCATAATTTGCATCATGCACGTCAAATATAAGATTATATTGAAAATAAATGAACTCTTCAGTTATCTCTGCATTTAAGATCGCTTCTGCAGCCGCACTTTTATAAGCATTCACCAATCCACCAACTCCCAGTAAGGTTCCTCCAAAATATCTAACAACAACAATAAGAACATTTGTAAGGTCTTTGCTTAAAATTTGAGCGTATATGGGTTTGCCGGCACTGTTATTTGGTTCTCCATCATCGTTAGTTCGCCATGCTTGCCCTCCGGCACCTAAGCGCCAAGCATAACAAAAGTGCCTTGCACTTACATGTTCTTTTTTTAAGGCCAAAAGATGTTGCTTTATGTCGTCTTCGCTTGAAACTGGAAATGCATAAGATATAAATTTACTTCCGCGATCTTTAAATAAGCCGCTTGACGTAGTTTTAATGGATCTGAATGAGTGTGAAAAAAGCACCGTGTTTAAAAATTAAACCCTAGAACAAATTTGAAAACTATATTATTCTTAAAGTTATCTAAAGCGTAATTGCCGTAACGATAAAAAACACCAAATCCATAACTACTAAAGCCACTTTGCAATATATTTTTAAAGCGTATTCCGGTTTCGGTATACATCTTTGAAATATCGCTTAACTCAATATTGGTAAGTTTTTCTCTATTCAATAAATTACCTATTCCTATATTATTCACGATCTCAAACTCAGGATTTATGTACTTGTTAGGTTTGAAGATTTTTCCTGTGTTATAACTTGTATATAATGCGGCGTATTCTGTGCTTGCGAATTCATTAAAGTACATGGTTTCAAATGAATTGTCAGCGCTGATATAGTATTTATTGATGCGGCTTCCATTATTGTTGTATTGAAAACTGTAAGGAACATTGCCAAATACCTTTCCTGCTTCTATTTGGTAATTGAAATATCCTCGGATCTTAAAGAAAATACGTTGTGCCATCCGAAGGTCGAACTTTTGGAATTGAAATGTATTTGAATAGCCCATTACGCTGGTGGGAATTGTTTGCGAGTAATTAATGTAAAATGAAGGCCACTTGCTGCCTAGAGACATTAAACCCAAAAACGATTCTGTGAATTTTTCAAAGGGCCAGATCTTTAACTGAACACCTACTTCGTTTGTGCTATATTTATGAAGATCGTCGGAGAAAAATTTCTCAAAGCTACCATAGCCTGAACGCGAATGCCGCTCGGTTACCTGAAAGAAGAGACTGCTTTTTATAAAACGATTGATCGGTGTATTAATTGAGATTTTGCTATAAGCGTATTGATCCATCATCCCTACAAGATAATTGCGTATATTTTGTGTTGACACAATAGAAGCATTTTCTTCTAAAAATTCGGAATGAGCAGTTTCAACCAGGTCGCGCGCCATTTCGAATTTGATATTATTATTTTTATTTCCGGTAAAGTTGATTTGAAACTGACCACCGTATTTCCAGGCTTTATCGCCAAAACCATAGCCTGCGTAACCTCCAATAGAAGCCCACTTAGTTAACTTGTCATTTGTAATAAATCCTGCTCCAAGCCTGATCTTTTCGTAGTCATTTGCTTTTATTATTTTCCTAATATCTAAGCTTATGATACCAATTGGTATTTGTCCGGTTGCAGCCACCTTTGCAAGCTTGAGTTTATTTTCAAAATTTGTGGCTTTTCCCACACTATCTACCACAGTGTACGTGCGTTTTTCTTTTTCACTTAAGCTGTCATTGCGCTTTGTTTTCCAATAGTTTTCATCTTTTGATTCGTATCCTTTATCATTGATCACTTCAATATTTCTCTTTTTTATTTTGATAGTTGAATCCAGATTGACATCACTCACGTATAGCCTACTAACACACTTCATTATTCTGCCGCCTTTTTCATCGGTTGAATTTATCGATGCATTTTTGAATAATATTTCCGTCACCAACTGAACCGGAAACCACTGTTTCTCATTAACACGTTTATACAGTTGTTGAATTTTAACAGCGTTTGATTTATTTTGGTCTTCAAAGGGTTCTGCAATTACCTTCGCGAGGGCATGGTCGTTTTTGTTAACATACAAAGTGCCCTTTAATGCTTTAAAATTTGTGTTCTTTCGCGGTTTAAAGTCGATCAAAATAGTTGTGTCTTTTCCTTCAATGATCGTATCCCTAATGTCAAATCGATAGCGTTTAAAAGTTCCTTTTTGTAGTGGGTTTACATATTTAATATCTAATACATCTATGTTCTTGTCAAAAAAGGTGAATGATTGCAATTGCGATGCAAGTGATGCAAAAGGCGCGCTTTTAAATCCAGACACTCTTGATGCTAAGATCTTTTCCTGAGTTATATTTTTATAAATGTATTTTTTTTCGCTAGCCGATTCGATCAAAAAGAAGTATTGTTTGTCTAAGAATTTTTTGTCTTTGCGAAATCTTGTGGTGTCTTGATCATAGTAAAACTCATCACCTTCAATTGTACTTGCGGTGAAATAAGTTTTTCCATAGGTCTCACATGAATAAAAGGGTAAATTTCGCGGATCAAGGTTTTCCTTGTTCTTTATAAGTCGTCGGATGATCTCGTTGGCAGGATTTTCTTTAGGTGTAACTACTACTTCCTTTAAGTTTATGTCGGCCGATCTTAATTTTATGATCAAAGGTTTTGTAGCATCTATAGTGCTTAGGTCAATTTGTAATTTTTCATAAGATACTATCTGAACTATAAGTAGTGAAGCGCCAGAATTCAGTGTAAGTGAAAAGTTGCCATCTATATCTGTGGTGGTTCCTAAATGAGTATTGTTAATTCCTACGAATGCAAAGGGTATAGCTTGTTTGTTACGTTCATCAATTACTTTGCCGGTAATAGTTTGGGCTCTCAAGCTAACACACGCTATAAATGCAATAAAGTATAATTGAAATTTTAAACTCATTAATTAATAATGCTATTTAGTTTTAAAGAAGTACTCCTTTAAATACATAGGTTCAAAATAAGCAATATCCTCAAATTGCTTAGCGTTATATTTTGTTAAAGCTAAGTTTAACATTTGAGAGGAAGATGGAGTTATATCCTCTATAAATTTCGCATTAGAAATGTTTTGTAGAAGTGATCTACACTTAGGCATTCCGTCTCCAAAGAAGTAAGTTACATGGGGCTTTGTTAAGTCGCTTAGAGATTGTTCATCTATGATCTTTGCTTCCGTGGCATGTATGACATTTAATCCTCTATCATACATCGCTGTATATACTTCCATACGTCTTGCATCTAACATAGGGCAAAGTATAACATTCGTTTCCTCAATACGTTTAATGGCTGCTGCGCATAAAACTTCTAGAGTGTTCACTGCAATGAGTGGAATGTTCAATGCATAGCATATTCCTTTTGCCGCACTTACACCAATACGTAATCCGGTATAAGAACCAGGTCCTGCACTAACTGCTACCGCATTTAATTGTTTAGGCTGGATGTTAGTTTTTTTGAAAACTTGATCAAGAAATGGATGAAGGTTTTCAGCGTGCGTGTATCCTTCATTCAATTCTATAGTTGCTAACACGTGTTCATGGTCACTTATAGAAACAGAGCAATTGCTTGTAGCTGTTTCAATATGTAGAATTAGTGCCAATTATTCTTTATTATAAAGATCTTTTTTACTTACCACCACAACTTTCGATCCATCTCTTAAACTTCGTGAAACGGCACTGTAGGGACCGGAAATAACCTCTTCACCTTTCTCTAAACCAGAAATGATCTGAATGTATTCATTATCCTGAATTCCCGAAACAATTACTTTTTGTACTGCTTTACCATCTTTGATCACAAATACCAACTCTTTTATTTCTTCTTCGGCTTTTTTCTTTTCTTTCTCTTCATCAACTTTTTCTTTGTCGTTCTTCACTTTCATATCGCCATTTTGTTCATCAGATTTTACCATAAGCGAATCTTTATTTCGTGATGTAACGGCTTGTATTGGCACGGTTACAACATTTGAAACTCTTAATGTTTGTATCTCTACACTTGCGCTCATACCCGGACGAAATGGAACAGGATTTTTGTCAGTTATTAAGAATGCGTAGGATTCGCGAATTAAACGGATCTTCACCACAAAGTTTGTAACCTGATCAATGGACATATTTGTGATGTTTGCTGAATTAGCCACCTCAGTAACTATCCCTTTGAATTTTTTATTCATGTAAGCGTCAACTTCTACCAATGCTGTATCTCCCTTATGAACTTTGATGATATCATTCTCATTCACTTCAACGCTAACTTCCATTTCATTTAAATTTGCCAAACGCAATATTTCCGTTCCTTGAAATCCTTGCACGCCTTGTACGCGTTCGCCTTTTTCAACATTCATTTTGTAAACAGTGCCATCAACCGGTGAGTAGATAAATGTTTTTTCCAAGTTAGTGTTAGCCTCTTTTAATGATGCCTCTGTGCCTTGAATATTTGATTTACTTGCTGTAACACCTGCGTCTAAAGCATCCACGTTTGCTTTTGCACTTTCGTATTGTGCCTTCGCAGCATCAAATTCTTGTTGCGAAATGGCGCCTTGCTCAAACAGTTTTTTGTTGCGCTTAAAAGTGGCTTCCATATTCGCTAAACTTGCTTTTGCTTGTTCTAATTGAGCTTCTGCTGATTTTAAATTTGCCTTAGTTGTGCTTACCGAGGCGTTTACGCGATCCAATGCACTTTCATAAAGATCAGGTTTGATCCTGCAAATGAGCGTTCCTTTTTTTATTTCGTCACCTTCTTTTACGAGCATCTCAGTGATCTCTCCACTAACATCACTCGTGATCTTTAACTCAGTTTCTGGTTGAATCTTTCCTGTAGCCGAAACTACTTCAACAACGCTTCGTAATTCAGCCTTTTCTAAAGTTACCTCTAAAGGCTTGGTGCCCTCACTTACTTTAATGAAGATGATCGCCAACAAGATGACAATTCCAATTCCAATGATCCAATAAAGTTTTTTCATATTCTAAAATTTAAAGCCGAAGTTCAAATTTAGGGAATTTAAAGTTCAATACTATTTATACTATAAGTATTTTTTGGGCTTATATATGCGTAAATTGCCACTCATAAAATTTATTCAAATTCATGTCGCAAAAACAGGCAAATGCACTTTTAAACGAAAGCAGTCCTTACCTTCTTCAACATGCCTATAATCCTGTAAAATGGCAGCCTTGGAGCGATGAGGCCTTTAAGGAGGCAAAGGATCAAAACAAATTGGTAATTATTAGTGTTGGTTACAGCGCTTGCCACTGGTGTCATGTAATGGAACATGAAAGTTTTGAGGACGAAGAAGTAGCAGCTATCATGAACCGGCATTTTGTATCCATTAAAGTGGATCGAGAAGAGCGACCGGATGTTGACAATTTGTATATGACAGCTGTTCAACTAATGACAGGTCACGGCGGTTGGCCTTTAAATTGCATTGCATTACCTGATGGTAGGCCTGTTTATGGAGGAACTTATTTTAATAAGAAACAATGGATGAATGTGCTTACAAATATTGTTACAGTTTTTAATGAAGATCCCGAAAAAGTATTGGAGTACGCTAAAAATTTAACAGCAGGCATCAAGCAAGCTGAATTGGTTGCAACAACAAAACATCCTGAGAATATTGAGATAGAAGAAGCCATTAAAAAGGGAGTTCAAAAGTGGAAAACGAGTGCTGATAATGAACATGGAGGTCCAAATCGCGCGCCCAAGTTCCCTTTACCAAATAATTATCTTTTCCTTTTAAGATACGCTCATTTATATAAAGATAAAGAGGTGTTGGATCATGTGAATTTAACCCTCACAAAAATGGCATGTGGTGGAATTTATGATCAATTACACGGAGGTTTTGCCAGATATAGCACTGATGGTATTTGGAAATTACCTCATTTCGAAAAAATGCTTTACGATAATGCGCAGTTAGTGAGTTTATATTGTGAAGCCTATCGTTATACCAAAAATACGTTGTATAAAACCATTGTTGAAGAAACATTAGATTTTGTAATGAAGGAGTGGCTCAAGCCCGAAGGTTGTTTTTATTCGGCTTATGATGCAGATAGTGAAGGCGTGGAAGGGAAGTTTTATGTGTGGAGTAAAGAAGAATTGCATACTGTACTAAAAAATGATTTTGATCTTTTTGCCAAGTGTTATAGTGTAAATGAAGTAGGTTATTGGGAAGATGAAAATTATATTTTAATGCGTTCCGAAAATTGGGCGCAAATTGCTGCTGAACATCAGTTAAGTTTAGAGAGTTTGAATTCAAAAATGGCACAGTGCAAACTCAAACTTAAAGAGGTTGCTGCAAAACGGATCAAACCCGGATTGGATGATAAAACAATTGTATCATGGAATGCTTTGATGGCAAAAGGATTTGCTGATGCTTATGCGTGTTTTGGTAATTTAAAGTATAAAGAAGTTGCGTTGAGAACTTGCGATTTTATTTTGGATCAACAGGTGAATGAAAATGGTTTGCACCGAATTTATAAGAATGGAATAACAAAGATACCGGCATTTCTTGACGACTATGCCTTTACTATTGATGCCTTAATTGCAGTTGGTATGATGGATGTGAACAGCAAATATTTAAGTGAAGCCCAAAAATTAATGGATCATGTGCTTTTTAATTTTAAGCATCTAAGCTCTGAGTTATTTTATTACACGAGCACAAATAGCAATCAATTAATTACGCAACAAACAGAAACTTCCGACAATGTGATTCCTGCCTCAAACTCTCAAATGGCACTTAATTTATTTAGTTTGGGTACGCTTCTGCAAAAGCCCGATTATATTGAAAAGGCGAAAAAAATGCTTCATTTATTTGTTGGAGAATTGTCGGGATATACCCCCGGATACAGCAACTGGGGCTGCTTAGCACTTAATTTAACAAAACCTTATAAGGAGCTGGTAATTGTTGGTAACAATGTTGATGAAATATTTTTAGAGCTACACAAACATTACTTTACAAATACGACTTTAGTAGGCAGCAACAAAGCCTCTGAGCTTCCGTTATTTAGAAGTAGATTTAGGGAAGGTGAAACACTCATTTATGTGTGTGTTAACAATACCTGTAATTTGCCTGTAAAATCGGTTGTTGAGGCTTTACAACAACTTGAGAATTCTTAAAGTCATACCGGTAATTGTGTTCATGATACATCATGCAACAGCCCAATTATTATTTCCCGACCACAACACAGTTTTTAAGAAGGAATATACGTTTTCGCCTCAATACATCAGTAAGAATCAGATCAAGAAAGTTGTTTTCGAGATCCTCGACAAAAAGGATTATGAATCGCCCGTTGATCGCCATTTAGTGGAGAATTACGAATTCAGCAGTTTTGGTTTGCTTTTAAGGTTTTATTATACCGACATCATAAAGACCATAGAAAAAGATGTGAATGTTCCGCCCACTTATAAAGGGCGAAGGAAAATTAAAAATGGTTACTCTTATAAAATAAACGATTTTGTTTATGATACCATAAGTACAAACTTTATGTACAAAGAGCTCAGCAATAAAATACTGATGAAACGCTCTCACTTAGGAAGTGGGTTTTACGATACGCGGTATTATCGCTATGACTCACTAATGAATATGATCGAGGAAGCAAGGTATAAGGAGTCAAATGTTTCTCAAAGCAAAAATGATTTTATTTTAGGAAGCCAAGTTTTAGTAAGCAAGGATAGCACTTCGGTGATAAAATATAGTGACGAGCAAACAAAGATCATTTATTTCAATAGTGAACGCAGACCATATAAGGAACAAATTATTCTGAAGAAGAACGGAAATGTAGTGAACATCAACGAAAGTTATGTGGCAGCATCGTGGATACAACAAAATCAACAGTTTGAGTATAATGAGATGGGACAAATGATAAAAGCAGTATTTAACAGCAATGCCAATGTTAATTTATCCTATAAACATACGTTTGATTACGACAAAAAGGGATCGCTTTTAACAGAGAAACGCTATAAAAATGATGTTCTTCTAACTGAATCCAGTTATGTGAATGATACAACGTCTTCGTTGGTGAATTCCATTGTAATTCGCGATTTTGCAAATAAAAGTATTCGCATCATTAAGATGAAATATTCTTATTATGATAGTTTGCAGGTGAAAGGGAAATAATTCGATTTTAGAGGCAGAAACCGCAAAGGCGCTTCGCGCTTTTCGCAAAGTCCGCCGCGGCGGAGCGCAAAGTACGCTAAGCCTGCCTGACGGCAGTCAGTGTTTTATCACCATTACTCAAAGAAGGCAAAGACCTTCGTCCGCCGAGGCGGATCGCAAAGAGACTAAATAACCTATATTCTTCGAAAGTAAATTCGGTAGCTCTTTGCGTAAGCGCAGCTTCTTTGCCTTCTTAATTACCTTTTGCGGTTAGATGGGCTTTGCGTTCTTTGCGTATAACTTTGCGAGCATCGAAGATGCTTTGCGTTTTCTGCCTCTGATGAAAAAAGCCCCGTAGGGCTTTCTATTATTTTTTCTCTGAAGGTTTAAAATCCAAACTTAAGCTATTTACGCAATAACGTTGTCCGGTTTGCGTTGGGCCATCGTCAAATATATGTCCCAAATGTCCGCCGCAATTTGCACACACGATCTCTGTGCGAATCATTCCTAAACTATTATCTTTTATTTTTAAGATCTTTTCGCCTTTACCTAATTCGCTATCAAAACTTGGCCAACCGCAATGGCTATCAAATTTTTGATCGCTTGTAAATAATTCGGTGTTGCATCCTGCGCAAGTATAAACGCCTTTATCTGTTGTTAAAGTGTATTTGCCTGTAAAAGGTCTTTCCGTTCCTTTTTCGCGCAGCACATGATATTGTTCCGGTGTTAACTGCTTTTTCCACTCTTCATCAGTTTTTTTGTATGAGGTTTCCATAGGTTTTGTCTCCTTATTTTCGGTTTGCTTTGTTGTGTTAGTTTGACAGCTGTAGAATTGTACACTTAATACTGCCAGTAAAATTATAACGAACTTTTTCATGAAATAAAATTACTCTTAAATAGTAGATATTTGTTAGGTTTTACAATTTTTTAACCTCAATGCTTCAGGTGATCATTCAAATTGTAGCATTTGCATTATAAGCTCCTAACCTTTAAAACAGGTTAATTTCTCCTACTGCGCTCTTTTATCTCTTCCATCAACAGATCATCTAAATTTGTTTTTTTCTTGATGTGTATAAAACTTCCTTTTCCTTTTTCGGCAATTTCTTTTAAATTTTTGATCGCAGCTCTATCTTCTCCAAAACCTATCACACTCATCACAATTGGTTTAGTTTCTTGTTGCGCAATGAATTTTTTTTCATCCTCACTGTAAAAATTAAATTT
>Ga0068872_10000614_pt1 | contig 30297 bp, 25 predicted proteins | sample NOAtaG_7_FD_66441 | JGI IMG/M metagenome (GOLD analysis project Ga0068872, IMG submission 66441) | Freshwater lake microbial communities from Lake Erie, under a cyanobacterial bloom - NOAA_Erie_Diel1S_2200h metaG | ecosystem: Environmental > Aquatic > Freshwater > Lake | place: USA: Ohio, Lake...
CGGGAGGGATTCGGGAACCAATCATATTGGCAAGGCCATCCGCAAGATGTTCGAGAAATACCAGCTTACCCGAAAGTTTGATGAGGCTTCCTTACTGGAATCCTGGCCCAGGTTGGTTGGACCCCTTATTTCGAAGCATACGACCAAGCTTTATATCCGGGATAAGGTGCTGTTTGTCAGGCTGGATTCGCCTGGAATCAAGCATGATTTACGGTTTGCAAGGGAGAAAATTCTGGAGGTTCTTCAGAAGGAATATGGAGTAGACGTCGTTTCTGACATTGTTTTAATGTAAAAGTGCCCTTTCAGGCCCTTCTGAGGCCTTGAAATAATTGTCGGCTTCTTGGGAATAATGAAAAACCCATTAGTTTTGCACTCCTGTTTAAAAACGGGGTTCCTGGACAGGTGGTTTAGGGGCTGAATCGGAAGATTTTCCGGCTTTTTGACATAACAGGGGGAATACCAAAGCGGCCAACTGGGACAGACTGTAAATCTGTTGTCTTATGACTTCCTAGGTTCGAATCCTAGTTCCCCCACGAGGCTGTCCAAATCAGCGGGAGTAGCTCAGTTGGTAGAGCGATAGCCTTCCAAGCTATAGGTCGCGAGTTCGAACCTCGTTTCCCGCTCAGATGCTGGTTTTGACAACAGACCTGAATTGGTCTGAACGATAAAATCGGCGATAGTGATTGCTTTGGTTGGACAGGGACTGTTAAAAGAGCTGAAAGGGATAATGCCGTTGTAGCTCAGTGGTAGAGCACTTCCTTGGTAAGGAAGAGGTCGACAGTTCAATCCTGTTCAACGGCTCACTTGGGTTGCTTGACGATCCGAAGAACTTGATGGATTTATTTAACTATTTATAAACAATTAACTAACAGGGATTTTCAAATATGGCAAAGGAAACATTCGATCGTTCGAAACCGCACGTAAACGTAGGTACCATCGGTCACGTCGACCACGGTAAGACCACGTTGACTGCCGCGATTACTAAAGTACTCGCATCCAAAGGTTTAGCAGCTGAGAGGGACTTCTCGTCCATCGACAACGCTCCTGAGGAAAAAGAAAGAGGTATCACCATCAACACCTCACACGTTGAGTATCAGACAGATGCCCGTCACTACGCACACGTAGACTGTCCTGGTCACGCCGACTATGTAAAGAACATGGTTACTGGTGCTGCACAGATGGACGGCGCTATCCTGGTGGTAGCTGCTACCGACGGTGCTATGCCTCAGACTCGCGAGCATATCCTGCTTGCCCGTCAGGTAGGTGTACCTGCCCTGGTTGTATTTATGAACAAGGTTGACCTTGTTGAGGATCCTGAGCTCCTCGACCTCGTTGAGATGGACTTGCGCGAGCTGTTGTCCTCTTACAACTTCCCTGGCGACAACATTCCTGTGATCCGTGGATCTGCTCTTGGAGCATTGAACGGTGAGCCGCAGTGGGTTGCTAAAGTTGAAGAGCTGATGAAGGCTGTTGACGAGTACATTCCGCTCCCGGTTCGTGCTATTGATAAAGATTTCTTGATGCCTGTTGAAGACGTGTTCTCCATCACTGGTCGTGGTACAGTAGCTACTGGCCGTATCGAGCGTGGTGTGATCAAGACTGGCGACGAAGTTGAAATCCTTGGTATGGGTGCCGCAGAAGGTTTGAAATCAACCATCACTGGTGTTGAGATGTTCCGTAAGATTCTTGACCGTGGTGAGGCCGGTGACAACACTGGTCTGTTGCTGCGTGGTATTGAAAAGACCGACATCTGCCGCGGTATGGTTATTTGTAAGCCTAATTCCGTAAAGCCGCATGCCAAGTTCAAGGCTGAGGTTTACGTTCTTTCTAAAGAAGAAGGTGGCCGTCACACGCCTTTCTTTAACAAATACCGTCCTCAGTTCTATTTCCGTACCACAGACGTAACCGGCGAGGTTAAGCTACCTGCTGGAACGGAGATGGTTATGCCTGGTGACAACGTTTCTATCGAGGTTGAGTTGATCAACAAGATTGCGATGGAAAAGGGTCTTCGTTTCGCTATCCGTGAGGGTGGCCGTACGGTAGGCTCTGGTCAGGTTACCGAGATTGTAGACTAATTAGCTGATTTTCAGCACTCTAAGCGTTTCTGCGTTTTTGTCGCAGAAACGCTTTTTTTTTACCCCCCCATCTTCTACCTTTGCAGTCCTTTTGAGTAAACTAAATTGTAAATAATAACGTGAGCCTCAAGGGGAAAAAGGTAGAGGCCGAAAGTGATTGAGTAAGAAAAAAAGATAGACGGGTGTAGCTCAATTGGTAGAGTAGCGGTCTCCAAAACCGTTGGCTGGGAGTTCGAGTCTCTCCACCCGTGCAAAGTAAAAGAAACATGATTGACCGGATTAAAAATTACGTTTTGGAATCGGTTGATGAGGTCAAAAACAAGGTGACTTGGTCAACGTTCAGCGAGTTGCAGAGCAGCGCTATATTGGTGTTGGTTGCTTCCGTGATTTTTGCCATTGTGATTGGCCTGATTGATTTCGGGTTTCAAAACATTTTGGCTTGGTTTTATCGTGAATTTTAAGGTTAAGCAACATGGGAGAGCTCAAGTGGTTTGTCTTACGTGTGATTAGTGGCCAGGAGAAGAAAGTAAAATCTTACCTGGAAACGGAGATCGAGCGCTCCAAACTGAAGGAGTTCATACCTCAGGTATTGATTCCATCAGAGAAAGTTTATGAAATGCGAAACGGGAAAAAGAAAATGCGCGAGCGCAATCTCTATCCCGGCTATGTTCTTATATCTGCGGATCTGGCTCACCCAGAGGCTCAACACACTGTGAATAACATTCCAGGTGTGATTGGATTCCTGGGCTCCAACGGATCGAACGCTTCCAAAATTCCGGTAGCTCTTCCGCAGAGTGAGGTGAACCGTATACTGGGTAAAGTCGACGAAAATGATGGAATGGAAGAAAAGCTCGAGAAGCCATTCGTCAAAGGAGAGAGCGTGAAAGTCATGGACGGTCCGTTCAGTGGCTTTACCGGTACGGTGGAGGAGATCTTTGAAGATCGCAAGAAGCTTAATGTTATGGTTAAGATCTTCGGTCGCAATACTCCTGTCGAGCTGAGTTATTTACAAGTAGAAAAATTAGACTAAAAGCATTCCCAAATGGCTAAGGAAATCACAGGTTATCTGAAACTTCAGGTCAAGGGAGGCCAGGCAAACCCTGCACCACCAATTGGTCCGGCGCTGGGTAGTAAGGGTCTGAACATTATGGATTTCTGCAAGCAGTTCAACGCTCGCTCGCAGGATAAACAGGGCCAGGTACTTCCGGTCCTGATTACCATTTATAATGACAAGTCATTTGACTTTGTCATCAAGACTCCTCCTGCTGCTATTCTTATTATGGAAGCATTGAAGATCCAGAAAGGGTCTAAGGAGCCGAACCGCCAAAAGGTGGGAAGCATCTCCTGGGACCAGATCCGCAAGATCGCGGAACTGAAAATGCCCGACCTGAACGCATTTAAAGTCGAGTCCGCCATGAAAATGGTGGCCGGTACTGCCCGCAGTATGGGTGTTACCGTAACCGGAACAGCCCCCTGGGGAAACTAATTCACTACCATTATGGCAAGAATTTCAAAAAATAGAAAAGCCGTTTTGGCAAAGTACAATGCAGAAAAGGAGTACTCCCTCGAAGAGGCGACAAAACTTCTTAAAGACATTACTTTTACCAAATTCGATGCTTCTGTGGACGTTGACATCCGGTTGGGTGTTGACCCCAAGAAATCTGACCAGATGGTGCGCGGAGTAGTATCTCTTCCACATGGACTGGGTAAAGTTGTTCGCGTACTCGTGCTTTGTACTCCTGACAAACAACAGGAGGCGAAAGACGCCGGCGCCGATCATGTAGGTCTTGACGAGTACATCACCAAGATCGAAGGCGGCTGGACGGACATTGATGTAATCATTTGTACGCCTACTGTAATGGCGAAGGTTGGTAAGTTGGGTAAAGTACTTGGTCCACGCGGACTGATGCCCAACCCGAAATCCGGAACCGTTACACTCGAGGTTGGTAAGGCTGTAAAAGAAGTTAAGGCTGGTAAAGTTGATTTTAAGATTGACAAGCAGTCCATCATCCACGCTAGCGTGGGTAAAGCTTCTTTCGAAGCCGACAAGATTAAGGACAACGTTTCTGAACTCATCAACACAGTCATCAAGCTGAAGCCTGCTTCTGCTAAAGGTGACTACATCAGAAGCATTACTTTGTCTACGACCATGAGTCCTGGTGTGGCTATTGATAAGGCGAGTATCGCCGGAATTTAAACCGTATCGACATGACCAGAGAAGATAAGAGTAAGATCATTGATGAGTTGGCAGAGAAGCTCGCCAACCATATGCATTACTACGTCACGGATGCGGCCGGTTTTACCGTCGCACAGGTTAACGCTTTCCGCAGAATCTGCTACCAATCAGGTGTAGAATACAGGGTGTATAAAAACACTTTAATTCGTAAAGCACTCGAGAAGAATGGCACAGCCAACGACGAAGTTGTTGGAGTACTGAAAGGATTCTCCGGTATCATCTTTTCCAAGGAGTCCGGAAATGCCCCTGCACGGGCCATCAAGGAGTTCCGCAAAAAGCTGGATGGCAAACCTGTACTCAAAGCTGCTTCCATCGATTCTGAGGTATACCTCGGAGACGGAAACCTCAACATGCTCAGTGAGCTTAAGTCTAAGAACGAGCTCATCGGAGATGTTATCGCTCTTCTCCAGTCCCCTGCCAAGAATGTTGTTTCTGCTCTGTTGAGCGGTAAGCAAACGGTGGCTGGCCTGGTGAAAGCACTTGAAGAACGTAAACAATAATTATTAACCTCGTAAACAATTACTAAAATGGCTGACGTAAAAGCTCTCGGAGATCAACTGGTAGAACTTACCGTTAAGGAAGTCAACGAATTGGCTTCTTATTTGAAAGAAACCTATGGCATTGAGCCTGCTGCAGCTGCTGTTGCAGTTGCTGCTCCTGCTGGTGGTGGTGGCGGTGCCGCTGCTGCTGAGAAGACCAACTTTGATGTTGTTCTGAAATCTGCAGGTGCCAACAAACTTCAGATCGTTAAGCTGGTGAAAGAACTCACTGGTCTTGGCCTGAAGGAAGCCAAAGATATGGTTGACGGTGCTCCTAAGACCATCAAGGAAGGCCTTCCTAAGGACGAAGCAGAAAACCTCAAGAAGCAGCTCGTTGAAGCTGGCGCTGAGGTTGAGCTGAAGTAACTCCTAAAGGCGGTCAGTACGCCTCAAAACACACAGCGAGCCCCTTTCCTGGCCTAAACGGCAGGAGGGGCTTCGCCTGTTTGTACTGAATGATGATTAAAGTCCTTTCTCCTTTAAACAATTACCACCTTGGCAAAGACTTCAAATAACGGACGAATCGATTTCTCAAGGATTGAAAAAGTAATCGACTATCCAGATTTCCTGGATGTCCAACTCCAATCGTTTAAAGACTTCCTGCAGATCGAAACACCTGCAGAGAAACGTCAAAATGAAGGTTTATTCAAGGTTTTCGCAGAGAACTTTCCTATCTCCGACTCACGCGAAAATTTTGTACTTGAGTTTGTTGATTACACAATCGACCCTCCTAAATATTCTGTCGATGAATGCATCGACCGCGGTCTTACGTTCAGCGTACCGCTGAAAGCCAAACTGCGCCTCACGTGTAACGATGAGGATAATGAAGACTTTCAAACCATTGAACAGGAAGTGTTCCTCGGGAACATTCCATATATGACCGAAAAAGGGTCGTTCATCATCAATGGTGCTGAGCGCGTGATTGTTTCTCAACTCCACCGTTCACCTGGCGTGTTCTTTGCCATGAGCAAGCACACCAATGGAACCAAGCTTTATTCTGCCAGGATTATCCCATTCAAAGGTTCCTGGATAGAATTTGCAACTGACGTGAACGCGGTCATGTATGCCTACATCGATCGTAAAAAGAAATTTCCTGTAACCACCCTGCTCCGTGCAATTGGTTACGGTTCCGATAAGGACATCCTGGATCTTTTCGGTTTATCTGAAGAGATTGATGCGAACAAGAAATCCATCGAAAAAGCAGTAGGACGCAAACTCGCTGCCAGGGTTCTTAAAACCTGGACAGAAGATTTCGTTGACGAGGATACCGGCGAGGTGGTATCTATCGATCGTAACGAAGTTCTTTTGGAGCGCGACCACATCATTACAAAAGAGGATGTAAATACCATTCTGGAGTCTGGCTCCAAGAGCATCATCCTGAACCGGGAAGATGTGAACATTGCTGATTTCCAGATTATCTTTAATACGCTGGCGAAAGACCCTTCCAATAGTGAAAAGGAAGCGGTTGAAACCATTTACCGCCAGTTACGCAATACGGAAGCACCTGACGAACAGACCGCACGTGACATCATCACGAGCTTGTTCTTCAGTGAAAAGCGCTATGACCTCGGTGAGGTTGGCCGCTACCGTATCAATAAAAAACTTGGCCTTGACTTAAGTTCCGAGCAGCGCGTACTCACCACTCAGGATATCATCCTGATCGTGAAGTATCTGATCGGCTTGATCAACTCCAAGGCTGTTGTCGACGACATTGACCACCTCAGCAACCGCCGCGTTCGTACGGTTGGTGAGCAACTTTACTCTCAGTTTGGTGTCGGTCTGGCCCGTATGGCCCGGACGATCAAGGAGCGTATGAATGTTCGCGACAATGAAGACTTTAAGCCGGTTGATCTGATCAACGCCAGAACACTTTCTTCGGTGATCAACTCGTTCTTCGGAACCAACCAGCTTTCTCAGTTCATGGACCAGACCAACCCGCTGGCCGAGATTACCCACAAGCGCAGAATGTCTGCCCTTGGACCAGGTGGTCTTTCCCGCGAGCGTGCAGGTTTTGAGGTTCGTGACGTTCACTACACTCACTACGGCCGTCTGTGTACCATTGAAACACCAGAAGGTCCGAACATCGGTTTGATTTCTTCGCTTTGCGTACACGCTAAAGTGAACAAGATGGGATTCATCGAGACGCCTTACCGGAAAGTGGAGAGTGGAAAAGTTAAGAAAGAAGGCATCATCTACCTCACAGCCGAGGAAGAAGATACGCATAACATTGCACAGGCCAACGTAAAACTTGGTGGCGGCGGTGAGTTTGCAGATGAAAAGATTAAGGCACGTTTTGAGGGTGACTTCCCAGTAGTTGAGCCTAAGGAAGTTCGCTTCATGGATGTAGCGCCGAATCAAATCGTTTCTATTGCAGCATCCCTGATACCGTTCCTGGAACATGACGATGCTAACCGCGCGCTCATGGGATCAAACATGCAACGTCAGGCCGTACCACTGCTTCGTCCAGAAGCTCCTATCGTAGGTACTGGTCTTGAGGGTAAAATCGCACTCGATTCAAGAACCCTTCTTCTTGCAGAAGGAAAAGGAGTTGTTGATTATGTAGATGCGCGTAAGATTGTTGTTCGCTACGATGTAAGCGAAGACGAACAGCTCGTTCGTTTTGAGGATGAATTCAAAACCTACAACCTGGTTAAATTCCGCAGAACCAACCAGGATACCTGTATCAACCTGTGCCCGATTGTTCGCAAAGGTGACAAGGTTGTAAAAGGTCAGCCTCTGGTTCAGGGTTACGGAACGGCCAATGGTGAGTTGGCTCTTGGAAGAAACCTGCTGGTGGCCTACATGCCTTGGCAGGGTTACAACTTCGAGGATGCTATCGTTATCTCTGAACGTGTTGTTCGTGACGACATCTACACCTCTATTCACATCGAGGAGTTCGAACTTGAAGTTCGTGACACCAAGCGTGGCGAGGAAGAATTGACATCTGAAATCCCGAACGTAAGTGAAGAGGCGGTGAAGCACCTCGATGAAAATGGTGTCATCCGTGTTGGAGCTGAAGTACGTGAAGGTGATATTCTGATTGGTAAGATCACTCCTAAAGGAGAAACAGATCCTACTCCTGAAGAAAAACTGTTGCGTGCTATTTTCGGTGATAAAGCCGGTGATGTGAAAGATGCTTCTATGAAGGCACCTCCATCACTTAAGGGTATTGTTATCGACACCAAGATCTTCTCTCGCCCAAAGCGGGATAAGGATCTGCGCAGCAAATCCAAGAAAGAATTGGATGCTTTGAAAGCACGTTACAGCAAGCAATTGCTCGATCTTCGTAACGAGATGATTAAGAAGTTGACGCATTTGCTGACCGGCAAAACCAGTCAGGGCGTTAAGCATAAGTTTGGAGATGAGTTGATTTCACGAAGTGTGAAGTTCTCTGGCAAAGTGATTGAATCCAATCTCTTCCCGGATAAGAATATTTACCGCGACGAAAGCAACTACAATGTGCCGGAAGAGGTGAACCTCATTGCCGATGTAAGCCTGGAAGGTTGGACCACCGACGAGCATACCAACAAACTGGTGGCTCAACTGGTGAAGAATTACCTGCATTCACGCAACGTCATCTCCGGAGAGTTTAAGCGTGAGCGCTTTACGCTCGAGGTTGGTGATGAACTGCCAGTAGGTATTGTTCAGCTCGCGAAGGTGTATGTGGCCAAGAAGCGCAAGCTAAAAGTTGGTGATAAGATGGCCGGTCGTCACGGTAACAAAGGTGTTGTGGCCCGAATCGTTCGCGATGAGGACATGCCATTCCTCGAAGACGGTACACCGGTAGATATTTGTTTGAACCCGCTTGGCGTACCATCTCGTATGAATCTAGGACAGCTTTACGAGGCTGTGCTCGCGTGGGCTGGTAAGAGACTCGGACGCAAGTATGCGACTCCGATCTTCGACGGTGCCCACCTCGATGATGTTTCTGGTCAACTTACGGAGGCAGGTCTGCCTGACTTTGGCAGAACGTACCTCTACGATGGTTTGACTGGAAATAAATTCGATCAGCCTGTTACTGTAGGCGTTGCGTACATGCTGAAACTCGGTCACTTGGTTGACGATAAGATGCACGCGCGTTCAATCGGACCGTACTCCCTCATCACGCAGCAACCGCTGGGTGGTAAAGCACAGTTCGGTGGTCAGCGCTTTGGCGAGATGGAAGTATGGGCGATCGAGGCATTCGGCGCTTCACACATCCTGCAGGAAATCCTCACAGTTAAGTCTGATGATGTGATTGGCCGTGCCAAGGCTTACGAGTCTATCGTACGTGGTGAAAATATGCGCAAGCCAAATATTCCTGAATCCTTCAACGTATTGGTTCATGAATTACGAGGCCTCGCGCTTGAAATCACCATGGATTGACCCAGTTTGAAAAATAATTTTATAGACCCTCAACAAACGAGACATGTCTTTAAGAAAAAATAAAAAGATCAATAACGATTTCACCAAGATCACCATCAGCTTGGCCTCTCCGGAGTCCATCCTGGAAAATTCTAATGGTGAAATCACGCAGCCGGAAACCATCAACTACCGGACCTACAAGCCGGAGATGGGCGGCCTTTTCTGCGAGCGCATCTTCGGTCCGGTAAAGGACTGGGAATGTCATTGTGGTAAATACAAGCGTATCCGTTACAAGGGTATCATCTGCGACCGTTGCGGTGTAGAGGTTACCGAGAAAAAGGTACGTCGCGAGCGGATGGGACACATTGAATTGGTCGTTCCGGTAGCGCATATCTGGTATTTCAAATCCTTGCCAAATAAGATTGGTTACCTGCTTGGTTTACCTACCAAGAAGCTTGACCAGATTATTTATTATGAGCGCTATGTGGTTATTCAGCCGGGTATCAAGGAAGAGGAAGGTATCGAGCCGCTCCAGTTCCTGACCGAGGAAGAATACCTGGATATCGTTGATAAGCTCCCTCGCGAGAATCAAATGCTCGACGACAATGATCCGAAGAAGTTCATTGCCAAGATGGGTGCCGATGCTCTTGAAATGTTGCTTGGTCGTTTGTCTCAGCCTTCTGGCGAGCAGGTGCCTGTCGGTGCCGATGGTTTGGCCAGCAACGGAAAAGTTCCAATTAAAAGAACAAAGCTTGACGATCTCAGCGATGAGCTCCGGTATCAGGCTGCAACAGATACTTCACAGCAGCGTAAAGCAGAAGCTCTGAAGCGTCTTAAGGTTGTTGAGGCTTTCCGTGACGCTACAGGACGAATCGATAACCGTCCGGAATGGATGGTTATCCGCATGGTGCCGGTGATTCCGCCCGAACTTCGTCCGCTGGTGCCACTCGACGGTGGAAGGTTTGCTACTTCAGACCTCAATGATTTGTACCGCCGGGTAATCATCCGGAACAATCGTTTGAAGCGTTTGATCGATATTAAAGCTCCTGAGGTAATTCTTCGTAACGAGAAGCGTATGCTTCAGGAGGCTGTTGACTCTCTGTTCGATAACTCACGTAAAGTGAATGCCGTTCGTTCAGAAGGCAATAGAGCCCTCAAATCTCTCAGCGATATGCTGAAAGGAAAGCAGGGTCGCTTCCGTCAGAATCTGCTCGGTAAGCGTGTTGACTACTCCGGCCGTTCTGTAATTGTTGTTGGTCCTGAGCTGAAACTGCATGAGTGCGGTCTGCCTAAGGACATGGCCGCTGAATTGTTTAAGCCATTTATCATCCGCAAACTCATTGAGCGCGGAATTGTTAAAACCGTTAAGTCTGCGAAAAAGATCGTAGATAAGAAGGAGCCTGTGGTTTGGGATATTTTGGAAAATGTTCTGAAAGGACATCCTGTTCTTTTGAACCGTGCCCCAACACTTCACCGTCTTGGTATTCAGGCTTTCCAGCCTAAGCTGATTGAAGGAAAGGCGATCCAACTTCACCCGCTCGTGTGTACGGCGTTTAACGCTGACTTCGACGGTGACCAGATGGCGGTACACGTACCACTAGGTCATGAAGCCGTATTGGAAGCTTCTTTGTTGATGCTTTCTTCTCATAACATTTTGAACCCTGCTAACGGCGCTCCGATCACTGTTCCATCACAGGACATGGTGCTTGGTCTTTACTATCTGACCAAAGGACGTAAGGGCGAAAAGGGTGAAGGAAAGATGTATTACTCCGCTGAAGAGGTCATCATTGCCTTCAACGAAGGTCGCTTGTCCAAGCACGCCATCATCAAGGTTCGCGCCCGGGTGAAGGAAAAGAAGACGGGTGAGATCATCACTAAAGTGATTGAGACAGTAGCTGGTCGCGTTATATTTAACCAGGTTGTTCCTGAAGAGGTTGGTTTCGTAGACGAACTGCTGACCAAGAAAAAACTTCAGGTCATCATTGGTGATGTATTCAAAATTGCCGGTCAGGCTAAAACGGCTAAGTTCCTTGATGACATTAAGGAGCTTGGTTTCCAAATGGCGTACCGTGGTGGTCTTTCAATGGGTCTTAACGACGTTAAGGTTCCTGCTGAAAAGGACAAACTGGTGTCTAGCGCCCAGGAGGAAGTTGATGCCGTGTGGAACAACTATATGATGGGTCTGATCACCGATAACGAACGTTACAATCAGGTTATCGATATCTGGACGCGTACCAATACGCAGTTGACCAATACGCTGATGAAGCAGCTGGAAGAAGATTCACAGGGCTTCAATCCGATTTACATGATGATGCACTCTGGTGCCCGCGGTTCCCGCGAACAGGTGCGTCAGCTTGGTGGTATGCGTGGTCTGATGGCGAAACCTCAAAAGAACCTTGCTGGTTCTGTAGGTTCCATCATCGAAAACCCTATCCTGTCAAACTTTAAAGAAGGTCTCGATGTACTCGAGTACTTTATCTCTACGCACGGTGCCCGTAAGGGTCTTGCGGATACGGCTCTTAAAACGGCCGACGCGGGTTATTTAACTCGTCGATTGGTGGACGTAGCCCAGGATTTGGTGATTACTGAAGAGGATTGCGGTACACTTCGTGGTCTTAAGGTTTCAGCCTTAAAGGACAACGAGGATATCGTTGAGCCACTTTCCGAGCGAATCCTTGGTCGTGTATCTGTTCATGATGTTTATGATCCGATTACAGACGAACTGATCTGTGCGACCAATCAGGAGATCAATGAAGAGATTGCTAAGCGCATCGAGGAAACCAGCATCGAAGAAGTGGAGATTCGTTCACTGCTTACTTGCGAAACCCGTATCGGTGGTTGTGCCAAGTGTTACGGTCGTAACCTGGCTACCGGTAAGATGGTGCAGGCTGGAGAAGCGGTAGGTGTTATCGCCGCTCAATCTATTGGTGAGCCTGGTACACAGCTTACCCTTCGTACATTCCACGTCGGTGGAACGGCGTCGAACATCGCAGTTGATGCCAACATCAAAGCGAAATTTGCCGGTGTGCTTGAGTTCGAAGGTGTACGATTTGTGGAGACCACAAACGCTGAAGGACATAAGGTTAAAGTCGTTATGGGCCGCACGGGTGAAATCAAGATCCTGGATAAGGACAAGACCCGCGTTCTCATTTCGAACCACGTTCCTTACGGCGCATTCCTTCAGGTAAAAGACGGACAATCTGTTGAGAAAGGCGATGAGCTTTGCAACTGGGATCCGTATAACGCAGTTATTCTTTCCGAGTTTGAAGGAGAAATTGAGTACGAATCCATCATTGAGGGTATCACCTTCAAAGAGGAGTCTGACGAACAGACGGGTAAGAAGGAGAAAGTTATCACTGACTCCAGAGATAAGACTAAGAACCCTGCCATTAAAATTAAGGTTGATGGTAAGGTTGGTGAAGATCAGCCTCGTTACAACATCCCTGTTGGTGCTCACCTTGTGGTGGATGCCGGTAAGCAGATTAAGGCTGGTCAGGTGCTCGCGAAGATTCCGCGCACAATGGGCAAATCCCGTGACATCACTGGTGGTCTGCCACGCGTAACGGAATTATTCGAGGCACGTAACCCGTCGAATCCAGCAGTGGTAAGTGAAATTGACGGAGTAGTTTCTTATGGTTCCATCAAGCGTGGTAACCAGGAGATCTTTGTCGAGTCTAAAGATGGTGTTAAGAAGAAATACATGGTGCCGCTCTCCAAGCACATCCTGGTACAGGCCAACGACTTTATTCGTGCAGGCCAGCCGTTGTCTGACGGAGCGATTACACCTAATGACATTCTTTCCATTAAAGGACCAACTGCCGTTCAGGAATATCTGGTAAATGAAATTCAGGAGGTTTACCGCCTCCAGGGTGTGAAGATCAACGATAAGCACATCGAATGTATCGTTAGCCAGATGATGGAGAAGGTTGAGATTGTGGATTCTGGTGATACCAGTTTCTTGCAGGGCGAATACGTTGATAAGTTCGAGTTCCGTGAGGTTAACGACGAAGTTATCGGTAAGAAATTCGTAACCGATGAAGGGGAATCCCAACGTTTCCGTAAAGGTCAGATCATCACTGAGCGTGAGCTCCGTGATGAAAACTCTGCCTTGAAACGTAAAGACCTTCGTTTGGTCGAAGTTCGTGATGCCATTCCTGCAGTTTCCGCTCCAACCCTTCAGGGTATCACCCAGGCGTCTTTGAAGACGGAAAGCTGGCTCTCTGCCGCTTCCTTCCAGGAGACTACCAAGGTGTTGAGTGAGGCTGCGATCCGTGCAAAAGTGGATACACTCATCGGATTAAAAGAGAACGTTATCGTTGGTCATCTCATTCCTGCCGGTACCGGTCAGCGCAGATTCAGTGATCTGCTCGTTGGTTCCGAAGAGGAGTATGAGCGTCTGGCTGAGCCGGGAGAGAAACCCCGCCGCGAGAAAGAGTACCAGCAGTAAGTGAATTTTGACAGGTGAATGGCTGACCGGTGGATGCACTAAAGCAACCGGAAAAGCCATTCACCTTTTTATTTTAGCTAATACATCGGATATGGCAAAGGACAAACCCGAACCTAAGAATCAAATCAACATTGAACTGTCGGAAGAGATTGCGGAAGGCATCTATTCCAATCTGGCGATGATTGCCCATTCGAACAGTGAGTTTGTAATTGATTTTATCCGATTGATGCCGGGAGTACCGAAGGCCAAGGTTAAATCCCGGATTGTTATTACTCCCGAGCATGCCCGCCGATTGCTACTGGCTCTAAAGGAAAACATCGAAAATTACGAACGTAGCTTTGGCCCCATCAAGCCAACTGAAGAAGGTCCGAACTTCCCTATGAATTTTGGCGGCGCCATCGGAGAGGCCTGATCCTGAAGTTTTCTAACTTGAGGTGTGGAAATTCAATCACGCCTTCCTGAAACAGGCACCAGCATTTTTACCGTTATGTCGCGCCTTGCTGCTGAGTGCGGTGCGATCAACCTCTCTCAGGGCTTTCCTGATTTTGATATCGACCCCGATCTGATTGATTTGGTTCATGTAGCCATGAAAAAGGGTCATAATCAATATGCCCCTATGCCAGGTCTTCCAGCATTACGCAGTGCCATTGCAGATGTCATTCAGCGAACCTATTTACGTCCTACAGATCCTGAAACAGAGGTAACCGTCACGCCCGGAGGAACGGCAGCTTTGTATGCATCCATTACAGCGTTCGTAAGATCAGGTGACGAAGTAATCATTTTTGATCCTTCATACGATTCCTATGGTCCTGCGGTGCGCTTAAACGGTGGCGTTCCTATTCATATTAATCTTCTGCCTCCACATTTTGATATTCCGTGGGATGAGGTGACTGCTGCTTTGACGCCGCGCACGCGTATGATTATAGTCAATACGCCCCATAATCCTTGTGGATCAATTTTATCGTTATCGGATATGCAGAAGTTTAGCGATTTGTGCCATCGGCATAATTTGATTTTGCTGAGCGATGAAGTTTATGAGCGAATCATTTTCGAAGGAAAAACGCATCATAGTGTTTTAGCCAATTCTGATTTAAAAGATAGGTGCGTGGCAGTTTTTTCATTTGGAAAGACATTTCATGTTACCGGATGGAAAACAGGTTATGTGGTTGCCTCACCCGCACTTACTCAGGAGATCCGTAAGACTCATCAGTTTATATCGTTCAGTGTCAACACACCGATTCAATATGGCGTGGCAGCCTATCTTCAGAATCCATCTCGATATGAATCCTTAGGATCCTTTTATCAGGAGAAAAGGGACTTCTTTCTCACTCAGCTCGAGGGGTCGCCTTTTCGGCCATTACCTTGTTTTGGATCCTATTTTCAATTGGTCTCTTATAACGGGTACTCTACCGAAAAAGATCGGAATCTTGCCGAACGACTTACTCGCGAAGCAGGACTAGCCACCATACCGGTTTCTGTTTTTTATAAGGATGGATCCGATCATCGGTTACTAAGGTTGTGCTTTGCGAAAAAAGAAGAGACGTTGCAAGCTGCCGGGCAGATTCTGAAAAAACTTTGAGAATAAATGTGTGAAGGCCACCAGCACCGACTGGAATGAACATGAATAATTTAAAGATTACGCTTATCCAATCCAATCTTCATTGGGAAGATCCCGATGCCAATCTTTCCATGTTTGAAGAAAAGATTTGGCAGATTGGTGAACAAACGGATGTAATCATTCTTCCAGAGATGTTTTCTACCGGATTTAGCATGAAGGCACCTTCCTTATCTGAAATTATGGGCCTCCGAACTACGCGGTGGTTGAAACAAATGGCCGATCAGACTGGTGCTTTGATATTAGGAAGTTTTATTGCTGAAGTGCACGAGCGCTACTTCAATCGATTGGTTTGGACTGAGCCGGGAGGACAGATCCGTACCTACGATAAACGCCATTTGTTCCGGATGGGAGAGGAGCACAACGTGTATTCCGCTGGTGAGAGTCTATTGATTGGAACCTGGAAAGGTTGGAGGATTTGTCCGCTGATCTGCTACGACCTGCGCTTTCCGGTTTGGAGCAGAAATCGTTGGAACCCCTCCGCTCAGTCCATGAACTATGATGTATTGGTTTACGTAGCCAACTGGCCTCAGGTCAGATCTTATGCTTGGGAAACGCTGTTGCGTGCTCGTGCAATTGAAAACCTTTCCTATGTCGCTGGAGTGAATCGGGTGGGTATTGATGGTAATGGTACAGAACACAATGGAAAATCCTCGGTAATTGGACCGGCCGGTGAAACCATCTTCACGATGGAGGATATGGAAATTATTAAAACGGTTGTATTAAGTGCAGACGCTTTGCAGGCCCACCGAGAGCGGTTTCCAGCCTACCTTGATGGGGACGACTTCTCCTTGAATATTTAACAGATTTCTGCTGTTGATATACCGACAGCCGGCTTATTTTTGCCACTTAATTTATCCCCATGTCATTCGTTAAGATCCGCCGAGCGCTCATCTCTGTCTTTTATAAAGATGGTTTGGAACCAATTATTCATACGCTCGCAAAAAATGGAGTAGAATTTGTTTCTACTGGCGGCACGAAGGACTTCATTCAGAAGTTGGGCTATTCGGTGGTGGCTGTGGAAAGTTTGACAGGTTATCCGGAGGTTTTTGGTGGCCGAGTAAAAACACTTCATCCAGCTATTTTCGGAGGAATATTGTATCGGCGCGATCATACTGGCGACTTAAAAGAGGCGGAGCAACACCAGGTTGGTGCGATCGATTTAGTCATTGTGGATCTTTATCCCTTTGAAGAGACGGTTTCAAAAGGTGCTACTGAGCAAGACATTATTGAGAAAATTGATATCGGTGGCATTTCTTTAATCCGTGCTGCAGCCAAAAATCATGCGCATGTGCTCATTGTTTCATCCCGAAATCAGTATCAGGATTTGCTTTTGCAATTGGAAAGCAAGAACGGTGGTTCTGAAGCACAAGACCGTTTCCGGTTTGCGGCTGCTGCATTTTCAATGACCTCTCATTACGATTCAGCTATTTTTTCCTGGTTTAATCAAACTGCCGGGGCAACTGATTTTAAAGCCAGCTACCGGGATGGACGTGTTTTACGCTACGGTGAAAATCCCCATCAATCTGCCGTTTATTTCGGCGCCCTGGAAGAACTGTTTACTCAATTAAATGGTAAAGAATTATCCTATAACAACCTGGTTGATGTTGATGCTGCCATTGGTTTGGTTGCAGAGTTTCCTTCAGAAAATGCCTTTGTTATCATAAAGCACACCAATGCCTGCGGTGTAGCCACCGGCTCTACAGTTTTGGAGGCCTATACCCGTGCACTCCAGGCTGATCCCGTTTCAGCTTTCGGAGGAATATTGGCTACCAACCGTGTAATTGATAGTGCTGCTGCTGCAGAAATCAATAAATTATTCTTTGAGATCTTAATCGCTCCAGAATTTTCTCCGGAGGCTCTTGAGTTACTAAAAGGAAAAAAGAACCGAATCCTTTTGAAGCAGCTGAAGACCTTAAGCCGTAAAAAGAATTTTAAAAGTTTGCTTAATGGCGTGATTGAACAAGACGCCGACACTCAAACCGACACCGGGGAAGACTTACGTCCTGTTACCAAAAGGACACCGGACGCACAGGCTACCGAAGATTTATTGTTCGCCTCTAAAATTTGCAAGCACACCAAATCGAATGCAATCGTTTTGGCAACAGGTGGTCAAATGCTGGCTAGCGGAGTTGGTCAGACCAGTCGTGTGGATGCCTTAAAGCAGGCTCTCGAAAAGGCTAAAAGTTTTGGTCTGGACGTAAAAGGCGCAGCAATGGCATCAGATGCTTTCTTTCCTTTCCCGGATTGTGTAGAGATTGCCGCTTCTGCGGGTATTTCCTCGATCATTCAGCCCGGTGGGTCAGTAAAAGACCAAGACTCTATCGACGCCTGCGACCGACTTGGACTGGCCATGGTCGTAACTGGAAGACGTCATTTCCTTCATTGACCAACGTTGGCAGTTTTCGGCTGGTCCTTTGCATAATTCCAGAACAGAATTACTTAACTTCGACCTTCATTTCCGAATTTAATTTGATTTAAGCGCATGGGTTTTCTGGACCTTTTCACTGCAGACATAGCTATTGACCTGGGTACGGCCAATACGGTTATCCTTTATAAAGATAAGGTGGTAGTGGATGAGCCTTCAATTATTGCATTGGATCGCCAAACTGGTAAAGTTTTGGCTGTAGGTCGAGAGGCTATGCAGATGCACGAAAAGACACATGAGAACATCAAGACCATCCGGCCTCTGAAGGAGGGCGTAATTGCCGATTTCCATGCAGCGGAAATGATGATCCGTGGGTTTATTAAAATGATCGATACCGGAAAGCGTCTGGTGCCACCTTCAATGCGGATGGTAATCTGTATTCCTTCGGCCATCACCGAGGTTGAAAAACGTGCCGTTCGCGATTCCGCTGAACATGCTAATGCTAAAGAGGTTTATATGATTCACGAGCCAATTGCTGCGGCCATTGGTATCGGTATCGACATTGAAGCTCCGATCGGTAATATGATTGTTGATATCGGTGGTGGCACTACGGACATTGCAGTCATTGCCCTGTCCGGAATTGTCTGTGATCAGTCTATTCGAATCGCTGGTGACACCTTCAGCAGGGATATTTTGGATTATATGCGTCGTCAACACAATCTGCTCATCGGAGAGCGTACAGCAGAGCGTGTAAAGATTGAGGTTGGTTCAGCCTTGACTGAACTCGATGATGGCCCGGATGATTACGAAATTCGTGGTCGCGATCTGATGACGGGCATTCCAAAGACTATTAAGATCTCTTATTCTGAAGTTGCTTTTGCATTGGATAAATCCATTGCAAAACTTGAGGAAGCTGTTTTAAAAGCGCTGGAACTTTCTCCACCTGAATTATCCGCAGATATCTACGAGCGTGGCATTTATTTAACAGGTGGCGGCGCCTTGTTGAGAGGTCTTCACAAGCGTCTTTCCCTGAAAACGAAATTACCGGTACACGTAGCTGATGATCCACTTCGTGCAGTTGCCCGTGGAACAGGTGTTGCTCTGAAAAACCTGAATCAATTCAGAAAGGTCTTAACGACTTAATTGATTAATGCGGAAGCTTCTCAGTTTTCTTTATAAGAACCGTGCTCTTCTGCTCTTTTTTCTTCTGGAAATCATTTGTTTGGGCCTGATTGTAAACTCCCATTCCTACCAGGGCGCTCAATATTTTAATACATCAAACCAGACAGCGGCAACGGTGCTGGGGTTTTCGCAGAATACCCGAAATTATTTTTTTCTACGTCAGGCCAATAGTGACCTGGCTCAGGAGAATGCGGAACTGAAAGCAAAGCTGATGGCTTTATCTGCTCAGCTTTCTATTTCAGCTGACTCCGGAATAGCTCGTCCTTTTGAATTTATTACTGGGAAAGTAGTCAATAACTCAACAGCTCAATTCCGTAATTTCATCACTATTGATAAAGGAAGTCGTGATGGAGTAGCGTCCGGTATGGCGGTCACAGGTCAGGCCGGAATAGTGGGTAAAATTAAAGCCGTTTCTGAAAATTATTCTGTGGTCATTTCCTTGCTGAATGTGGATGAAAACATTTCTGCAAAAGTGGCGCGTACAGGAACTTTTGGTACTATCAAGTGGGATGGAGGCAATCCTCGTTTTGCCCGTTTACTATACCTGCCACGTCATGTAAGCATCTGGAAAGGAGATACCATCCGGACCTCTGGTTTCAATGCTATTTTCCCCGAAGGTTTGCCAATAGGTATTGTTCATGAGGCGGTGTTGACTGAAAATGCCATTTTTTATGACATCGTTGTTGAACTTGCTCAGGACTTTTCGCGTTTACAATATGTTCATGTTATCAAAAGCAAACCAAAACGTGAGATAGACTCCGTTCAACAGTTGATCCGTACCCGATGAATAGGAATATTTTTTCCCTACCGGTTGCCTTTTTTATCTACCTGTTTCTTCAGGTGGTATTTTTTCATCGATTGGTACTTTTTGACACGGCCTTTTGTCTGCCTTACATTGGATTTATTCTCTTTTTACCCATTTCTTTTTCTCCTGTTGTTTTGATGCTGACAGGCTTTGCTTTGGGGTTTTCAATAGACTTTTTTCAAAACAGTCAGGGACTTCATGCCTCGGCTACTGTTGCTGTGGCCTTTATCCGAAATTTCTGGCTTGACCGCATTACCCCACAAGGTGGCTATGAAGTTGCCGGAGATCAGCCTTTCGGTTCGTTTGGTTCACAATGGTTTCTGTTTTACCTCATTCCGCTTTTACTCGTGCACCATTTGCTATTATTTTTTGTTGAGGCTGGTGGATTTTCTATGATCGGACCTACACTGGCCAAAGCAATCTTCAGTTTTGTATTCACCTTTGTGACGTTATTTCTGTTTCGATTTGTTCTTGTCCGCAGGTAACCCATGAATGAGATCCGAAAACTTATCTTTCAGATTTTGGTGATTGCAGTCGGAGCTATTTTTCTGATCAAACTTTTCTTTATTCAAGTCCTGGATGAAAAGTACGGCGAACTGGCCGATAGCAACTCTGTATTACGAATTGTTGAATATCCCTATCGTGGTTTAATCTTTGATCGAAACGGACGGCTACTTGTCTACAATGAGCCTGAATTTGATATTATGGTTCAGGTTAATGAGATGTCTGAGTTTGATTCTGCGGCCTTTTGTCAGGCTTTGGGAATCGATCGGCAGCAACTCAAAGATCGCTTCCGTGAAATGGTTGACTTGAGAGAGTACTTGCCTTACAAGCCTACCTTGTTTATGGACAAGCTTTCTTCTGCTGATATTGCCCGTTTTCAGGATCGACTGGATGAGTTTCCTGGCTTTTATATCCAAGCCAGAACAACCCGTGCTTACACCTGGCCTTCTGCTGCGAATGCTCTCGGTTATGTTAGTGAAATATCTAAGGAACAGCTTAAGCGTGACGCCTCCCAATTTTATAAGCAAGGTGACTATATTGGGCAAAGTGGCATTGAAGCCTTTTATGAAGAACAACTTCGTGGAACACGTGGCGTTCGAAATATGTGGCGCAACGCTAAGGGTGTAGAAAAAGGATCTTTTAAGGATGGAAAATTCGATACCCTTTCGGTGCCCGGAACGAATCTGGTTTCAACTTTAGATATCGAGCTGCAGCGGTATGCTGAGTATCTGCTCTCCGGAAAGTCAGGTAGTATTGTAGCTATTGAGCCGGCAACTGGAGAAATATTAACGCTCGTTTCGGGTCCATCCTATGACCCTAATTTATTGACCGGACGAAACTATAGTCTCAACTATCAAAACATCAGCACGGATCCGAATAAGCCACTCTTTAATCGCCCGCTTATGGCTCAGTATCGGCCTGGTTCAATTTTTAAAGTCGCCCAGGCCATGATCGCGCTTGAGCAGGGAGTGATTACTCCGGATACCCGAATCCGATGCGACCGATCGATCATCAATTGTCATGGTGGTCATAGTAATGAGGATCTTAAAGGTGCAATTACGAATTCCTGCAATCCTTATTTTCATAATGTTTTTCGACGGATGCTTAGTCAGGGAGGAACAGGTGATCCGTTTCGCGATAGCCGATCTGGTTTGGAGGCATGGCATGAGAAGGTAGTTACATTTGGTTTTGGCTCCCCCCTTGGTGTTGATTTGCCTAATGAAAAGGGTGGGTTGATGCCTTCTGTTCCTTTTTATGATAAAGCCTACAGAAATAGGCCTTGGAAGTTTTCTAACATTTATTCCATTTCCATTGGAGAAGGTGAAAATCTTGTAGCACCAATCCAAATGGCCAATTTTGCTGCCACGGTTGCCAACCGGGGTTATTACTACACGCCGCATCTTATTAAATCGGTTGGTAATTCCGGACAGCCATTACCACAGTATCAGGTCAGGCACGCTGTAGCTATTGATTCTTCAAATTTTAGAATCGCTGTTGATGCGATGCAAAATGTGGTCGAGGCCGGAACAGCAACCCGGGCACGGCTTAAGGATATTGTTGTTTGTGGTAAAACCGGTAGTGTGCAGAATGATCCTAATCCAGAGCATTCTGTATTTATTGCTTTTGCACCTAAAGACGATCCTAAAATTGCCATATCGGTTTATGTGGAATATTCCGGAATGGGTGGAAGAGCGGCTGCTTCTATTGCCGGATTGATGATCGAGAAATACCTTAAGGGAAAAACAGATCGCCCTTATATTGAAGACTATGTTTTAAAAGGAGATTTTTTAGATTGAGAAAGGAAGAATCCATAATAAACGGAATTGACTGGATCAGTGTAATGATCTATGTCGCCCTTGTGTTGTTGGGGTGGGGCAATGTGTTTGCTTCGGTATATGACGAGTCTTTAAGTCAGTCGATGTGGGATCTCAAGATCAACTCAGGAAGGCAGATGATGTTCATCGGCATTTCCATTGTTCTGATTATTGGAATTCTGGCGGTCGATTTGCGCTTTTTTGAGGCAGTTGCTTATTTGATTTACGGTGTGATTCTTTTTTTAGTGCTCTTGGTTCCTTTCATTGGAAAAGAGGTTGGTGGAAACAAAGCTTGGCTTGGTATTGGAAGTTTTGGTGTTCAGCCGTCCGAATTTGCCAAATTTGCGACTGCTCTGGCTATTGCCAAATTCATTTCTGTTCCGGCCTTTCGAATGGATCATTTTCGCGATAGGGTGGTAATCTTCGGACTGATGTTACTTCCTATGGCCTTAATTCTTTTGCAAAAGGATGTGGGAACGGCCTTAGTCTTTAGTGTGTTTATTCTTGTTTTCTATCGCGAGGGCATGTCTCCAATAGTATTGCTCACAGGCATTTCCGCCGCCTTAATCTTCCTACTTACTCTGCTTGTTCCGCAACAGCTGTGGTTACATGGAACAGTGGCAGCTACCTTTGCAGTAGTTATTTTATTAGGTAAGAAAAAGTGGAGGCGTATAATCACCCTTTCCCTTTCTGCACTTTTTATCATGGGATTAATCGAGAGTGCCGATTATGTCCTCACGAAAGTTCTGAAACCGCATCATCAAAACCGGATTAAGGCCTTGATTAACCCTGATGCTGACCCGCTCGGTTACGGATGGAACGTGACACAATCGAAAATTGCTATAGGCAGCGGAGGATTTTTAGGAAAAGGTTTTTTGAAAGGAACACAAACTAAGTTTGATTTTGTGCCCGAACAGGATACTGATTTTATCTTTTGTACCATTGGAGAAGAACACGGCTGGATTGGAAGTCTTCTGGTGATTGGTTTGTTCTGTGGACTATTTTTGCGGTTGCTGCAATTGGCAGAACGACAAAAAAGTAGGTTTTCACGGGTATACTTTTACAGTACCGTTTGCATTCTCTTCTTTCATTTTTCAGTCAATATCGGAATGACTATTGGCTTATTTCCTGTAATTGGAATTCCACTTCCCTTTTTCAGCTATGGTGGATCATCGCTGATGGGCTTTACCATCCTGCTTTTTATTGCCCTGAAGCTGGACGCACACCGAGGTGAATTGCTGCAGCGCGTCTAGCAAACTGATCCTTTCTGGAGAAGGAGAATTATGCTTAAAGAAAGCGACGTTCAATCAGTGACCTGAAGTCCTGATATTCCTCTGATTCCTTATCCCATTCCGGGTAATTTAGGTCAAGAAAACGTTCAGCTTGAAGCAGCGTATCCATCATATCTAGCCGATCAATTGCTTGGCCGAAGAGGTCAAAATCACCATTAAACAAAAGCTTGGTGAACATGAATTTTTGATTGATGGTCAGGTGTTCCTTGAGTTTTAAAATTTTTTGCTTTTGAAAATTGTCAGCTAGGGTTGGTCGTGCGTCTTTTCCTAATTCATCATAGAGGCTTGTTTGCACTGGACCAGAACTTGGAACTTTTTTAGGTGGTGCAGGTTTTTGAAACTGAGTTTCAGATTTTTCAACTATGGGTTCTTTTTTCGGAACAATTCTAGGCGACTCAAGCAGGTCTTCCAGGGTAACTGCACGTACCGTTGCAAATTCGGCCAAATAGATTTCCGGATTTTCCGGCGAAAAGCCTTCTTCCAATACAAGATCCAGTAGGGCAAAGGCCTCCCGACCTGAAATGGTTTCAGTTGCTCCTTTTGTTCCTACACGATCAACTAATTTTTGAAGTGGGTTTTGATTGATCTTTAAGTAGCGGACAAGATTTTGTAAAGCAGGAATCGAAACTTTTCCCTGTCCTCCGGTATCCAGCGCTTCTGCGTAATAATCATACGGGGATAGGATAAGTAGCAAGGCATCGGACGTTGCTTTTTCAAGCAAGGGTTCAAAATCTTTGCGTGAGATGGAAATATGTTTTGAAAGTGTATTGCTGAATGCCGTAAAGGCTTCTGTGACTTCCGGATGGTTAAAATCAAAATATGGACTTCTCAACCTGTTTGACTCTTCTTTCCATGTAATCATCAGACTGTGTACGATGAATAAATTGACCTGCCGGACGGGGCTGAGCGTTAAAATTTCCTGGCCACTGATGCGCTCACTTTTGCTAAAAAAATTATTGAGTACCGCCGAATTGAAAGCTGAAGCGTATCGTTTGATTTTATCAGAAGATATTTTCTGGTCCATGGTTTTAGAACAGACAAAGATAGTCATCACAGCATATAATCCGTCTGCTTCTGTAAATTGCACGGATGTTTCAGGAACCCAGGGTTTTTAATCAGGATCAATCCCCCCGTACGGGCTGGATAGAGGTCATTTGTGGATGTATGTTTTCAGGAAAGACCGAGGAACTAATTCGGAGGCTCAATCGGGCTATAATTGCCAATCAAAAGGTAGAGATTTTCAAACCTTTGCTGGACAACCGCTATCACGAGTCCGATATCGTTTCGCACGCCGACCGCTCCATTCGGTCCAGGGCTGTAGCAACAGCCAACGATATACTGCTTAATGCCGGTGATTGTGATGTAGTAGGTGTTGACGAGGCCCAGTTTTTTGATCCAACTATTGTTGATGTTTGTAATGCCATGGCAAATTCTGGAAAGCGGGTGATTGTGGCCGGCCTGGATATGGATTTCGAAGGAAAGCCATTTGGTCCGATGCCTAACCTGCTTGCCGTAGCGGAATATGTAACCAAAGTACATGCTATTTGTGCCCGAACGGGTGATCTGGCTTCTTACTCTTACCGTCTGATTGATGAATCAGGTCAGGTACTTCTTGGTGAAAAAGAAGCTTACGAAGCCCGAAGCCGAAAGGCCTTTTTGGATGGTATGAAAAATCGCAAAAAATAAAATCTGAATTTAATCATGAGCGATATCCGGCTTACCCAATATTCGCATGGCGCAGGATGCGGTTGTAAAATTGCGCCCTCTGTATTAGAAACCATGCTCCACTCGGAACTGCCAAAGGATCTTTTTCCAGGACTTCTGGTTGGTAATGAGTCTAAGGACGATGCAGCGGTATTTGATACTGGAAACGGAGAGTGTATTGTGAGTACTACCGATTTTTTCATGCCCATCGTGGATGACCCAAGAAAATTTGGTGCCATTGCTTCGGTTAATGCGATCAGTGATATCTATGCCATGGGTGGTCGTCCCTTGATGGCTATTGCCATTTTAGGTTGGCCGGTCAATAAACTTTCGGCTACAGTAGCCCGAGAAGTACTGGAAGGCAGTCGTGAAGTATGTAAGGAGGCGGGTATTCCTTTGGCCGGAGGTCATAGCATCGATAGTCCTGAGCCGATATTTGGTCTTGCAGTCACCGGCCTGGTATCCAAACAAAATTTAAAACGAAACGATACGGCGCGTACTGGCTCGCTGCTCTACCTGACGAAGCCTTTGGGTGTTGGGATTGTAACCACAGCTCAAAAGAAGGGTCTCGTAACTGAAGCGCATCTTGCTGCAGCCGTAACCTCGATGTTGACTTTAAATAAACCGGGTGCGCATTTTGGACAGCTTCCTTACGTGAGTGCCATGACTGATGTGACGGGCTTCGGTTTGTTGGGCCACTTGACAGAAGTTTGTGAAGGAAGTGGATTATCTGCCGAGATTAATTTTTCGGCGGTACCTAAATTCAATTTTTTGGATGGTTATCTGGAGCAGCGGTCAACACCTGGAGGTACTCAACGAAATTGGGATAGTTACGGTCACAAGATCATTGGTGTTGATGAAAAAATGCGAAACATTTTAGCGGATCCGCAAACCAGTGGGGGTTTATTGGTTTGTGTTGATCCGGGTGCTGAAATGGATTTCGAATTATCAGCCGCTCAGATTGGCCTTCAGCTTAAGCCTTTCGGGAGATTAAAAGAAAAGTCTGCTGAATTGATTGTAGTGAGAAGTTGATGGATCCGAATCACTCCTAATTTTTCAATTCAATATTTTTTGGAGTAGGTGCTTCCATGGCTCCGGCCTGAGCCTCTTGTTGTTGAAAGGTTTTCTCCAAACTTTCCATAGAAATAGCCTTGGTCCGGCGATCGTTAGTTGGATTAAGCTTCATGGCTTGTTCTGTTTGGGCAATTTCTCCGATCATGGATTCTGGAAGTTCCCGCTGGACACGACCGATCAATTCCAATAAATGGCCATTAAAATACTGGTCAACCTGTATTCGCCTCTTGGAGGCATAAATCAGACTGCCGATAATTCGGCAGATGGCCTGCCGTTCTTCCGGACTAAGCTGTTCAACAAATTCATAACTTTCGAGTTGCTGAAGGGTAACCAGAACGGGCTCCAGTGCGTCTAGTGTGATTACATATACCCGATAATCCCCCTTATCGAAGCTGAAGGTATCCAATACTTCTGCAGCATTGTTGGGAATAACCATGTACATATCTTTTCTGACATTTTCCTGTCCTGCATATTTTTTAGCCTGTTCCGATTGGGTTCGGATGTAGTTTTTGAAATTGCCTAAGTCATCAGAGGCCGGGCTTTTTGCATCAAATACAACCATTTCACCGGCGATGCGTACGGCATTATCGGGTTTGCCACGAAATGGAAACTCCGTGATATACTCCATGGCCCGTTGACTGCAAATGCGCCGTATGGTTTGCTCAACCATATGTTCATGTGCCGCCCAGGTGTTTTTAAGTTTTTCCTGTTGTTCCTGAAGCTTGTCCAATTCTTTTTGATGGAGACTCGCTTTTTCCCGCTCAAAAATTTCCTGTGCTGTAATGGCTTTCTGAAGCTGCTGCTGAAATAGCTCTCTTCTTTGCTGCTCTCCCTCTCTGACTTTGAGTATCGTATCTTCCCTTTGCCTTAAGGTATCTTCTCGCTCCTTCAGGCGCTGGTTCAAAAATTGAACTTCCTGTTGATGTTTTTCACGTTCGCCACGTCGTTCACCATCCAATCTGGCCAATTGTTCCTTGAAGTCTTCGATTTGTCGCTGAAGGTTGTTACGGTCGTTTTCAAGTAATTGTTTTTGGGTGGCTAAATCATTTTTTTCTTCAGCACTACGCTTGGTGTTAGCCATTAGCTCGGTAACCTCTTCCCATGCACCAGCTGCAAGCTTGCTCAATTCGGACCAACTGAATAATCTTTTCCAAAAGGAATAATTTCGGAAGGTTTCGAAGAAGTTTCTTAATTGAGGCAGATGATCCATCATACGCTTACCGTTTTGGAGCTTTTAATTCAAATTACCAGAAACAGATTATAGACCGGTTACAATCTGCGGCACCGGATTTATTTTTTCTGCCGCTCGACCTTTACAACAAAATACTTTGTGTCGCCCCGCCATGGAAATTGAGCATAGCGCTCAATATAATGGAGGCTCACCCGCTCCCCTGACAGCGAAGCGGCTTCTAATTCCTGGATGACAAATGCCTCCTTACCGGCTACTGAAAATTCGAAGCTTTCAATAACCCGATCCTGACTCTTTACGGCCCCGTATGGCAAGAGGCTCAGTTGTCCTTCGTACGTTTTGAAGACATATCCCTTCCTGGAGATTTTAACAACGGTTCCGGAGCGAACACCTTCGCTATACGTGCCCCAATAATAAAAAGCAAATAGTGCTGCGCCAATAAGCAGAATAATCAAAAGGGTAATGCGCAGAAATTTCATAGGTGAGACCTATACGGTCATAATTTCGGCCTCTTTCTTTTTACTCAGGCCATCAATTTTAGTAATGAAATCATCCGTTAGTTGCTGTACTTCTTCCTCTGCATTCTTGATATCATCCTCGGATGCACCTTTGATTTTCTTGAGGGATTCATTTGTTTCTTTTCGGATGGCGCGAATAGCTATCCGACCTTGCTCACACTCAGTGTTTACCATCTTTACCAGATTTCGACGACGCTCTTCAGTAAGCATTGGAATATTTATAATTACCTGAAGTCCATCGTTTTGAGGTGTGAGTCCGATATTGGCAGCCATAATGGCTTTTTCAATTTCTGGAATGAGTTGTTTTTCCCAGGGCTTAATGAAGAGTGTTCTGGCTTCGGGTGCAGTAACAGAGGCAACCTGATTTAAGGGACTATTCACTCCGTAATACGGAACGATGATTCCATCCAACATAGTTGGAGAGGCCTTTCCTGCACGAATTTTTACCAATTCATTTCCAACGTGAGCAAGTGCTTTACCCATTCGCTCCCGTGCGTCTTCCAGAAACAATTCGATTTCTTCCATAAACGATTTCTTTCAAATTATTTTAAACAATAAGGGTTCCTGCGGGTTCTCCGCTGGCAATTCGAAGTAGATTACCTGAGGCATTCATATCAAAAACAATAATGGGAAGCTTGTTTTCCATGCACAGCGTAAAAGCAGTCATGTCCATAATATTCAAGCTGCGTTCATAGGCTTCCTGAAACGTTAGGGTATTGTATTTAACTGCATCAGGAAATTTTTCTGGGTCTTTGTTGTAAACGCCATCAACGCGTGTTCCTTTCAGCACCACATCAGCCTGAATTTCAACAGCACGTAAGCTGGCTGTTGAATCGGTTGTGAAATAAGGGTTTCCGATACCCGCACCGAAGATTACTATTCTGCCTTTTTCGAGGTGACGAATGGCACGACGGCGAATGAACGGCTCACATACCTGTTCAATCTTTATTCCGGACATTAGGCGGGTTGACATGCCGAGCTGCTCTAGTGCACTCTGTAGGGCCATGGCATTGATAACTGTGGCCAGCATGCCCATATAGTCGCCCTGAACCCTGTCAATTCCTAAAGCCTCGGCCTGACCTCCACGAAAGATGTTGCCTCCGCCAATGACGATGGCAATCTCTACGCCCTGTTCTTTGACTGTGAGGATTTCTCTGGCATAACGCTCGAGTATATCGTGGTCGATACTACTTTTCTTGGAACTGCTCATCAGGGCCTCGCCACTGAGTTTCAGTAAGATGCGTTTGTATTTCATCGTGCAGGGTATTCTTGCAAAGATAAGGGTACGGGGCACTATTTCAGACAGCCGAGCTACAGATTTAATAACTCATCCGTAAGGAGAATGTCATTCGCTCCAACTCATGTAAATTCGGGCTTGTATATGGCCTATCCGATTTAATTCGAATCCTCCAAACTCATGAATTTTGTCAGAAAAAACCACTCCGATGATACACTAAGGGATTTGTACAAGGCAATACTCTTTCCCCGAATGATCGAAGAGAAAATGCTGGTGCTCCTTCGTCAGAACCGTATCAGTAAATGGTTCAGCGGAATAGGTCAGGAAGCTGTCGCCGCCGGTGTAACAGCAGCGCTCGAACCCGACGAATACATTTTACCCATGCATCGCAACTTGGCCGTATTTACTGGTCGCAAGATGCCTTTCGATAAACTTTTCGCGCAATGGCAGGGTACCATGATGGGTTATACCAAAGGTCGTGATCGCTCCTTCCACTTTGGAAGTAATGAACATCATATTGTTGGAATGATTTCACACCTGGGTCCTCAAAATGGAGTGGCCGACGGCATTGCCTTAGCGGATAAAATTCGAGGCGCCAAAAAAGTTACAGCTGTATTCAACGGTGATGGAGGAACAAGCGAAGGTGATTTTCATGAAGCCGTGAATTTGGCTGCAGTATGGGATCTGCCCGTCATCTTTATTGTTGAAAATAACGGATACGGTTTAAGTACTCCGAGTGCTGAACAATTTCGTTGCAGCCAAATTGCCGATAAAGCCATTGGATACGGCATCGAAGGAATTACAGTTGACGGGAACAATATTCTTGATGTGTATGAGGCTGTGACCAGAATTGCTGGAAAAATGCGGCAAGACCCGAAACCAGTACTACTGGAGTGTATGACTTTTCGCATGCGTGGTCATGAAGAAGCCAGCGGAACCAAATATGTTCCGAAGGACCTGATGGATGCCTGGGCAAAAAAGGATCCGCTTAACAACTATGAATCTTGGTTGCTTCAGGAAGGCATCATCGATCAGCATTGGATTTCCTCCATTCGTGAGGACTTCAAAATCCATATTGAAGCAGGTCTTGAAACAGCCTTTCAGGAAACACATCCGGAAGCGAGTACGGAAACAGAACTCAATGATGTGTACGCACCATTTACTCAAGTGGTTCATGAGCCTTCCGGAAATGCTCAGACGGAAAAAAGATTCATCGATGCCATTAGCGATGGCCTGCGGCAATCCATGGAGGTTCATCCTGATTTGGTTTTGATGGGTCAGGATATTGCAGAGTATGGTGGCGTTTTTAAAATCACGGAAGGATTCACTGAAAAATTTGGAAAATCCCGCGTAC
>Ga0068872_10000617_pt1 | contig 30157 bp, 23 predicted proteins | sample NOAtaG_7_FD_66441 | JGI IMG/M metagenome (GOLD analysis project Ga0068872, IMG submission 66441) | Freshwater lake microbial communities from Lake Erie, under a cyanobacterial bloom - NOAA_Erie_Diel1S_2200h metaG | ecosystem: Environmental > Aquatic > Freshwater > Lake | place: USA: Ohio, Lake...
ATCGATGTATTGGCCCAACCCCTCATCATGGCCACCACCGACGGCACCACAAGGGGCGGATATTATTTCTATGATTTCGTTGGCAAAGTCAATCACCGATTCAGTGACCGCGACCGCCTTTTTTTGAGCTTCTACGGCGGAAGAGACAAGGTCTATTTCAAGGAGAAAAGGGAAGAAATTGTACAAGGCACCGACTACAGTTCCACGACAGGCTTTGACCTCGGCTGGGGAAACAAAATCAGCTCCTTGAGGTGGAACCACCTGTTCAACAACAAACTTTTTGGCAACCTTACCGCCACCTACTCCGATTTCAATTTTGGAATAGGGGTAGAACAGGACGACCGCAGCACCGAACCCAATGGCACCACGTCCATCAACCGCTTTGCTTTGGGCTATGATTCCGGCATCCGAGACCTCGGCCTCCGGTTGGATTTGGATTGGTTTGCCAACCCCAACCACTTGGTTAGGTTTGGAGGATACGGCACGCACCACACTTTCACACCTGGTGTTTCCAACATGGAAATCATATTCCCGGGATTTGAAATCGACACCACTTTTGGTGCTCAAATCGTTCGTGCAACTGAATTGGGCGTGTATGTGGAGGACGATTTCAAAATCGGAAGTAGGCACAAGTTGAATGCAGGACTGCATGCTTCGGCTTTTCTTGTGGAAGGCAAATCTTATGGTTCCATTCAGCCCCGCATCAGCCATCGCATGTTCCTCGATGAAAAATGGGCACTCAAAAGTTCCTTCGCCTCCATGGCCCAATACGTGCATCTTCTCACCAATGTGAATGTTGGCCTTCCGACCGACCTTTGGGTGCCTGCGACTGCCAACATTCGACCACAGCAAGCCTGGCAAGGAGCCATTGGTGTTTCAAGGAGCTTCCAAGACCTTGGATTGGAGTTTAGTGCAGAGGGCTATTACAAATACATGACGGGTTTGGTGGAGTACAAGGAGGGAGCTGCCTTTTTGAGCGACAATTCCGATTGGCAGACCCTCGTGACACAAGGAAACGGGCAGGCATACGGAATGGAACTGCTGCTTCAACGGAAAAAAGGGAAAACCAACGGTTGGATTGGGTACACCCTGGCTTGGACCAACCGCCAATTCGAAGATTTGAATATGGGCAGGGTGTTTCCTTTCAAATATGACAGGCGGCACGACCTAAGCGTGGTGCTGACCCATACCTTCTCCAAAAAAGTGGATGCCGGACTCACTTGGGTGTACGGCACTGGCAATGCCGTGACCCTGCCCATTGCCAGTTATTTGGGCATGCATCCCTTGATCAACTCCCCCCTCGGATTTTCGCAACAAATCGACCAAGTCACCGACCGGAACGGATTCAGGATGCGTGCCTATCATCGGTTGGACCTCGGGGTAAACCTCCACAAGGAATTCGCAAAATGGAGCCGGACATGGTCTTTTTCCATTTACAATGCCTACAGTCGCCAAAACCCATTTTTCCTGTACTGGGATACCGAGTTTGGAACCGGAAAACCCATCTTGAAGCAGGTAAGCCTGTTTCCAATCATCCCGTCTGTTTCGTTCCATGCCAAATTCTGATGCCCGCATGAAAGCCATCACAACCCTTTTCACATGGTCGCTCCTAGCCGTGTTGCTTGCCGGATGCGAGCAGGTGATTGAAATCGACCTGCCCCCGCACACCCCTCAGATTGTGGTCAACTCAACTTTTAGTACGGACTCAGTTGTTTATGCACAAATATCCGTGAGCAAGCAGCTACAGGACACTGCGCAAATCCAAGTCTTGTCGGATGCTTCGGTGGTATTGTTGGAAGATGGATTGCCATTCGACACCTTGCAATTCACAAGCAATTACTTCCCCGGAGCGTACCGCGGCAGCCGAATTCCATCTGCGGGAAAGAATTACACGTTGAAGGCATCCAGATCCGGCTTCCCAACGGTAGAGGGCAACGATTTGGCACCCTTCCCGGTAGCCATCGAAAATGTTACTTTTCAGGATAGTGTTCCCGATCCAGTCAATGAGGGTGTGTGGGATGAAATCACTTTCAGTTTCAGCGATGCCGGGACAACGGATGATTTTTACGTGGCGGGTATCCAGCTCAGTGACTCCGTAGAGGTCGTGCCGGGGCAATGGGAAGTTTACACCATGATGGTGGGATTCATCACGGACGACCCCATCATGGAACGTGACTTCACCGGAAATGTGGTGAGTTTCACCGATGACAGCTTTCAGGGAGGAAGGAGAAGCATCCGGATGAAGGTCAACCACGACGACATTGCCTATGGCACCGCGGAGATTGTATTGTTGCACACTTCAGAAAACTACTTCAGATACCTACGGAGCATCAACGCCTACGAAGAGACCCAATTCAATCCGTTTGCCGAGCCGGTCATCATCCACAGCAACATGACCCCTCAACTGGGAATTTTCGCAGGATACAGCAGAAGCACTGCCTTGGTACCTCGTTGAAAATCAAAACAGCTCTTCCAAAACCCGCAGGCTTTCAGGCACTTTGAAGCCCTCAACATGGCATTGATAGTATTGAAAAAGGGTCGCGATCATTTCTCTTTTATCCGTTTGGCTGAATTTGAATTCGCGCGCTTGCTCCAAGTCGCTTCCCAAGAATTGCAACAACAACTTGTCTGATGGACGCACAGCGGGGGCAGATTCGAAAACACCTTCCCTCAAATCGAAAAAAACGGGCGAATCCGCATCAAGGCCTGAGACCGTGCGGGGTGAGAATCCCAAGAATCGTGTGAGGTGCACCAAATACCAAATGAACACGTGGATCAATTTGTCATCCAGTTCGTCCAAACTCACCAAAACCAACATCAGCAAGCCAAACAAACCATCGTTTCTCTCCTCTTCCCTGACGGCGCGGGCAAACACATCCACCACCACGATGCCCAAGGTAATCCTCACCGGATCGGTTTGTAACCGCTTGAAAAAATGTCGCCCATGGCTGTCGGTGATGAGCTGCAATTCCCTTCCCTCTTTTTGGAAATACACCACCTCAATGATGGACATGGGTTGAAAGTAACTGTGCCTACTTTTGGCTTTGGTACTTCGGTAGCCTTTGATGAGGAAATTCTTGCGACCAAACAATTTGGTGTACAAGGTGCAAATCAAGCTGCTGTCGCCGAATTTCTGGGTGGCCAGCACGATGGCATCCGTCTTGCGGATCATACGTTTTGAAACGCGGAAGGATTCAAGACATGGACAGGGGTGATGAGGGCAGCAAGTTCGAGGAGAGACTGCTCTTCGTCGTAAACATCAATCAGACGTTGAGCCTGCTCGGCGCTGAAGATTCCAGGTGCTCTTTGACCCAAGGCCGACAAGGGATTGGCGGGAAAAAGCGTGATGCGGGCGTCTGGATACCCTGCCCTCAATCCATCCAAAACACTGACCAATCCAACGTGTCGGGGTTCTCCATCCATGAGGCACAAATCGTTCATCACCAACAGGTCGACCTGCAAAAAACCCGCGTCCAACAACTCCCTCCTGACACCTGCACTGGTGTCTGTTTGGTAAATCAACCCCCGCTGGTCGCCATTGAGTTGGGCATTCACCACCAATTCTTCGCTTAAATAAGCCGACAAGCGTTTGGTCACGAAACGGGTATCTGAAGGACTACCGAAGCCCGCGTGGAGCAAAACGGCCTTCCCTTTGGGCTTGAAGTAAAAGGCAAAATCCTTGACGAATACGTTGTTTCGAAGGTTTTGCTCCGTGAGCACATAGATGTTCATTCTTGTCTGGCTAATACGATGAACTTGGCAATCCCACCACCGGTGCGGTCTTTGGTGGCTACCATGGCAAGGTAGACTCCTGGCAAGAGCGTATTTCCTGCTGCATCTTTTCCGTCCCACACGGTTTGACCTCCGGTAGATACCAGTGACCTGACCAATTGCCCTGAGACGGTGGTGATTTTGACCTCAGCATCCTTGACCGAACCATTGATGGCGACCGGACCCTCATAATCCACCGGAATGGGATTGGGGAAAACATACAAGGAATCGCTGTCGTCTTTCCCATCCACGGCATCCGCCATCAAGCTCAACAGGCCTTTGCTTGTGCCGATGTAGACCTCACCAGTCTTGGGGTCGATAGCAATATCCCGGATTTCATTGTTGAACAAGGGGCTGTTTTCGGAGGTGTAATGGTAAAGCAACTTATTGCCTTGTGGGTTGACCACATACACCCCGTTGGTGGTCCCGATCCACTTTCGGTTGGCACCGTCTACGGCAATGGCAGTAACCCTTTGGTCGCGCAACAAACAAAATCCCTCGATGATGGGGCAGCTTGCATCGGGGAAGTTGTTCGAAAATGCAGCACCTGGATTGGCAAACACTGCAACGCCTTGCAAGGTCCCGACCCAAATATGACCTCTCTGGTCTTTGGCCAAGTCGTAGACAGAATTGTTGGGCAATCCTCCCTGGCCGGACACCGTTGAAATTCTCCTGATTTGATTGTCGGCGTTGTTGTCCAAGGTCCCATTCTCATTGAACACCACCAAACCATTGTCTTGATTGATGATCCACTTATTGTTCCAATCATCCACGATAATTCCGATGGGTTCGGTCCCGGAAACATGCATCCTGTGCCATGTGGAATCAACTGGATCCAGGGCGTTGAGATTTTGGTCGGCCAAGATCCCTGTGGCCCACAGGACCCCGTTTTTATCGTAGGCGAGGCCACTGACCCTGATGTTGTCTGGGGCGCCGATGTTAGACGAACCGGAAAGATTCGAATTCAACGGTGTCCAACGATGTGTGACCTCCCCGCGGGAATATTCAAGTACTCCATGGTTCCATGAACCCAAGAAAAATTGATCTGTATTCGGTACATACAACACCCTTGCGAAGTCCTTGTACACATCCAAATCCAAGCCCTGGCCTATTCTCACCACTTTCCACCCTTTACCATGTTCGAAGGTGTAGAACCCATTGCGTGTTTCGGCAGGTTGGGACTGACCCAATTTACCCTCAGGAGCAATCACAAGCATCCCGTTGCCCACCGCCAATTGTGACACTTTGTTGTTACGCGGACCACTGGGGACGAAATAAGCCAAAGAATCGGTGCCCAGCCATTGGTAAACCCCCTCCAAAGTGTCCCCTACCATGATTCGAGTAGAATCCATGTAAGAGGTGGAAACGGAAGAGGAAGTGAAAAACAGTTGTTGCACACCTGTACTGTCTCTCCATCTGAAGACATTCTCATACGTGACGACGAGATAGCCATCGTTACCAGAAATCTCGTTGAATTGCTTGGCTGGGAAAGGCGCCAAGGACCAATTGTAGGAATTGAGCGGTCTGCGGTACAAAGTGTCTCCCACCCCAGCGAAATAAAACCCTCCCGCATAGGTGATGCCATACCCGTATCCAGCTCGAAGTCCATCACGACCCGTGAGCTCAACCCAAGCGTCTGGCAAGGTAATGTTGGGGTGTGAAAGTCCCGCTTTCCAGATTCCATGGGATCCCATGGCGGCATAGAGTGTATCTTGGGATATCAATAAATCTAAAACCGGCAATCCTGAAACATTGTCCCCGATTTTGGTAACCGCACTTCTCGTTTCTCCGCGTTGAAAGTCATAAACCACAATTCCGAAGCTTGTGGCTGCGTACAAAAGACCTTGGGAGGAAGTCATGTCCAAAATGGATTTGGAGGTGAACAACTCCGACCTCGAAATGTCAGTAACATATTGAAATCCTGAAGCTGGATCACGGGTGTAGTCGATGCGTCCATCCCTGTAACCGATGAACAAGGTGCCAGTTGCTTGGTCGTAATGGAGCGCATCCGGACTTTCGCCGCTCAGTCCTTCCACTTTGGTGTAGGTTTCGAAGCTTTGTCCGAGCGTATCGAAAACATACAATCCCCCATCGGTGGCTACTGCAAACCGGCTTCCGAAGGGAACAATTTTATTTGGGCTTTGATGGCTCACGTAGGCAGTCCACTCGCCCAAGGTCGCCGACCTCTGGGATTGAAGATCGAGGCTAAGGACTGCAATCAAAGTAACCCCCAAGGCCCAAATCGGCAGTTTCTGACAAAATTGTAGTGTTAGGAAAGCTTTCATTGTGGACGTGCTAAGATCGCGATTTTGCTGATTCCCGCACCTGCACCGTCGGGATCTGCCACAAATACCAAATATATCCCTGGATTGACTTTTCGGCCCCAATCGTCAAGACAATCCCATGGCACTTCTCCACCTTGAGATTTGAGGGTCCTGACCACCTCGCCTGCCACAGTGGCAATTTTCACCTCAGAAAAGGCCCGCATTCCTTTGATCATGACCGGTCCTTCATAGTCCCACGCCACAGGATTCGGAAATGTGTACAACTCATCGGCGTTTTCCCTGCCTTGGTTGGCATCTCCCATGTAGCTTACGATGCCTTTGGAAGTGCCGAAAAAAACCTCCCCTGTGGACCCATCGATTTCAACTGAAAAAACCTCGTTGCTCAACAATGGGCTGTTGTCCTCGGTGAAATGCTTCAACAAAATGGTACCATCCACATTCACGAAATACACCCCCGAGTTGGTGGCGATCCACTTTCGGTTGGCACCGTCCACCGCGATGTCATAGACTTCCTGTCCGCGGAGCAAGCAGTAGCCGTCGATGAGAGGACAAGCCGCATCTTGGAAATCATTGGTGAAGGTGAGGGAAGGGTCGTACAAAATGGTGATGCCATCGGTAGTTCCAATCCACAATTGAAGGTCTTGGTCCAATGCCAAGCTACGAACGGAGTTATTGGGCAAACTTCCATTGCCATATGAGGCATTGACAACCCGGGTGCGGTCGTCGGAAGGGTTGTCAGGCGTGAAATTGTCATTGAATACAACCAACCCATTGTCTTGGTCGATGATCCACTTGTTGCCGTAGGGGTCCACCGTGATGCCAACCGGATTGATGCCGGGCACAGGATTGAAGGCATGCCATTCCCCTTCAGACGTCAAAACATTCAGAGAAAAGAGATTGAGCATTTGGGTGATCCAAAGGTTACCGAATTCGTCGAAGGCAAGGCCGCTCACACGGTGGTCGGTATTGGAGCTGAGGGTCAAGCCAGAGTTTCGATAACTGTAGGTTTCCACCACTTTTCCGGAATCCAGCTCCACGATTCCGTCTCCCCAGCTTCCCACCCAAGCATGCCCATCGGCTGGATTGATGGTGACACGAGCAAAGTCCCGCCAAACATCGTTTTGGGACAGGGCCCCCGAGCGGTCGTCATTGATTTTCCAAAAACCATTGTGAAGGCTGAAATAAGGAATCCCACTGCGATCAAAAAATCGTCCGGAAACCCCACTTTTGCCCCTCGGAGCTATGTATAACTCACCATTTTCTGCAGCCATATCGGTCACGAAATTGTTTTTCGGCCCAACAGGAGCACCTCCAACATACCCACCCATTCCGTCATTCCTAGACATCCCCACCGTGGCATCACCCAAAATCACCATGTCGCCCTCCACGTACCCACAGGTCACTGAGCCCTGCCTGTCCACGGTTTCGATTGAATCGCCGGGGTGCAAAATCACCATGAATGACGGGCGGTAAGTGGCATATACATATCCGTTTGCACTGCCCAAATAGTTATAGTCTTGAACGGGGAAAGGCGAAAAAGACCAATTCCCGCCCGCTTGTTTCCTGAAAATAGAGTCCCCTTTCAAGGCGTAGAGCTCATTGCCATTTTGGACAATTTCATCCACGGACCCTGTCGTGAAACCTGATGTAAGACCCTCTTTGGTCCAAGCAGCCGGTTGTCCGTACACTGGGTGGGTGAATGATGCCGACCAAAGACCCAAGCTTCCCATCGCCACCCAAACCCTGCCGTCGGCAATGGCCATGTCTTTGATTTCGGCACCCGTGACGTTGGTTCCAATTTTAGTCATGGAATACCTAGTTTCACGCTGTCCGACATCGAATGCCACGACGCCGAATTGAGCGGCTATGAACAACAAGTTGTCAACCCGTTGCATGCTGACGATTCCTTTAGTGGTGAAGGATTCAGACCGATTGATGTCCCCCACATATTCCACCCCGAACAGGGTATCAACAATGTTGACCATCCCATCCGGAAAGCCCAAAAACAGCAATTTTGACGCGCTGTCTGCGTACAATGTGCTTGGCTCGGTGCCACTCAACCCCTCCACCTTGGAGTAAGGGACTGAAAAACCCGTAGGCGGGTCATACCAAAAAAAACCTCCGGATGTGGCCACATAGACCCGACCCAACATACCGGCCATTTCCTTGGCATTCTTATGGCTTACATAGGCTGTCCATTGTCCAACGGGTGCAATCAGTCCCTGTTGAGCCAGGATTTTTCCCGCCCATACCATGATGACCATCAAGGAAAACACCCACCTCGGTCCGTTGCCCTTGCCCCGTGAATTATTGCACATATTTCGGTTAAACCCTACTTAGGTAAAGTTAGACAATCCGTGTGGATCGGACAGGGCAAAAACGACGGCACCAAGCCACTTGAGAAAAAAACAAAAGCCGTTTCCAGGTACCTGGAAACGGCTTTGAATTTTCTATTTGGAGTTCAATCAATCCACCACGACCATTTTGCGGGTCTGGGAAGCCTGACCGTTGCTCAAACGGATGAGGTAAACGCCAGCTTCCAAGGAAGTGGCATCGAAACGGATGACCTGTTCACCCACGAAGGCCCGTTGGGACTGTTGCGCAACCACACGACCGGCAAGGTCCATGACCGTGAGCTCCATGATAGCGGGCTTGGTAGTGGTGAAGTGGATGTCGGTGCTGCCCGAAACCGGATTGGGAACATTTTGGCCCAGCGTAAAGCCCCTGTTGACGGCATCGACAACACCGGCAGAGGATGTGATTTCCAAATCCCATGAAATACCGGGGACAGGAACCGTGATATTCTGACCACCCAAAACCGGAACGGAAGAAGGAACCGCAATGTTGATACCGGTGGTGAGGCCCACGGTGAAAGTACCTCCCTGCGTGGGCGTACCGGTCAAGGCAACACATCCGCTGGAGTCTCCCGGAATCAAACAATTCGAGGGATTGCAGGAGTAGGACATGCCTGAAGGCAGACCTGTGACATTGGTGACTTCTTGGTAGTTGACCGAAGCCGTTACGGGAGGCACTGGGAACCCGATGATGGCTGACAAATCGATGGTGGTGTCGGCCAAGGTGATGATGGTGATGCGCTCAGAGTAAGCAGTACCCACCGAGCCGGAAGGCAATGCCGACTGTTGGACCGGATTGGGATAAACGCCAGGCAAACCAATCAACACAGCGATTTGGTCGGGCGTGCAGGATTGCGACCAAAGGCTGCTGAAGCTGATGGTAGTCAAAAACAGAATCGAAAGTAGATGTCTTTTCATGGTAGTCAATGTTTTACAAGCCTTCGAATTAATGAAAAAAATACGTGAAATGATAGCAGGAAACGCAACGGTAACGTTTTGAGGACACTTCATCCGTCTAATTGGGCTTTCAAACCATCCAAAAAACGGAGGGTGGACCGATGGAGGATTTGATAAACCTCTTCGAAGCCATCCATCCCCCCGTAATAAGGATCCGGCACCCCCACACCCTCAAAACCCTCGTCAAAATCCCGCATCAGATGCAAACGGGCTTGGGAGCCGGGCACCTTGGCTTGCCACTTCTCCAAAGTTTGGAGATTGTGGTGGTCCATGGCTACGATGTGGTTGAAATCCTTGAAGTCATCCAGTTTAACCTGCCTGGAAATCGAATGCAATTCCATACCATGCCCACGGGCCGTTTCCCGCATCCTCCTGTCGGCCTTTTCCCCGTCGTGAAGACCGTTGGTACCAGCGCTGTCGATGTAGAACAATTCCGACAATCCTGCCTCTTCCACATGTCGAATGAAGTGACCTTCGGCCATGGGCGAGCGGCAGATGTTTCCCAAGCACACAAACAGGACCCCGATTTTTTCCTTTTGACTCATCACCAAATCATTATCCGACTGCAATTTCGAAAAATCCCCTGTCAATATTTAGCAGCCCAGGTCGTGGCAAATGTTATTTTTGACCATGCGCATAGCCTTGTTGTCCGATCCCGGAAATTTTCACACCCGAAAATGGGTTTCGGCCCTGATTGAGGCCGGGGCTGAGGTGCATGTGTTCAGCTTCAATGACTGTGGCCATCAGGAGTTTGGTTGGACTCGGATAAGGGCTCCATGGCCCATGGGGGGTAGGCTGAATTACCTTTTTTATCTGATGGGGGGAGCTGCCTTGGGGAGAGTCCTCAAACGCTTCAGTCCTGATTGTGTGGTGGCGCTGAATGTGACACCATTTGGAGTTTGGGCTATGAAAAGCGGTTTCAAACCATGGATTGCCGTTGCGATGGGTGCAGATATTTTGGCTTATTTACCTACAAGCCCCTCGAACGAAACCAATCGGGGATGGAGCAACACCACAGGCAAAAGATGGAGCATATCAAGACTTAAAGAGTCCCTTTTGAAGCCGTTATACAAACGGTGGGTCAAGAAAGCACTTCGATCGGCGCAACATGTCACAGCCGACAACCTGGTCCTTACTCAAGCCATGCAGGATGTATTCGACGTTCCTTCCGAAAAAATCACCCTGAACCGTTGGGGAATTCGGCCGGAACTGTTCGAAGCCGACCCGTCGCAACCATCCAAAACCAAAGCCCGGTACTTCATACCCGAAGGCAACAAGGTCATCCTCAGCCCGCGGGGACTGAATGCGTTCTACCATGCCGACTTAATTGCCGAAGGATATCTGGAGTTCTTGGGTGAATCTTCCATTCCTTCCACCTTGATCATGTTGGGTGCTGGGTATCCCTCCATGCCCCAAACAAGCGAATGGCAACAATCGGCAAAAAGCAAAGGAGGAAGGATTTTGGTGATTGAAGAAATCCTCAGCCCCCAAGAAATGGCTGATTTGTGGCAAATCGTCGATGTTTTCATCTCTGCACCCACTTATGATGGATATTCTTCATCGGTCGCCGAAGGTCGATATGCTGGTTGCATCCCGGTCGTAAATCCCATTCAAGGAAATCTGGAAATCATCCAACATCTTGAAAACGGGTGGATTTGCCAACCATTTACTGCCGGGCAATTAGGCAAGGACCTCAACTCTATCCTTTTGTGTCAAGAAGAATTAAAACGTCGGTTCGCGGACAAAAACAAAAAGTGGATTGAGGAAAACAGCCTTCTAAAACCCCAAGCCAAGGCCTTTTTGGAAATGATTCAAAAAATCATACTTCTCCAAAGCACTGAAAATCAAGCCTAGATTTCTCTTTTGGATGACATTAAATCAACTATGTCTTGAATTAGAGGCAATTCAAACCTTACAAGTGTTATCAACTTGCTTTGCTGTTACCTGTTCGCATTCTATCTTCGCAGCGAATAACGAACCGCTATCCTTTTTTAAGCCGGTCGCATCAACTGAAAATCGCCTCTCAAGAAACATGAAAAAAATCTTGGCTCCCGCCGTACTGTGCTTGGCTTACACCATTTTTTTGGCGGGTATTTTCTCCACTGATTTTTTCCGTCAGCATTCATTCCTGAAGAAAAGTACCGCCGATACCAATTTCAAAACGAGCCATCAGCAAGTTGGGTCCGACCGAAAAGGTCCTAAACCTGAGAAACCAGCCGACATTTACCATCTCACCGCCACCACCGCCGAAGCTGCCGGACACTGAGTTTGGGTCCTGTCACGCAAAGGCCACCATTACAAATCGATTACCACACCTACGCTTGGCAACACCGTTCCGACAGTATTCCCGAGCTCTTTGAGTTGATAACTTGCGGGATTTGAAGGATTCACCAATGGATTTCCTGCAGCATCTCGTTCCAGCAACAAAAAAGGCACACCCTGAGATTGGAAGTTGTACAAATTCTGAATGTCAAGGTAGAGGTTTAAACTCCACTTTTCGAAGAACCACTTTTTGTCCAGACGCACGTCCAAATTGTGCGAGCTGCGCAAACGGAGTGAGTTGAGTTGGTTGTAATCTGGTAAACCCCGACCCGTGATGTCCCAAACTGCAATTAGGGAAGAGCGATCTACATCGAAAGGAGTGTAGGGCGTTCCGCCATAGTATCTCCACCTGGCTCCGATCTCCCAATTCCTTTTGAACTTTTTACCGATGGTGCTGGTGACGATGTGCCGGTTGTCCCACGCGGATGGCTTGTAAGTACCCGAACCGTCGGTGAATTCGGAGCGAACGAAGGTGTAGGAAAGGATGCCGAAAAAGCCCTTGTACAATTTTTGTTGGGCCAACAATTCAACCCCGTAGGTTCTACCCTTGGAGGTACTGGTAACCGGTTCGTTTCCAACAACGCCAAAATCACCACCAAGATTGGCCAGCGATACGGAATCCCTGAGCAAAAACGGATAGCGATCGTACTTCTTGAAAAATCCTTCGACCGAGAATTTGGAGTTGACCGGTGTATTGTATTCCAATCCAGCCACGACATGCTCCGCCCGGATGTACCTGAGTCCATTGCTTCTGTTCACGAGCTCTCCTTGCGAATTGCGGTAACCCATGGTGGTGTATGGGGGCAACTGATTGTAGATACCCGTATTGAAGTTTGCATTGAAGCGGGGCGTGATGGCATAACTGAGCGCAATGCGGGGGGAAAACTGCTCGAGGGGATTCGACATTTCCGCAGAATAGGTATTCCCGTCCAAACGCAGGCCCAGGGAAAGGCTGAGGCGGTCTTGGAAAAATTGGCGGCTGGCCGTTGCGAATGCACCATATTTGTGCAAGTCCAAAGCGGAAGAAAAATCAACCGTATCGATGCCCGCTGGCGTGGAAATGCGGTTGAAGGTATTGTTGAGGTACCTCGTGTATTCATACGCAAGCCCGTACACCACCTTGAATCCCTTGTATTGGAGGTTGTGCTCCACACGAAAACGATTCTCGATTTCTTGGGAAATGTAATCCAAAATCTTGCCGTCGGTCAGGGACTCATCGTTGTTTTCGTACTTGAAAGAACGATTATTGAGCATGTTTCTTGAAGCGACAACCGATAGGAAGCTGTTTTCGAAAAAGTGTTTGAAGTTGGCTCCAACCGTGTAGTTCCATTGGGTATTGACGGGCAAGTATCCCAAGATGAATTGCTGAGACTCTGTAGAATCTGCTTCCAAGTTCAAGGCAAACTCATCGATTGCTCCCAGTCCAATGACGGTGAGTTCATTGCGCTCATTGAACTTGGTGCGGGTCTTGAACTGAAAGTCATTGTAGTTGGGAAGGAAAGGAAGGGCGAGGGTTTTGAAGAGCCATTGCAGGTATGAACGCCTGGCAGAGGCCAAGAAAGTGGTTTTTTTCCCGATTGGACCCTCCAAAGTCAGACCCAGGTCGGATGAACCCACCGTGGCATTGAATCCCAAACGATCCTCTCGGCCATTTCTTTGTTTGATTTCCATGACCGAGCTGAGTGCATTTCCACGGGTTGCAGGAAAGGCCCCTGAGAAAAAGTCAACTTCGCGGATAAAGTTCACGTTGATGAGTCCGACCGGGCCACCACTCGCTCCTTGGGTTGAAAAGTGGTTGATGTTCGGGACTTCGATGCCATCCAGGAAAAATCGATTTTCGTTGGGAGCACCGCCACGGATGATGATGTCGTTTCGGAACGAAACCGTACCTGCTACCCCTGGCAGGGATTGGATCACCTTGGAAATGTCACGGTTACCGCCCGGACTACGGGCAATCTCATTTACCCCGATGGTACGCAACGACACTGGACTTTCGGCTGACTTGGTAAATGGTGAGGACACAATTTCAACCGTTTCAAGCTGGGTGCCTTCTTCTTCCATGAAAATTTCCAACACAAGTGGTTTGGAGTTGGTCACTTCTTGCTCCAAGAATCGTTGGCTTTTGAAACCGGTGTAGGTGATTTCCAAGTTGTACAATCCAGCAGGAATACCTTTGATTTCGAAAAATCCGGAACTATCTGTGTATGAACCGTAGGGTTGGTCCAAGAATCGCACGCTGGCATAGTCTAGCGGCTCATTGTTGAGCTTGTTCACGACCCGGCCACGGACGATACCCCCTTGGCCGAAGGCCGCCATAACAGGTAAGCAAGCAATGAGAAAAAGGAAAATCTTGCGCATGCGGTACGAAATTGTTGCAATTCGATTAACCCGCAAAAGAATATATTGTTTTGGCGGCCAAATGAAAAAATATCATCCATGAACGGGGATTTTCCTGCCCATCCTGGATGAGCGCAACACATTCCGAGGCTAGGGGTGGGTCAACCCATTCCACCGCGGTATATTTGCACCATGAAGCAGGTCATCCCTACTCCGGAATATCTTGTGCATGTTCGACTTGGTTGCGCCAAGGAACTCCCGGTTTTTCTGAATGAAATCGAGGCTGACCGCATTTTTTTTCTCACCGATGAAAATACCTTCAGCCACTGCCTGCCCTTCATCCATGATCTTTTCCCGGAAGCAATTAACATCACCATCCCGGCTGGGGAAGAAAATAAAAGTTTAGAAACCTGCACAAGGATTTGGACAAGCCTAACCGAATCCAAAGCTGGCCGTGACAGCTGCCTCATCAATCTGGGTGGGGGCATGGTGGGAGATCTGGGCGGATTTGCGGCAGCCTGCTACAAGCGTGGCATCCGTTTCGTCCAAATACCCACCACCTTGTTGGCCATGGTAGATGCAAGCGTAGGTGGCAAAACAGGCATCAACTTCGCAGGATTCAAAAATCAGATTGGGACTTTTCAAAACCCTGCAGCTGTATTTGTAGACCCTTTGTTCTTGAAGACCTTGCCACGGCGTGAATTGGCCTCCGGAATGGCTGAAATGCTGAAACATGGCCTCATTTCCGATGCAGGACATTGGGAGTATGTTTCGAATCGTGGATTGGAAGCCGCCATGGACCCAAGCGTGATTGCCAAAAGCATTGAATTGAAGGCCCAAATCGTGGCTGCAGACCCTTTTGAGCACGGTATCAGAGCTGCATTGAATTTTGGTCACACCCTCGGACATGCCTTGGAGTCAGCCTCTTTCAGTGGGGAGAATGAAAGGCTCTTTCACGGGGAAGCTGTGGCAGCCGGCATGTTGTGTGAAGCTTTTCTTTCCCACCGAATCGCAGGTTTGGACGCTGATTCCCTCCGCCAAATCCAAGTTAAGATCCGACAACACTTTCCCGATGTAAAGGTGCCTGATTTGAGAAAGGGCGGTTGGCAAGACTACCTTTTCCAAGACAAGAAAAACAAAGCCGGCCAAACCCGGTTTTCCCTCATTGAGGAAATTGGCCGAGTCCAAATCCATGTACAAGTGCCAGCATCCGTGATCGAGGAGAGTCTCGAATACCTCAACAACACTGAATGAACGTCCGCCTGCACCACCCGACCGGATTGACAAAGGGCATTTTTGCCCTGCCCGCATCCAAAAGCGAAAGCAACCGAGCCCTCATCATCCAAGCGCTCAGTCAGGGTAGATGCGAAGTTAAAAACTTGAGTGACGCCGAAGATACCCGCACCATGATTCGGTTGCTGGAAAGCAGTGATGAAACGTTGGATGTGGGACACGCTGGAACCGTCATGCGATTTCTGACCGCTTTCCTTGCTTTCAGGCCTCAGGACAAAATTTTGACCGGGAGCAAACGGATGCTCGAAAGACCCATCGGGATTCTGGTGGATGCCCTCCGACAAATGGGGGCCGATATCCAATATTTGGACAGGGAAGGTTATCCTCCTTTGGCCATTTATGGCAAAAATGCCCGGTGGGGAGAGGATACCATTGAAATTCCCGGCGATGTCAGCAGCCAATTCATTTCAGCCCTCCTGCTCGTTGCCCCCACGTTGCCAGACGGATTGCGTCTTACCATCACCGGGCCCTGCGGGTCGTGGCCCTACATCGAAATGACAAGGGCCTTGATGAAAACATTCGGGGTAGAAAGTACACGGAACGGCAACCACATTGAGGTACCCAAACAACTGTATCAGGGAGGGCCCTACGCGGTGGAAAACGATTGGAGCGCGGCAAGTTATGCCTTTGTCGTTGCCGGATTGGCCCCTCAAAGTGATATTTTCCTACCCGGCCTGCGTCCTGACAGCATCCAAGGCGACCGACAAGTGGTCCAAATGACCGAGGCCTTGGGTATGCGAACCCGATGGGAAGAAGCCGGATTGAGGGTATGGTTCGAAAAAAACAGCCTACCCCAGGAGGTCAAGTGGAACTTCAGGGATTGTCCGGATTTGGCTCAGGGCATGATGGTTTTGTTGGCAGGGCTGGGTGTGAAAGGAATCTTGTCTGGGCTTGAGAGTCTGCGCATCAAAGAAACCGATCGCATCATTGCCATGCAGCGTGAATTGTCGAAACGAGGGGTGGAACTGAGGGAGACCCAGGTGGGTATTTGGGCGTTGACCGGTTCGTTGCAACCATCCAAATTGCCAATCGAAACTTACGGCGATCACAGGATGGCAATGGCTTTTGCCCCAATTGCCGTCCGTGAACAAGGATTGGTGGTGCAAGATGCGGAGGTCGTGGCCAAATCCTTCCCTGGTTTTTGGGATTCATTGGATGTCGTGGGATTCAGGAAAGAAATCCTGTAAAAACACAGGGCGGGTTAGCACCCGCCCTGATCAAAACGCATCAACAATACAAACATCGAACTACTACTACATTCTTATCTGAATAACCCGGCGTCGTGCGATGGGGTTTTCAATTGGCGTATTCATACATTCCCAACTCGTCTTTCAAACTTTTCCGCGCGATGTGGATGCGGTTTTTGACGGTACCGATCGGAATATCGAGCTGTTCAGCAATCTCATGGTATTTAAAGCCCCTGAAGTACATCAGGAAAGGATCGCGGTACTCGGATTTAAGATTGTCCAAAGCCTCGTTGATATCTTCCATCGCAAAGGTTCCGGAAGCATCATTGTCGGTGGTGTGACCCATCGAGTTGAGGTAATGGAGGTTATCGGTGGTGTCGATGAAGGTGTTGCGACGAACCATCCGATGATATTGGGTGATGAAGGTGTTTTTCATGATGGTGTACAACCAAGCTTTCAGGTTGGTACCTTCATTGAATTTCTCACGATTGCTGATTGCCTTGAGCAAGGTTTCCTGCATCAGGTCGTTGGCCTCCTCGTTATCCCTAGTCAACTTCAAGGCAAAAGGTTTGAGGAAACCTGCAAGTCCTTCTATTTTCGAGTCAAATTCTACCGCCGTCATAACACCCATTGTTTTAAGTTGCATCCGTGTCGAAAGTAGTTTCCTTGAGGATGATGTAGTAAAGCTAAGTATTTTGTTTAATGTTTACAAGTCATTGATTAAACAATTAAGCTGCCCCCAAATATTAAATTCTAAGCGATAAAATATTTATGTGTTTGATTTTGAGGCTATTAAAATAATTTTTAGGTGCTTTATGGGTAGAATAAATTTTTTCGATAAACCCATTATGTTTATCTATTCATTGTTTTGTTTAAACATTCCAGCTGTTTTATTATTCGCCTTAGCGTGCTCTGGCGAAGGCCAATCAAGCCATGAGGCCTTGCAAATCCGTGACTTGGCGGACTTTCCTAAAATTGGCTGGAGGGTTCAACATTTCCTCCAATGCCATGCCAGCGACCAACATGGTGGTTTCTGGAAATTTGGCACATATTCTCCTGACATAATCCACGGCGGTTTCACGTTGGGGCACCATGGTGAGAATCGTAAATAGGTAAGAGGACGGATGGGTCTCCAACACGGATGCCAAATCGTCTTCGGGCACAGACTGGCCCAAATAAACAATTCTGACCCCCATTGACCTCAACAGGTAGGCCGAAAACAGTAGGCCAATCTCATGTAACTCGTTTTCGGGAAGGTAAAGGACCACCCTGGGCTTGCTCAAATCCCTTGGAAACGCTTGACCATCAATGGCGACAACCAACTTTTGACGGATCAAATTGCTGATGAAATGTTCTTGTGCAGGCCGGATGGAACCCGTTTGCCACAGAATACCTACACGCTCATAAAACGGATAAATTACCTTGAGCATCGTGTCCACCAACCCGAATTTGAGGGTACAACTGGACAAAACCTTTTCGAATCGGTCCTCATCCATCTCAACCATCGAAATGGTCAACGCATTGATGGACTCGTGATGTTCTTCGCTGCCGGATTGCTGTACTTCTTGGCAGGCACGGTGGATTTCGTCGGGTGACATCTTGGCAATGCGCGAAATCTTGACTCCACGCATGTTGAGCATGGAAATGCTCAAAATCAGCCGAAGGTCATCCTCATCATAATAACGAATGTTGGTTTCGGTGCGTTTAGGCTCCAAAATCTCATACCGCTGCTCCCACATACGTATCGTGTGGGCTTTGATGCCGGAAATCTGTTCGAGATCTCGAATGGAATAAGTCGCCACTACCTTACTATACGCACGTACCATGTCAAAAAGACTACAAGGATAACACTTTTGTTTAATTAATTCACCTCTTAATTAAACGATTTCCTTGGACATGAGCAACATGAACGCCCTCCAATCCCCTTCAGAATGCCCTGAGACATAATGGCCTTTCAATCCTGCCAAAATTGAGCCATTAACATTTTCGAGATTATCATCAACAAAAACGGATTCACTTGGGTCCATGCCCATTTTTTCCAAAGCCGCCATGTAAATCTTTGGGTCGGGTTTTCTCATCCCCATGTCAAAGGAAAAAAATATACGCTCGAACATCCCGAACAATGGTATGCATTCCTCTTTGATGGCTTCTTGATGGATGATATTGGTGTTGCTGAGCAGGATGAGCCGATAATTTCGTGCCAATCTCTCCAAATCATCCGTCCTTCCCGGAATCACCCCGACCAATAAAGCGTTCCATGCTTGGTCCAAGGCGGCATCATCACCCACGATCCCTGCGGTTTCTCGTAGGTAATTCCGAAAATCGATTGGTGAGACTGTACCCTTTTCCAGTTCATCAAACATCCATTGGTGCTGTTGAACCCATTTTTCAGGATGGACGGCATCTCCCAAAACATGAAGGTCATGAAATCGTTTGAAGGCCTTTTCGGGGTCTATGGCATACAACACCCCGCCCAAATCCAAGACGATGTTCCGGATGTTTTCCATTCAATGGATGTGGTTGTAGTCGCGCAGGACCGTTTTCAAAAACTGAGAAGCATCCCAGTCCCCCGATGGCACCACACCCAAAACGTGGGCGACCTTATTGGCACAAGCCACCATCACAGGCCTGTCTTTCAAACCATGATACCTGTTGATTACTTCCTTGATGGTGGAGGCGTCACGGTCGGATAGTTTTTTGGACTCCGGAAACACAACTTGATACCCGGGCTCTGTTTCCATGAACAAGGTTTGGGAAAGTGACTCTTTAGGATTGATTTTCACCACCACCGTACCGCCCAACAAATCGCCGATTCTTTGGGCCCGTCTCGTGAAGGAAATTCCCAAAATGGAAAAGCTTCCATACAAGAGGAAAGGGTTGGTTTCCACAATCCTGAAAATCCACCTCAACATATATTGGAAGAAATGGGGAACGGAACCATCCAAACGCACCACCCTCAATCCCAATGTGCGTTTTCCCACGGACCGGCCATCCATCCACGTTTCGCAGACCAGATGGTACAGCATAGCTGGGACCAAACAGGCCATGTAAGCAAAATAGGATGACCTCAAGTCAAAAAATTGAAGCACCAAGGCCAACAACAAAAAACTGCCGACCAACAAAATGAAATCAATGAGCCAAGCCAAAATTCGGTCGAACAACGTGGCGAGCTCATACGAGATCTCGATGTTTTGAGCCGTTGTGATATTAATTTTCGTCACAGAGGGATATTTCCTATTTTGATGCGACCGCCCTAAAAATACATGAGAGAAGCTACATTCCTCAAGCAAAACGAAAAAAAGTGGAAGGAGTACGAAATCGTATTGAATTCACCCGTCAAAGGCATCTCCCCGGATGTTTTGGCCGACCTGTTCGTGGAAGTTTCAGAGGATCTGTCTTTTTCAAGGACCCATTTCGGAGACGGTAAAACCACAGCCTACCTCAACGGATTGGCGGCACGGGCACACATGATGCTCATGCGGGGCAAACCTCAAAAAAAAGGCGGTTTCATTCTTTTTTGGATCATCGACTTGCCAAAAGTGCTGGGGAAACACCGGCTCAAACTTTACTGGGCGTTTGCAATTTTTTCAGTCTCTGTCGCAATTGGTGCCATATCTACCCATTTCGACCTCGGCTTCGTTCGCAACATCCTCTCTGATGAATATGTGGAAATGACCCTTCGAAACATCGAAAGGGGCAACCCCATGGCAGTTTATGCCTCAGGGGGAGAGATTGAATCTTTCCTCGGCATCACCTCCAACAACATCCGCGTCAGTTTTTTAGCCTTCGTGGGAGGACTATTTTTGACCTTGGGAACAGCTTCAGTCCTCATTTCTAACGGGGTGATGGTAGGGTCGTTTTTCACGTTCATGTTCCAACAAGGTGTGGGTTACGAAACGGTGATGGTGGTGATGATACATGGCACCTTGGAGCTTTCTGCGATTGCAATTGCAGGCATGGCAGGCTTCGTTTTGGGACATAGTTTGATTTTTCCCGGCACCTACAGCCGGGCAGCGTCCCTTCGCCGGGGTGCCATGGACGGCATCAAAATCGTGGCTGGCCTTGTTCCAATTTTCGTGATGGCAGGCTTTTTAGAAGGCTTCGTGACCAGACACACCGACATGCCGGCCCCGTTGAGCTTGTGCATAATCTCGGCATCCTTGGTGTTCGTGATGTACTATTTCGTGATTTTCCCCCTCCAAATTGAGTCCAGGGAGCGCCTCAACAACCCCAATCCAAATGGTTAACGAAAAGTTCGATTGGAACAAGCAGCGAAACACTTCGGAAGCTTTTTCCGATACGTTTGCCTTCCTGAGATTGAACTTTCCATTGTTGGTGAAAGTACATGCCTCCATGACTTTGCCTGCCGTCTTGGTGATTGCCGGATTTTTCATCCTGCTGTTTCCTGCGGACTTTTCCCTGTTGAGGGCCATTGATTCCAGTCCATTCACCGATCAAGGGGCAATGGAGGCAAAATTCAAAACCTTTCTCATCAGCTCCCTGTTCGGCTCCTTGGTGTGCATGGTGGTTAGCACAAATACCTTGGCAGCGGTCCATGTTTCGGCCACCGCAGGCCATCAATCGGCCACGCTTTCGGCGATACGAGACACCTTGTCAAAGAACTTCTTCAACCTTGTGGTATCTAAAATCATCATGGCGGTTGCCGTTGGCATATCCTATTTGTTCATGTTGGTCCCGGGGCTGCTTGTCTACAGTTTATTCTCATGTGTTGAAATGCTGATTTTCCAACACGGATATGGCGCTGGACCTGCCATCAAACGATCCTATTCATCCGTGCTCAAATCTTTTGGTCAACCATTGTTGGTGAACGGTGGCCTGTTGTTGATCTACATGGTCATCAAAACTGCATTGGGTTCGCTTGCTCCCATGTACGAATGGCTGACCTCGTTTTTTTTCACGGAAATACAGGCAGATAGCACGCTTTTCATTGTCTTGAAATCGCTGGAGGCTTTCAACACAATATTGGGGTATTCCATGTTCATGATTCCTGCAGCAGGAGCCGGAATTCTTTATTTTTCTCTAAAAGAGGAGCTCACCAAGGCCCAAATCATGGGCAGAATCCGTGAAATCGGCAATCCGCAACCCAAACCCAGCTCCAACCATGAATAAGTCCGTGAACATACGGATTCTTGGATTTTGGACCTTGATCATTATGCTCCCCTGTTGGGGCTTGTTCGGCCAACCCAAGGTGGAGGAAAGGTCCTTTTTGCCCCAATCGCTCAGCAATTACCGCAACAATCCGGATTACCAATACCATCGGGAGCACTACCAATCAACTCCAAAGGAAGACCCCAAGGCTGATTTTGACTTGGAAGACATCGACCTTGCACCTACGTCCCGTTCAGCAGCCTCCACCATCTTGAGAATCCTTTTTTGGGTGGTGGTGACAAGTCTGGTCCTGTTCTTGATCTACCAGGCCATGGGGGTGAATTGGCGGGGACTGTTCCGCAAAAAAGAAAGATTGCAGGGTACGAACCTACCTGTTGTCGGTGAATGGGATGATTTGGAAACCATGGACCTCCAATCACGCCTCAAGGAAGCATTAGAATCGGGCCAATATCGTCATGCCATCCGCATCCTGTATCTTGATACCTTGTTGCGTCTCCAAGAGGATGGACTTATACGGACCCAAAGGGACAAAACCAACCACGCCTATCTGCAAGAGTTGGGAGAAAGCAGGGCAAAACACGCTTTTCAGGAATTGCTTTGGTTGTATGAAAAGACTTGGTATGGAGAATTTCCGGTAGAAAGGCTCCACTACGACTGGGCATCGGCGAGACATCAGGCAATCCAACAAGCAACGAACAGGAGGGCAACATGAAAGGTAAATGGCTTTTTGTTTTGGTGTTTGTCCTCGTGGCGGGGTATTTGGCCTTGGAGTTGCTCCCCTCCAAACCGCATGATTGGAATGTGGGCTTGAGTGCCAGGGAATCCAAACCCTTCGGCACCAAACTTTTACACGAACGATTGCCGGACTTGTTCCCCGGGCAACCCATTACCACCATCCTGAAGGGACCCAAGCAGGCATTGAAGGAGTTTGAAAAGGGACGAATCAATTACATCATCCTCACCGAAGATTTGAAAATGACAACCCCAGAGGCCGAAGCCATGTTACGGTTTGTGAGCAGGGGCAACAACTTGTTCGTCGCAGCCGAACACTTCAGCGGTGCCTTTGCCGACAGCCTTGATTTACGAACCCGTGAGGATTTATTGGCCGGATTATTGGAAAAACCTGAAGGGGAAACACTGACCGGCCAGCACCTTATGTTCATCGACGGCAGCCTTGGCATGGCGGGCAAAACCTTTCCTCTCATGGACAACATCCCATATCGCAAATTCCAATCATGGGGAAATGGAGAAGTCATCGGGGTGAATCGACAGGGCGAACCCGTGTTTGTAAGAATCCCCTTGGGCGAAGGCCAGATTTTGGCACATTCCATCCCATTGGTCTTCAGTAACTATTACATGGTAGACCCCATTTCCCATCAATACATCAGCCATGCCTTGTCCTACCTCCCCATTCAACCTGTGTGGTGGGATGAACACTTCAAGCCGGGCAATATCAGATTTGAATCTTCCTTGGGATACTTGTTGAGCTCCACCCAATTGCGCACGGCTTGGATATTGTTGTTGGCGACCCTGATGTTGTTTGTGATTTTCGATGGGAAAAGAAGGCAAAGGGCAATTCCAGAGTTCAAACCTGCCACCAACACCACTTTGGATTTTGTCAACACATTGGGCCACTTGTACTTGAGCCATGGCGATCACTTTGCATTGGCCGAAAAAAAGATCAAATATTTTCTCGAACACATCAGAACCCGTTGGAAATTGGATACACAAACTCTGGATGCGGGGTTTGAAAAACAATTGGCGGTGAAATCAGGCGTAGATGCCATGCTGATCGGGGAAGTTTTTAGACAAATACGCAACATCAGGGATACCCGTACCTTGGACAGTGCCGGGTTGAAATCCCTGAATCAATCGATGGAATCATTCAAGAAGCAGAGTCAATAAACAACAAATGGAAAAGGACAACATGTTTCAGAGCAGGGTGGACCTGCAGGGGCTGCGGGATTCGGTAGAAAACATGCGCAGGGAGTTGCGCAAAGTCATCGTGGGACAAGACCAAATGGTGGACCTCCTCATCACGGCCTTTTTGGCGGACGGTCACGTGCTCATTGAAGGCGTTCCGGGTGTGGCCAAAACCTTGGCCGCCAAGTTGATGGCTAAGACCTTTTCCGTACAATTTTCCCGTATACAGTTCACACCCGACCTGATGCCGTCGGATGTAATCGGCACCAGCGTGTTCAACCAACGATCCCAGGAATTCGAATTCCGCAAAGGGCCCATTTTTTCCAACATTGTCCTCATTGACGAAATCAACCGTGCCCCTGCTAAAACCCAAGCAGCATTGTTTGAGGTGATGGAAGAGCGACAAATCACCACCGACGGCACCACCCATCCCATGCCCCCACCCTTCGTGGTTTTAGCAACGCAAAACCCCATTGAACATGAAGGCACTTATCGTCTGCCAGAGGCCCAATTAGACCGCTTTTTGTTCAAGGTGGAGGTGGATTATCCAAGCCTGGCAGAGGAAGTAGAAATCGTCAAGGGTCACCACGAACGTAAAGGTGAATTACCGGCGGACAGCGTACAACCTGTGATGACGGGCCAAGAAATCCTAGCCTTTCGCAATAAGGTCAAGGAAATCCATGTAGAGGAGAAATTGATTGCCTACATCGCCCAAATCGTTCACTCCACCCGTGCCCACAATGCCCTTTATTTGGGTGCATCCCCCCGCGCCTCCATCGCAATCCTGAATGGGTCGAAGGCATTGGCTGCCATCCGAGGAAGGGATTTCGTTACTCCCGAAGACATCAGGGAAGTAACCTCGCCCGTCCTGAAACACCGTGTCATCCTCCAACCAGATCGGGAGATGGAGGGTGTGAAACCAGCGGAAATCATACATGAAATCGTACACCGAATCGAAGTTCCACGCTGAATGTCAAATTCTTTTTTCAGCAGCTTGTTCCTGACCGCAAGGCTTTACCTGGCTTTGGGGATTTGCATCGGTATGTTTGTATTGTCCAATTTCATAGAGGCCTTGCTTCCTTTGGCTTGGGCAGGTTTGGGATGTTTGCTGCTCGTCATGGCCGTCGATTGGGTTGCATTGTTTGGAACCCAAAATACATTTTGGGCAGCACGCATCCTTCCTGAGCGATTCAGCAACGGGGACCCCAATACCATCCACGTGGACCTTCGGAGCCGTTACCGTTTTCCTGTGATGGTTGATGTGCTCGATGAGGTTCCCTTTCAATTTCAACAACGCGATGGTTCCCTAAAAACCCCACTCCCCGGCAAGGGAGAGAAAAGGATCGACTACACCTTGCGGCCGGTGCAACGCGGAGAATATGCTTTCGGCACCTTGAATATATTCGTGCGCAGCCCACTGGGTTTGCTACAAAGGAGATATCGATTCGATTCGGATGCCAAAGTCCCCGTATTCCCGAGTTTCGTGCAAATGAGAAAATACGGACTGATGGCAGTAAACAACAGGCTTTCGGAGGTTGGTGTCAAGCCGATTCGTCGCCTGGGACATAGCATGGAATTCGAGCAAATCAAGGAATACGTGGTGGGGGATGATTTCCGCACCATGAACTGGAAGGCAAGTGCCCGGACACAAAAACTGATGGTGAACCAATTCACCGAAGAAAAGTCCCAACCAGTTTATTGCATCATCGACAAAGGACGTACCATGAAGATGCCCTTCAATGGGCTGTCTTTGCTCGACCATGCCATCAATGCCTCATTGGTCATTTCCAACATCGCAATCCAAAGACATGACAGGGCTGGCATCATGACCTTTGCCGATGATTTTGGCATCCATTTGAAAGCAAGCAGCCGCCAAGCCCAGATGAGCCTCATCCAAAGCGCACTTTACAAACTGCAAACCCGTTTTTTGGAAAGTGACTTTGAAAAACTATTGATTCAGGCGCACCGTCAGATAGGCCAAAGAAGTCTTCTTTTTTTGTTTACCAACTTCGAGTCGCTCTCATCTTTGAGGAGGCAATTGCCCTACTTGAAAAAGCTTTCCCGCATGCACCTGTTGGTGGTGGTCATGTTCCAAAACACGGAATTGAAACACCTCACCGAAAGGGACAGCTCCACCTTGGAGGAGATTTACTGCAAGACCATCGCTGAAAAAATAGATTACGAAAAGCGACTGATTGTGAGGGAACTGGAAATAAACGGAATTCATGCATTGCTGAGCACACCAGAAGACCTCACCATCCTCGGCCTAAACAAATACCTTGAAATGAAGGCGAGAGGCATGATCTGAATCAACTCGTTGGTTGATGGCCTGAGCAAACCTTCACGGGCTGTGGGGGATATTTGGGAAATGCAGGATTTTGGCCGGACAATGCGCACAGGAAAAACACCGATCCTCTTTTGTTTTCGGTTTTTCGCACATGCGCACATTGATTGCAAAGACTATTGGAGTACATCGCGGCAGGAATGGCTAAATCAACGGACTTTGGATTTCACGACCTGCATGATTTCAGCTTTCATCTTTTCGCTTTCCATCAAAATCCGCTCCATCAAGGCTGCCTTTTCTTGTTTGAATTCGGCATTTTTCACACCTGATAGATTGATCTGCACATTGAGGGCTGCCCCCTCCACGCAGGTATGGACACAAAGAGCACCCACGCCAGCATCGGTAATCGAATTCGGATTGCCATTTTGGGCCATGCTCATAAGCAGTTCATAGGACTCAAAAGCCGTTTCCATCACCCGCAACGGTACCAAGGTCGCACCCTGATTGGCTTTTTCAATCGCAGCACTACGGAGTTCTTTTTCTTCGGCAGTACCCTTCGGGAGTTTGAAGGCATCCATCACCATGTTGAAGGCAAGGGTATCCTCATCCACCCAATACAACAAGGTGTCCTTGAGGCGTTGAGCTTCCACAGCAGCGTCACTGAATTCAGCCATGCGGTCGTCCCAGCCAGGTTTGCCCGCACTCAAATTTGCCACCATGCCCCCCAAAGAAACACCCAAAGCCCCCACCAAAGCGGCCACAGATCCACCACCTGGTGCAGGACTGTCGGAAAGCGTCTCGTTGCAAAACTGACGCAGGGTCATGCCAACCAACTTTCTCTTGGCATTGGCGGCGATCTTGTATTCGATGATTTTGTCCTCCGGTTTGAAAGCATAAAGCTCATCCAGACCCATGGACTTTACTGCGATTTGAATCAGTTCCTCTTCACTTGCACCTTCACTCCAATTTTGTTTGCGCAGAAAATACCGGCCTGCCTCCACCATAGCTTTGAGGGGAAGAAGACCTACGATTTCTGAACCGGTCACCCGCATTCCACGCTGATAAGCACTGTCGCAACATGCATCAAATGCCTTGTGCAAAGGAGTCACCGAAATATCGGTGAGGTTCATGCTCACCTGTGCAACCCCATATTCTTCCACGAACCAACCTATCCCTTTGACCGCCTTAAGTTTCCCAGGGATTCTTTCTGGTTCTCCATCAGGTCCCATCACCGGTTTCCCGTTTGCGCTGCCATCCTCGGTTTTGACCCTGCCGTTTTCCCGCACATCAAAGGCAATGGAATTGGCACGGCGAACCGATTTGGTATTGAGGTTTACATTGTAGGCAATCAAAAAATCCCTGACTCCGATTGCGGTTTGTCCCGATTTAGGGTTGAAAGCTTGGGGCCCAAAGTCCGGCTTCCACTCCGGCCTGGAGATTTTTTCTGCAAACCCCTCATATTCGCCGGCACGCAGCGTTGCAAGGTTCTTTCGATGGGGCGCTGTTGCCGCTTTTTCGTACAGGTAGACTGGGATTCCCAGTTCCCTTCCCACACGTTCTCCCAATTGATTGGCATATGCAATGCAATCCTCAAAACTTGCCCCCGAAATCGGAATCAATGGACAAACGTCTGTAGCACCCATGCGCGGATGCGCTCCACTGTGTTTGCGCATGTCAATGAGTTGGGCAGCCTTGCTGACTGCACGGAATGCCGCTTCCAATACGGGTTCAGGCTCTCCCACGAATGTGACCACCGTGCGGTTGGTGCTGGCACCTGCATCCACGTCCAACAAGCTGACCCCCTCAACGGATTCGATTTCAGCAGTAATCTGGCGAATGATGGAAAGGTCTCTACCTTCTGAAAAATTGGGGACGCATTCGATGAGCTTCTTCATGGCCTTGTGGGGTTTGAAGTGCGAAGATAGGCATGATTCGGTGGAAGTTTTCCACCTGCAAACATCATGGCTTCAACAAGCAAATCTTGGATTCCCAATGCCCGCGGTAAAAAATTCCGACCGAGTAGGCTCCGCCCGGCAATCCGGACAAATCCAACGGCATTTCAACCAAACTTTCCGTGACGCCCACAGTTCCAGCCATCAACTTTCTTCCCTGCATGTCCCAAACGCCCCACTGACATTCGGATTCCTCTAGCCCTTTAACGCGAAGCACCACATTTCCTTGGCTCGGGTTCGGATAGAGGTCAAAATAACCAGCATAGGGCCGATCCGTGCCCGTGCAGATTTCCACGACCACGGTTTGGGATACGGAATCCACACAATTCCCATCCTCAACCTTGAGCTCCACCACGAATGTACCACCGTTCAAATAGACCGTGGCGGGATTGGGGGAGTTGGAGAAGGAACCATTGCCAAAATCCCACCATTGACTGTTTGCTCCCGTAGATTGCGACTGAAACAAGGCCACGCTTCCCCGACAAAACGTGTCCGTGCCAGGAGATATAATCGCAGCCAAATCCGAATAGGTGATTTCGATGGAGTCCGAGACCTGACATCCCGCGGCGCTGGTGGCCTGCAAAGCATAGACCCCAGAATTTTGAATAGTGATTGAGGAGGTGGTGTCGCCTGTGCTCCATGCAAACCCATCTGCATCCACCGGTCCAGTCAATTGGACTTGAACCGAATCACACAGAAAAACGTCCGGACCCATGCTCCATCCCGAAAGATGATCGACTTGCACCTGAACAACATCAGCTGCGGGAAAGCCCAAACTGTCTCGAACGGCCAAACTGTAGGATCCGGATTGGGTGACCCAAACCGCAGGCGAAGTATCCTGTGTGCTCCAAATGTAGGACGCCCAATTGCCTCCCGACACCAAAACAGAATCGCATCCAATCAAATCCGGGCCCAAATCCAAAACAGGTTGGGCGGCTATGGTGATTCTGTCAAACGCAATGCCATCATCGACCACCGAACCATCTGACGCAAAAGCAATTCTGAGCAAAACCTCCCTGTTTCCGGAAAAATTTGCCAAACTCCGGACTGCACGAATCCATCCGCCAGACCCATTCCCGCTGCTGTTCCTGCCAGTCCAACCATCCCTTTGCCCACCGGGGTTGCCGTCTATCGTCTCGTCGTTGTACCAATTGTAGGGGTCGCCATAGGCTCCGACGGTAGCCCAGGTCCTCCCGCTGTCCACAGAAGCTTGCAAGGCGGCCCCATCCCATGAAAATTCAGTGTTCCACCAAATATCCGTGCCGAACCAAGGGCTGGAAATGGTTCTCAAATCCAAACAAGGACCTTCCAAATAACTGCTTTCATTGTTGGGGTAATCACCTGTGAGACCTCCAGTAGTCCATACCTTTATGCCGGAAGAGGCTCCCCGAATGACAGTCTTGTTGGGGCTACCCCATGCCCAAGAAGGGGATGTTCCGGTTGCAAACCAGCCTCCGTTGTTGGATTCAAAATCCTGCACATAAGGGAAAGAATTAACCACCGTGTGATTTTTGCGCTGAACATTGGAAAGGGTATCGCCGGTCCGGTCGCCATCTAAAGCCAATCCCGTCCAAGCCTTGAAATTGTACACCCCAGCTGCTGAGAGGTTGGCCCCGGTCACAAAGGTGTAATTCAAACTGCCTCCAGGGGCAAGGGTATTGGGGATGATTTCTGTGACCACCGCACCCCCATTGATTTGATAGGAGACCGGCAAGGAGGATATGGCAGATGTGCCATCGTTTCGGACCGTGATAGCGACCGGTTCAGTTGTTCCCAATCCGCATGTTCCAGCCGTGGGGTTCAACGTAACAAGGGAGGCATTGAAGGCATAAGGAGCATACAAATGCACGTTGTCGACCGCCCAATACCAAGCCCAAATGCCCCTATCCTCATACCGAAACCGAACCTGCATGTTTGCATTTCGATGGGCAGTGAGATTCAGTGTGATGTGGGCCGGAGCACCCCATGCACCTGAGTTGCTGCTGTAAGAAGCCACTACCACCCACGTGTTCCCATTGAAAACCTCAACGAATCCCGTGTCTGTTGAATAATCGCGGTAGTATTGGTCGAACTCCAAAAAGACTTGGCCATATGCACTGCCATTGAAAACAGGTGACTTCAATTGTTCACTCAATGTTCTCGCAGGTGTTGCTGGCACCGCGTCGGAATTCACGAAAGCAAAAGCGGTCCCGTTCAAAGTATTGTTGGCAAATCCCGAAGGGCCAGTGATGTACCATGTGTCGGCCGTGGTGCCCCCATTTTGGATGTTCCAACCAGCAGGAAGTCCTGAATTGAAATTGGCAAAGGAAATCTGTTGCGCCTCGACCCAACAAACCCATAAGGACAAAAGTCCAAACAAAAT
>Ga0068872_10000618_pt1 | contig 30152 bp, 30 predicted proteins | sample NOAtaG_7_FD_66441 | JGI IMG/M metagenome (GOLD analysis project Ga0068872, IMG submission 66441) | Freshwater lake microbial communities from Lake Erie, under a cyanobacterial bloom - NOAA_Erie_Diel1S_2200h metaG | ecosystem: Environmental > Aquatic > Freshwater > Lake | place: USA: Ohio, Lake...
TCTTCAATTCCTGCTTTCATGGTCATATGACTCATGTTACAAGTTTTGCAAGCGCCTGTAAGTTCTAATTTTAATATTTGATCGCTGGTAATTTCAACCACAGAAACATTGCCTCCATCTGCTTCCAAATAGGGCCTGATAGTGTCCAAGGCCTCTTCAACTTTTTGATGTAATGTGTCCATTTTTATAACTAACCAAAGATACGATTTCTTGTGTATTATTAAAGTTTAAGCCTCAACCAATTCAGCATTTTTAATTGCCACTTGTTGCGCTACGTTTTGCGCTAATTCAACAAAGCCTAATGTTTGTGCAGAATTACTTCCAATAACACTTGGTTTGCCTTCGTCAGATGATTCGCGAATACTTTGTACCAATGGAATTTGTGCTAAAAGCGGAATGTGCAATTCGTCGGCAAGATCTTTTACGCCGTCTTTACCAAAAATATAATATTTGTTATTTGGCAATTCTTCAGGAGTGAACCACGCCATGTTCTCTACTAATCCCAACACAGGAACTTTTATACCATCTAATTGAAACAAAGCAATTCCTTTTCGCGCATCGGATATGGCAACTTTTTGCGGCGTACAAACAACAATGGCGCCTGTTAATTTAACCTGTGTACATAAACTGATTTGTATATCGCCTGTGCCCGGAGGAAGATCAACAATTAAATAATCTAACTCACCCCAAACTGTATCGTAAAATAATTGTGCTAATGCTTTTGAAGCCATTGGTCCACGCAAAGCCACCGCTTGATTGGGGCCCGCCATAAATCCAATGGAATTTATTTTTACTCCGTAACTCTCTACGGGCTTCATTTTTTTTACACCATTAAATTCTCCAGGTCCCGGCGCATCATTCTCAACACCAAACATAATGTGTTGCGATGGTCCGTAAATATCGGCATCAACAATTCCAACTTTTGCACCTTGTCGCGCTAAGCCTAACGCCAAATTTGCAGCAACTGTACTTTTTCCAACACCGCCTTTGCCACTCGCAACTGCAATAATGTTTTTTACATCACGCAAAGTGGTTTCGTCTTTTTCTTTTTTAGAAGTAACGTTGGCCGTCATGTTTATTTTCACATTCGCTGTTTTATCAACGTAATGTAATATCGCATTCATGCAGGCGTTATGGATCATGTCTTTCATTGGACACGCAGGTGTAGTTAGTACAACCGTGAACGAAACATTTTTTCCATCCACTGCAACATCCTTCACCATGTTCAATGTTATCAGATCTTTTTTAAGATCCGGATCATCTACATAACGCAATGCGTCGATAACCTTATCTACTGTAATTTCCATAGGGTTACAAAGATAAGTACAAAAAGGTGTGCTTGAGAAATAAAAGGGAATTTATTTGCCTGTTGTTGTGGTAGCAGCCGATGTTGGAGTAGCCACCGGAACAACTTGACCGCCTGCCACAGGAGCTGCAGCGGCATCCATCGATTCTTTAATTACCCTCGCGATAGAATCTTGAAATACTTTAGCGCGGGCATACATTGCGTCTCTGTCTTCTGCAGCCGGGCCACAAGAAGAAACGAAAACTGCTAAGAGGGCAACAGTGAAGATCGAGTTTTTCATAAGTAGTGTTTCTAAGTATTACGCCTAATTTACAGTTTAGTTCATTTAAGACGCAAATTTTAAGCAAGCCAAAAATAAGCAAAAAACAGAAAAGCCCCAAGCATAATGCTATGGGGCTTTTAAGCTAACTAACAGTACACAAATTCTTAGTGAGCTGGAGCTTCAGCAGTTGTTGCAGTTGTTGCAGCAGCAGAATCAACTGGAGCAGCTTCAGTAGCAGCAGCTTCGATAGCAGCAGATGCAGCAGCAGCAGCAGAATCTAAAGCGCGTTTTGCATCAGCTTCTAATTTAGCTTTTTCTTCAGCAGAAGGACCGCAAGATACCATTGTAGCAACTAAAGCTACAGCGATGAATGATAATACTTTTTTCATTTTGAGTGTTTTAAATTGTTAATGATTTAAACGTTAATATCAGAATCAGACGGAGGTAACCCCAAAAAGAGTAGAATTTCGTAAAATATTCCCAACTACCTGAATGTCAGCGAAATAAATTTAATAAGATTACGCATTATATGAGAAACCGGGACCCTCTGTGGCCAAATTAGAGGCCGTTACTCCTCATCTTTTTGCGCCAAAGTCTCAAAAGCACTGATACACAGGTAAATTACAGCTTTGATTAAAGTACGGTACAAAAATTTGGGTTACCTTTATGTATTCTAAGTATTAAAAACAAAGGCGCTAATGTTAAAACCAAAAGTGAATTTTACCGACAACGATTTTGTTGAAGGGTTAAAGGTCGGCGACGACCTGGTTTTAAAAGCGCTTTATAAAAAGTACTATAATCTCGTTCTTAAACTTGTTGTAAGTAATAATGGTTCTTCTGAAGCCGCACAAGATGTATATCAAGAAACGATCATCATCTTGTACGAAAAATGTCAGGATCCTGAATTCAAATTAAGCTGCCAACTTCAAACGTATGTATATTCAGTAGCGCGCAACTTATGGTTGAAGCATTTAAAAAAACATGGTAAGACCGGTGAATTGAAAGAATATCACCAAGATGTTTTTGAAGATGCAAGTTCGGACACCAAAGCACATTTGAAAAAAGAAGAAAGCATTGATAAGGTTTATAAAAGTTTGGATGAACTTGGCGAACCCTGCGCATCACTGATAAAAGACTTCTACATTAAGAAGTTGAATATGGAAGAGATCTCAGAGAAATTTGGTTACACCAACGCAGATAATGCCAAGAACCAAAAGTATAAATGCTTACAACGATTGAAGAGATTATATTTTGACAATTTTACAATAGTAGATTAAAGATAATGAGAACCGTAGATCTGTTTGATAATTACTTAGAAGGAAAACTCAACGCTCAGGAGTTAGCAGCGTTTGAATTACGTGCGAGCAGCGATCCTGTTTTTTTGAAAGCATTTGAAGAGCATAAAACCCTTGTTAGCATTTTAAACGCAAGCAATGAGCGTCAGATTTTAAAGAATAAATTAAAACACATTCACTCGGTTGAGTTTGGAAAAGAAGCAAAGATCATTTCTATCAACAAGCCTGAGAAACTCACAAAACGTATTGGTAAAACATTTATGGTGGCAGCAAGCGCAGCTGTTATTGCCGTTATTTCTACCATTGCATTATTAAGTACGGGCGGTTATTTATTAAAGAAACAAGACATTAAGATCACCGATCTTGGTTTGGAAGTTGCAGGATTAAAATCTTCGCAGAACGCTATCGTTAGAAAACTAAATTCAAAAGAAGATAAACCTTTTGCTGCAGCGAACTTAGAAGGTTCGGCGTTTGCTCTTAATAATAGCGGTTATGTTATTACAAGCTGGCACATGGTAAATGGTGCTGATAGCATCTTTATACAAAACAGCACAACTGAGCGTGCTCTTACCAAAATTATTTTTAATGATCCCGCTTTAGATATTGCTGTTTTAAAAATCGAGAATGCCGAAGTAAGCAAAGCTTGGCAAGTTCCTTTTACATTTAATGCAAAAACCGCCGAAGTTGGTGAAGAAGTTTACACTTTAGGATATCCGCGCCAAGATGTAGTTTACGGTGAAGGTTCTTTAAGTTCATTAACCGGTTATTCAAACGATACTGCCATGTATCAAGTTTCTATTCCTGTTAACCCTGGAAATAGTGGTGGGCCGGTTTTAGATTCACAAGGAAATATCATTGGTGTTATTCGTGGAAAGATCACAACTGCAGAAGGAACAGGATTTGCAGTTAAATCAACCGAGATCATTCGTTCTATTACTTCGGTAGAAGGCGATAGCGCAAATTCAGAGTTGATCCTGAATAACACTAAATCATCACTCAAAAAATTAAAAAGGAGTGAGCAGATCAAACGCATAAATCCATACGTGTTCAACGTGTTGGTTTATAAAAATAATTAATACCGTTCTCTAATTTTATTTGTGGAAAAGTTTCACAAATAGCATCTGTACTTAAACACAAACCTTAACATTTTATTTATGAAAACCATTAGCAAAATTTACTTGCTTGGGCTTGTTATTGCCCTAACGCAAGCATGCGGCAGCTCCGATCGCGAAGCAAAAAGTTCAAATAACGAATCAGATATGATAGCCTCTTCTGCCGGAGGGGAAAAATCAAAACAACTTGAAGCTACAGAAGAAACACCTGAAGGTGCGGTAGCTAACAGTGTTAGTGGCGCTGTGGACAAAAACACCGACGAGAAAATGAATTTCGTTAATTCATCTGCGTCGCGCATTGGAAAGATCGACTCCATTAAAAAATTCATTCGCACGGCTGACATCAAATTTAAAGTGAAGAATGTAGAAAAAAGCACGTATAAGATCGAAGACATCATTAATCATTTTGACGGCTTTGTGGTAAACACAAACCTGAATTGCAGAATTAATTATACCGAATCACACCGCATTAAAGAAGATTCTGTTTTAGAGCGTAAACATTTTGTGGTAGAGAACAGCATTACATTTCGTGTTCCCAAACACAAACTCGATACAACTTTAAAACAAATTGTTTCCCAAATCGATTTTTTGGATCACCGTATCATCACAGCCGAAGATGTAAGTTTTGCCGCCCTTAAAAATCAAATGCACCAAAAACGCTTTGGTCGTTATCAAAAAAGAATAACACAAGCAACTGATAAGTCGAACAAAACAAAAGCTGTAGTAAACGCAGAGAACGGTTTGTATGAAAAAGAAGAGCAGGCCGATGAAAGCGAATTGAATGACATGGTGCTTAACGACAAAGTAGAATACGCCACAGTGACCATGTATATTTATCAAGATGAAAAAGTAAGAAATGATGTTTTTTTTTCGCAACAGCATTTCGATACCTATCGTCCATCCTTTGGAAGCGAATTTGTAAAGAGTTTAAAATTCGGCTGGAGATTAATAGAAGAGATCTTTTTGTTGATCATAAAATTGTGGCCAATAATATTAATTGGCATTGGTTTGTTTTATGGGATCAGACGTTTGGTGAAGAAGGCGTAAATCCGTTTAACACAAAGACACAATTGGCTTTAGGAAATTTTTAACCACCAAGGCACCAAGACATGGTTTTTTACAAGCAGAACCAAACCCTGACATCTTGGTGGTTGATTATTGTGCACATTGCATTGTAAACTTCGTTACTATTTATCCGCATATGCGATCGTTGCCACCGAGATCTGAATTCCCTCAACCTCTTTTAATGCTTGCCAAACTCCTTCAACGGTTGAGCCCGTGGTGATCACATCATCCACCAATAATATATGTTCGTTCCTAAATCTATCAGGATCAGTTAATGCAAACACATCTTTCACATTCTCCCAGCGCTCGTATTTACGTTTTTTTGTTTGTGTTGAGGTTTCTAATTCGCGAACAAGGGAAGTTGTATCCAAACTAATGCCACTTTTTTCGGAAATTCCTTTTGCAAAACATTCGCTTTGATTATAACCCCGAGAGGCTTGCTTCTTTTTGTGCAAGGGAACCGGAACAATAAAGTTAACGCCTTCAAAAAATGAGGAGGTTTTAAGATCGTTATATAACATGTTTCCCATTAACACGCCTATGTTTTGCTGGTTCTCATACTTTAAAGCGTGCAGCAGGTTTTGAACTTTGCCATCCTTTTCAAATAAGAACAAACTGGTGGCTTGTTGTAAAGGAACCCTGCCGCCGAGGGCCATAATTATAGGATTTTTGTTATTCAAATGAAAATTGCTCTTAGGCAGCGAAATCAGGCACTTGTTGCAGATCACGCGCTCGTGCTTGAAAAGAAGGCCCTCGCAGGCCTCACAATAACGAGGATAAATTAATGACAAGAAATCGTTGATAAGTGTCATAAGCCAAGCCGAAAATAGTATAAATAGTTATTAATTTTACAGTAAATTATTAAAATGAGCCAAGAAGAAGAAAAAGCAAAAAAGAAACGCGGTATGTTTTTATGGATCATTATTGTCTTGCTTATGGGCACTAATGCAGTTTTGATTTGGCTTTATCTTCAAGAGAAAAATAAACTTGCAGAGAAGATCATAGAGATCAAAACCATCTATGTAGAAAAAGAAACCATTGAGTTGGATCTTGCTACTTTGAAAAAAGATTACGAGAGTTTGGAGACGAACAACAAGGCGATGCAAGCAGACATTGAGTTGAAGAAAGCGCGCATTGAAGAGTTAATGACAGAGGCAAAAAAACACAAGGGCGATGCGTATTTTATCGCTAAACTTAAAAAAGAAACAGAAACCCTAAGGGCTATCATGCAACATTATGTGGTTACAATTGACTCGTTAAATACACTAAATCAAAACCTCATCGTTGAGAAAAAGAATGTGGTCAAGCAATTGAATGAGGAGAAGGAAAAGGGAAATAAATTGAATGAAGAAAAAGAAGAGTTAAAGAGCACCATCGCAAAAGGAAGCATATTAACATGTTTTAATGTAACGGCTAAGGGGGTTTACTTTAAAAAAGGCGGGAAAAAAGAAGTGGAATCAAACAAGGCTCGCAAAGCCACCAAAATAAAGATAGGCTTTAGCTTAGGCGAAAATAAAATAGCCAAAGCCGGCGAAAAAACAGTTTATGTTCGCATAATGACGCCCGATGGAAAGGAAATGGCAAAGAGTTATGATGATAGCTACAAGTTTATTTTTAACAAAAGCAGCGGCTATTTTGCGGGTAAAGAAACAGTTAACTACGGAAACGTAGAAATTAGCGCTGTTACTTATTGCGAAGGACAAGGAGAATTGGTGCCGGGTAATTATATCATTGAGATCAGTTGTGATGGAGCAATGATCGGCAGCACCAATCTAAAATTGGACTAATTTTTCCAATTTCAACTTTTAAGAATTCAATCTTTTACTTACATTTATCTTCCCGCATTCTTGCTTAAAAGCGGATTTTACTATGACGACTTTAGAAATGAAAAACACAGCACTTACTAATTTACATATTAGTTTAGGAGCTAAAATGGTGCCATTTGCCGGATACAATATGCCTGTTTCTTATTCGGGACTTAACGATGAACACTTAGCAGTAAGAAATTCAGTTGGTGTTTTTGACGTTAGTCATATGGGCGAATTTAGACTGAAGGGCGAGAAAGCTGCCGATCTTATAAATTACGTTACCTCAAATGATGTTACCAAATTGGCTGATGGTAAGATCCAATATTCTTGTTTACCTAATGATAAAGGCGGCATTGTAGATGATCTTTTAGTTTACCGTTATAAAGCAGACGAATATTATTTGGTGGTAAATGCTTCAAATATTGAAAAAGATTGGAACTGGATAAAAAAACATAACACATTTGGTGTAGAAATGCTTGACATGTCGGAAGGCATGAGCTTGTTAGCAGTGCAAGGACCAAATGCAATTAAAGCATTACAAAAATTAACCAGCGTTGATCTTTCGCAAATGGAATATTATACATTTAAGATCGATACCATGGCAGGCATAAAAGATGTGATCATTTCAAACACAGGTTACACTGGTGCCGGTGGATTTGAGATCTATGTTGGCAATGCAGATGCTGAAAAAATGTGGAATGCCATTTTTGATGCAGGAAAAGAATTTGGAATTAAACCTATTGGATTAGGCGCTCGCGATACATTACGTTTAGAAATGGGCTTTTGTTTATATGGAAATGATATTGATGATACCACATCTCCAATTGAAGCAGGCTTAGGCTGGATCACAAAATTTACAAAAGATTTTGTGAACCGCGCACAAATTGAAGGACACAAAACAAATGGCGTTGCAAAAAAATTAGTTGGTTTTGAAATGATCGACAGAGGAATTCCTCGTCACGATTATCAAATTGCCGATGCAAAAGGAAACGTGATCGGTAAAGTTACTTCCGGAACACAATCGCCAAGTTTAAATAAAGCAATTGGTATGGGCTATGTAAAAACCGAATTCGCAAAACCCGACACAGAGATATTTGTTTTAATTAGAGATAAGGCAATTAAAGCAAAAGTTGCTAAGCTTCCTTTCTTACCAAAACCATAATTTATGCCGGAGGTAGAAGTTTGTTTTTCGCCCAATGTATATCCTTTGTTTCATAAGGATGATGCAATTGTTGTGGTGATAGACGTTCTACGCGCAACCTCTGCAATTACTACCGCATTTTACAATGGCGTTTCACAAATGATACCGGTTGCAACGGTTGAAGAAGCAATGGAGTATAAGAAAAAGGGATTTATTGTAGCCGCAGAACGAAACGGAGAAGTTGTTCCCCGATTTGATCTTGGTAACAGTCCTTTTGGCTACATGAATAAAAACGTAAAAGGAAAAACAATTGCCATTACCACCACTAACGGAACACAAGCCATAAAAGCTGCAGAAAAAGCGAAAAGAATTCTTATAGGTAGTTTTCTGAATTTGGATGTGATGATAGATTACTTGCGTGCGGAGAAAAAAGACGTGTTGCTTTTATGCGCAGGATGGAAAAACAAATTTAATCTGGAAGATACATTGTACGCCGGCGCTGTTGCCGATGCACTTATTTCTAAATATGATTATACAACCAGCTGCGACTCTGCTATAGCAGCAGGACAATTGTACCATTTAGCCAAACACGATCTGTATGAATTTTTATCGCATTCATCTCATCGCAACCGTTTGTCAAAATTAAATCTAGATCGCGACATAAAATATTGTTTAACGCCAAATCAATGTCCTGTTATTCCTGTTATGGAAAACGGAGCGTTAACAAAACTACAAACGGCGTGAGAAAACTGCTTTTTATTTTAATCCTATTCTCATCACTTTCTTCATTTGCAACAAAGGACTCTACAAAGTGCAAATACTCCTTTTATACTATGTGGGGCTATGGTCGTGAAGCGTATACCACAAGCACGATTCGGTTTCAGAATAATGGAAGTGGCATTAACGAGAACGGCACATATGATTTTAAGGTGATGAATGTAAAGGCTCAAGATCGTCCGGATTTTGATCAGATCAAGGATGTGATGAACCCCACCATTCCGCAATACAACATTCGCTTAGGAATGTGGTTCAATAATAAGAACGATGAAGGCATAGAAATAAATTATGATCACGCCAAATATGTGGTTACTGATTATCAAACAGTAAGATTTAGAGGAACCATTAATGGACAAACAGTAGATAAAGACTCCATACTGGACCCAAACTACTTTCATTTCGAGCACACCGATGGCGCTAATTTTTGGATGGTGGATTATATGAAGCGTATAAATATTTATACATCAAAGAGTAAGAATTTTAAATTAGGTTATGTGATCAAACCGGGTTTTGGAATTGTAATTCCGCGTACCGATGTCACAATTTTCGGAAAGGAACTAAACAACAACTGGAAGATCGCAGGAATTTGTGCAGGCATGGAAATGGCTATGCGTTGCGAATTATACAAGCATTTTGTTTTAGAGTTTTCAGGAAAAGCAGGCTGGGCTAATTATATGAATGCGTTTGTATTGGGAAGAGGATTAGGAAAAGCTAGCCACAAGTTTGGATTTGTAGAAGGGATATTTGTGTTTGGTTATCAGTTCTAAATCTCAAAGCGCTAAATGTTTTGCGCTAATTTCTTGTCCAAAGAATTTTCCGGCTTGCAAATTAAAATTTTCGGGAGTTTCGGTCGTATAAAATTCAAGTTTGCCGTTTTTAGTACACTTGCTTTCTATTTCAGGATGACGCTTTAAATAATCCATCAAACCTTTAGCAACAATATCTCCTTGCGAAACTAATTGGATTTGTTGAGGTATGAATTGACGTAATTTATTTTCCAACAAAGGATAATGTGTGCACCCTAAAATGATGGTGTCAATTTTATCCGACTGTTTTAAAAGTGCTTTTACATTTTTTTCGATAAAATAATTTGAGCCTTCATTATTGAATTCATTATTCTCAATTAAAGGCACCCACATAGGGCAAGCCTCTTGAAATACTTTTACCTCAGGATGAAATTTATGAATTTCAATGGGGTAGGAATTTGAAACTACAGTACCGGTTGTTCCTAATACACCAATATGTTTTGTTTTTGTAAGTGATCCGGCCAATTCAGTTGTTGGACGAATTACCCCAAGCACTCTTCTGTTTGGATCAATTGTGGGAAGATCTTTTTGCTGAATATTTCTTAAGGCTTTTGCTGAAGCTGTATTACACGCAAGAATAACTAAATGACAGCCTTTTTCAAATAATTGATTTACGCATTCTAATGTGTATTGGTAAACAGTTTCAAAACTGCGAGTACCATAAGGCGCACGAGCATTATCTCCTAAATACAAATAATCATATTGAGGGAGTTGTTTACTGATTTCTTTTAAAATAGTTAGTCCGCCATATCCGCTATCAAATATACCTATAGGTCCAGGCTCAGTATCTAATTCTTTTTTTAAAACCATAGATCAAGGCATACAGTAAATTCTAGGCGACGATTAGTTAAAAAACTTCCTTGTTTAAATATAAGCTCATCGGTTTGCAACACCCTTCCCTCTGCACTTAAAGCAACATTTTTAAACGGCTTGTATTCCATTCCTGCCGTTGTGCCAAAAACATTTTTTCCTGTTGATAAAGTTCCCGTTAAAACATTATCAGGGTCCGAGAAATATTCTTGTCGCGCATATGCACCAAATTTTTTATGAAACTGGTATTTTCCAACAATTAGTCCGCTCATTACTGTTGCGCTGGCCGTTACATCATTTGTTTTTGAATGTTCTTGCCATCCGTAATTAAATTCGGCACCAAGGTAAACTTTATGCGTTTTATACGAGGCATAAATATTGTTATAATATCGCTGTTTTTTTATCAAAGCTCCCGTTGGTGTTTCGTCGCCGCTGATAAAGTTATAGGTTATTGAAACATTTTCATTTGGATCAACGATCATTGAAAATCCAACCAACGTGTTCTTATTGGTTTCAACATATGAATTAAAACTGTTGAATGAGTTTAATTGAATTGCCACTTTATCACTCAATTCATACGTTAATTTAGCCCCAGCTAAATAATAAGGCTCAAAGTTATTGGCTAAGCTCATGCTCGACGTGATGTTCTCACGCGGCTGTGTACTTTCAATCCCAATGTGTGATCTAAAAAAACCGGCATCGATCCATAATTTTTTGTGAAGTCTAAAGCCCGCATTGGCTTCTTGGATCATATTAAATTCTGTTGGCCAAACGGCTTTAGCAATATCACCAAAATGTATCCCCAAACCACTGCGAATGTTTTTGCCGTTATACTGCATTGAAATTAGTGCCATGTTCAAACCAAATTCTTTTGATCGCGGCGCCATAGTTGCAAATTTTACAAATCCATTATTGTCAACGGCCTCATCATCGTAAGAAGCATAATATGTACTCACATAACCCGAAATAATCAAAGTTGCATTTGAGCTTGTGTCTGATCTATCAATAATTCGTTTCCCCTTAAATACCATATTGCTATCGGCATTGATCAATACATTTATCTTTTTTTCTTTATAAGTGCTATCGGTTTGAGAAAAGTAGAAGTTGAACATCAAAGTAAAACAAAGAATATGTAATAGGCGCTTCAAGATGTGAGTACAAATATACATTAATTAGCAATTCATTATCTTTGTGTAATGTTCAATAAGGAATTAGACCCCGAAGATTTTTACCTAAGCCCCGAAGGGTATATTATTTTTACCGAAAAATACCACCTGAAGCGTGGATATTGCTGTAAAAGCGGGTGTAAACATTGTCCTTATGGCTATAATAAAAAAACAGGCAACTTCGACAAACCAAAGGAAAAGGACAGTTAAGTGCATAAAGGCATATAAATTTTATGGATTTATATGCAATTTAGCCCAACATTTCATGTAAATTTACTCTCATTATTTCTATATGGGAACCGAACAAGCATTTACGAAAGAACAATTTCAGGAACGTATTTTAAAAGGCATCTCGGACACATTGCCTGAGCTTAAACCCTACGAGACCACTATTAATCATGCGCCAAAACGTAAGGCTATTTTAAATGCTGAAGAAAAAAAACTGGCCATAAAAAACGCACTCCGTTATTTTGATCCAAAACATCATGCTGTTTTAGCAAAAGAGTTTTTAAGCGAACTGGAAACATATGGGAGAATTTACATGTATCGTTTTCGTCCCGATTATAAGATCTACGCGCGCCCAATAAATGAATATCCTCATCAAAGTAAACAAGCTGCTGCCATTATGCACATGCTTAGTAATAATTTAGATTACGCAGTTGCACAACATCCTCACGAATTGATTACCTATGGAGGTAACGGAGCTGTGTTTCAAAATTGGGCGCAGTATTTACTGACGATGCAATATTTGGCCATTATGACCGATGAGCAAACATTGGTTTTATATAGTGGCCACCCCATGGGATTATTTCCTTCGCACAAAGATGCGCCGCGTGTTGTTGTTACAAATGGAATGATGATCCCAAATTACAGTAAACCTGATGATTGGGAAAAATTTAATGCTTTAGGTGTAACTCAATACGGACAAATGACCGCAGGTAGTTTTATGTATATTGGTCCGCAAGGAATTGTACACGGAACAACCATTACAGTAATGAATGCCGCGCGCAAAAAATTTCCAACAGAGGAAGAGAGAAAGGGAAAATTATTTGTAACCTGCGGACTTGGAGGAATGAGTGGCGCACAACCAAAAGCGGCAAAAATTGCAGGCTTGGTTTCCATCACTGCCGAGATAAATCCTAAAGCTGTAAAAACGCGTCACACACAAGGCTGGGTGGATGAAGTTCATAATGATCTTGATAAATTAATTGCAGCTGTAAAGAATTCGCAAGAAAAAAAAGAAGCAAGATCATATGCGTACGAAGGAAATGTGGTTGATCTTTGGGAAAAATTATCTAAGGAGAATGTTAAAGTAGATATTGGAACAGATCAAACATCTTTGCATAACCCTTGGGCAGGCGGATATTATCCTGCAGGATTTACCTTGGAGCAAAGCAATAAAATGATGGCCGATGAGCCTAAGAAATTTAAAGAGGAAGTTCAAAAAACACTAGTTCGCCATATTAACGCCGTAAATTCTCACACATCAAAAGGCATGTACTTTTTTGATTATGGAAACGCGTTCTTGTTGGAGGTTTCGCGCGCAGGCGGTGATGTTTTTAAAGCAGGTAGCAAGGAAGATTTTAAATACAATTCTTACGTTCAAGATATTTTAGGACCCATGTGTTTTGATTATGGTTTTGGTCCGTTTAGATGGGTATGTACTTCTGCTAAGCCTGAAGATTTATCAATCACCGATAAATTAGCTGAAGACGTTTTATCAGAAATGTATAAAACTGCACCTGAAGAAATTAAGCAACAATTGCACGATAATATTGTTTGGATAAAAGATGCGCAACAAAATAATTTAGTAGTTGGTTCGCAAGCACGTATTTTATATGCCGATAGCGAAGCGCGTGTAAAAATTGCTAGCGCTATTAATAAAGCCATTAAAGAAGGAAAAATTTCGGCACCTGTAGTTTTAGGGAGAGACCATCATGATGTGAGTGGAACAGATTCGCCGTATCGCGAAACATCCAACATTTACGATGGCAGTAAATTTACGGCTGACATGGCGGTACAAAATTTTGTGGGCGATGCGTTTCGCGGCGCTACTTGGATAAGCTTACACAATGGCGGCGGTGTTGGTTGGGGCGAAGTAATTAATGGCGGATTTGGATTAGTGTTGGACGGAAGCGATGATGCCGAAAGACGTTTACAACAAATGTTGTTTTGGGATGTAAATAATGGCATTGCTCGCCGAAGCTGGGCACGCAATAAAGAAGCACAGTTTGCCATTAAACGCGAAATGGATCGCACACCAAACTTAAAAGTAACTTGGGCAAATGAAGTGAGTGAGGATGTGTTGAAAAACTTATTCTGATTAGCGCTTATCACCTTTATCTTTAAAAAGTGAAATATTATACTTTTCAGAATTACCGCTCAGTTTTAAATTTACATATCGAATTTTTTTTGAGTCATCTTTGTAAATGATCTCATCTTCTTTCTCCGGATCTATTTCTTCTTCTTTACTAGAACCAAATAATTTTTGCTTGGCAACACCTGTTACAAGTTTCATGGGAACTTTTATATAGTATTCCATATTAAAATTCATGTCTTGCTTACCCGAAACTTCTATGAATCCAAGGGATGAATTTATGGTCATCATAGGAAAAGACATCACTCCTTTATTCATGTCAATATGGTTCTTTAACGTATCAAATAAAACTTTTGCAACGTTCTTGTCTTTAAAATAGTCGGCCATGGCAGTAAGTGGGGCGTATTTCTCGAGCTTACCGCTTGTAACTTCAATATCCATGTGAAGTTCAGAATCATCAATAATAGGAACCATGTCTCTATGCATATGAAGCTTTCCGGTTATTTTTCCGGAAAGTTTTCCATGGACGTTCTCAGACACCATATGAACTTGGCCAAAATTCTCGAATTTTAAAAATAGTTTATCAAGATCAACGTTCTCCATTTTAATGTTAGGACTGAAATATATTTTGTTTTTATCCGAACCATTAAAGTAACCTCCCATATTAAATTTCCCATCTGCCGCCAATAAAGAAAGCGTATCAATATATAAATAGTGATTTTCGGTGGTATGCATTTTACCTTTTATATTGTTTATTAAATATTTGTGGTAATTAAGATGGGCGATGTTCAGATCAAAGGTCATATCAGTAAAAGGTAATTCGTAAATATTAAATCCTTTTTCGTGATCGGCCGGTGCAGTAGTTGCGGTTTTTGTGGAAGGGTTGAAGGCAAATAATTCGTCAAAGTCAAGATGATTCGCCTTTATTCCAAAATGATTGTCTCTCTTTTTAATAGTTTTATCTTTTCCTAAATAATAGTTCAGATCAATTTTAAACGAGCTCTTTCCAAGTTTTCCGGTAAACTCTTCTACCTTTAAATGTTCATCTTCAAAATGTATTCTCCCCTTGAATTTTTCAAATTGATATTTATGCATTTTCATTTGAGAAGTAAATTGATCTATGTAAAGGTCGGTTGATTTAAGAACAGAATTATAGTGCATATCTACATGCCCGTGTAATTTAAATCCGCTAAATTCTTCATGCCTATAGTCTTCAGGAACATAGTTCTCACCTTTATAAGAAAACACGTCTTCTAACTGTAAAAGTTTTGATGTAAGATCAAACTCTATTTTGGTATCACCTTTTGGAATTCCCATGAACCATAGATCGTAATGATTCAGCTTACCATTGAAATGAAAATCGCTTTTATCAATCATTCCGGTAAAATCAATGATCCTAAAATCAGATGAATCAACAAACAGGTCAGCATGAAAATCATGAAGCGTGTGCGGATAGTGTTTCATCTTGGCGTACAGATCGTCTATAAAAAATTCTCCTACTGGTAAGTTTGGCGATTCGGTAAAAGCTTTGGCTGAACTTTTAAACGTAAATTTCATGTTTAGCTTTTCTATTTGTTCGTCAAATGGTTTACTTTTTTCTTTATTGCCTGATGTTAATTCTTCAAGGTCCAAAAAATTTGATTTGATAGTTAAAGCAGCGATGATCTGATCTTTTGTGTGATGAAGGATAGCCGGCAAGTCGTTTATACTTCCGGTGATGGACACATCCGAGCGCCCTATTTTTAACTCAAATTGCTTTATTTTTGCTTCATGTCCCTCAAGCGTTGCGTTTATATTCACCTTATCAATTGGCAAATGAAAATCTTTTGATTTAAAACTAAGATTTGTAACCTTTAATTCAGTAAAATATGATTCATTAAGTTTTTCTATCGCTTTTTCGGGATGATTTAGATCAATGATATCCTTAAAATTCATAGTAAGCTTTACCTTACCTTTCAAATTTTCCAAACCTTTTACATTAAGGAACTTTGACAAAAACTCAAGGTCAAAATCGGATATTATTTTTGTGTCAATTTCAGGAACAGAAAAATTCTTAACAATAAGGTGACCACTAAAAACGCCTGCTTCGGGCCTAGATGAAAAATCGGTAAGAGAAAATTTCATGGTTTCAGGCTTTCCCGATTCGCCAGTAGTAAAGTCTGCTTTAAAATTCAACTGATCAAGTTTTTTGTTGGATTCGGTATTATGGAGGTAAGCATTTTCGCACCTAAACTTAACATCAACCCTAGGAGAACGACCATTTTCTATGCTCCCCTTTAGGCGAGCATCAAAATATATTTTTCCACTGTTATCGTATTTTTTAAGCACTGGCACTAGTTCTTCAGGAGCAAGTGCCATAAAAATGTCAAAGTTTGGTTTGTGCCCACTTATAACAAGGTTTAGGTTTGAATGATCGTTAAAATCTATACTTCCCCCAAAATCGAAAAGCGCATGTTCTATATCAAAATCAGATGGTTCGATAACTAGTTTATTTAGTTTTTTATCGAAGTCAAGTGCCGTTTTAAATAGCACATGTTTGTGTTTAAAAAAGGTGGTATCAGAGCCTTTTATTACATTAACTACAAATTTTGAATCAAGAGAAACACCGAGGTGGTTGGGCGCGGTTTTAAATTTCGACCTGGCTTTATTAATAAAAAGTTCAATCGTAATTAGATTTGCCAGGTTGGTTTTTGTTATATCAATATTATCTAATTGAATGGACTTTAAATTAAGATGAAACTCTTCTTCTGCATCTTCAACTGGTTTTTCAGAAGAAAAAGCATGAACTATGTTGAACTCTCCATTTTTATCTTGAACAATATTTATTTTCCCATTACTTATTTTGATGAGCTTTATATCCATTTTACCCGACAGAAGAGTAAAAATATCAAAGCCTAGGTAAAGGTCATTTACATCAAGAATTGGTTTTCCCTTTTTTGTTTTATCCTCGTAAAGCTTTAAGTGATCAAGATCAATGGAAATATATGGAAAGTTAATAAAAGGCGAAATGTGACTATCTTGTATTTCTATCTCACCTTTGAAGTCGGTGTTTATTTTCGCCAAAAGTTCCTTAACAATGGCGTCTTGTTTGGAGTATAGTATCCCAATAAGAATAGAAAGGAGGATAGTAGGAACAACTATAAGCCAAATTAAAAATCTTTTCCAGAATTTTTTTCGCAAATAAAACGCTTTCACGTCGAAAGTTACAAAATTTTGAAATGCAAACTAACTATATTAAATAAAATAAAGCTGTCTTCTGTGCTTTTTTAATGATAGCGGTAAATGTGATGAAACATGTTAAAAAGGGCGGTTTAGTGGTTTACACTTAATTTTTTCACCGTTACCTTGTCTGCTTCAGTTATTTTAATAAAATAAGTTCCGTTCTCAAGTTCCGAGATCCATAAACTTTCTTGAATGCTATTTTTATATGTTTTCTCAAAAACAACTGCGCCAAGAATGTTGGTGAGTTGCAGAAGCGCTTCGCTTTTATTTTCGTAATTGATATTTACTTTATTTGATGCAGGATTAGGATAAACACTAAAGTTGTCTTTCAATGTATATTTATCTAAACCAACCGTACTGGTTGGTAAATTAACACCAACGGTAGTGGAGTATGCTGCGCTGGCATCTAAAATAAAAACACCGGTTTGCATATCGTTCGCAATAATTAATCCACTCGGAAGCCATGGATAAGCACCCCAGTTTCCACGATAAGGCCCTCCTAGATAATTTCCGGATGGTGCTCCTCCCCACGGATATGTATCAAAAAAACCCGCAACAAAAGGACTTGCCGGATTAGCTATGTTATATACCATTAGACCATCCTGATAGCAAGACACAACTGCTATACTATTGCTTGTGAGATATGGATTGTGTGGCGTTGAGGTTGTGTAAGGAATAAACGAACTTACAGGTGTGATATTAGAGAAATTTTGAACGTCAACAATTCTTATTGGTAAGCCGGAAGGAACTTCGTCGCAAAACACCAAATGTTTTCCGTTTGGAGTGAGATAACTGCTGTGATTATAATTACTTCCGGATGCATAATTAATGTACGATCCAAGTTGAGTGAAAGTATTGGTTGCTGTTAATTGAAATAAATACATTCCCTGATTTCCGCAATTTGCGAAGATAGTGTCATTTCTTACGTACATATCGTGTACATGCTGTATGAACGAATAGTCGTCCTGTAACTTTCTCAATAGAACCGGTGCAGTTGGCGTTGCTAAACTATAAACAGCCATAGACGCCCAAGAGTTATTGGAATAGGTAACAGATCCACAATATAATTTATCATTATCGATCCAAAGTGTATGCGATCTATTAAAATAGGAGTTACCATCATGGATAACATGAACACTGTCGGGTAAATATTGCATATCAATGATCTGAAATCTGTTGATGCCAAAATCATCACTTGCAACATAGCAAATGTTTTGATAGGTTTTTATTTCTCTCCAAATACACGCCGTTTTACCGGGCACATAATCACTAACCGTAGGTGTGGCCGGACTGCTTATATCAATAAAATAAGTTCCACTACTTCCTCCTGAAATAGCATACTCTTTGTTTTTTGAAGATTGATACCAACCCCAGCAACCTGAGTATCGTTGGTCGCCCTGAGCTAAGCCCGTAGTTGCAGTATTTGGGCTTATATGACCAACCAAATTAATATTTTGACTTGGATAAACCTGTGCATTTATTTGGGAGCTAAAAATAAGTAGTAGTAAGTATAGAATATGTTTCATAGGCTTTTTTCTAGTTTCAATTTATGAATTTGATCTATAACAAATGTATATGAAGATAATTATAAAACAACTACCAGATGTAAAATAGGATTGGCCAGTTGTGATGAATTGAGGCTAAAGCTTTAAAACCTTGAATACAACCGTATTATTGACTTCTTTTCCCTCAGCATGAATATTAACACTAACACAATAGCTGCAGCCTAACAGCACTTTTAAATTATTGGCCGCTTTCTTTTTATCCTCATTAGTTAAAACATTTGACGAACGAATATCTATTATTTCGATCTTGATCTTCAACTGATTTCCTATTAAGTAATTTTTGTACATATGTAAAGCATTGTTTGATGCCTTTTCGTTAACGCTCATATCAGAATTAAAATAGATGTTTTCCATTTCATATAGTGAATCGATTTTTAGTTTCTCTAAATGCACAATGATTTTTTTCTTGTAAACAGGCCGTTTAACTTTAAACAAAAAAGGTAGATAGCCCTTTCTTGCAAACTTTATATGATCAAACTGTAGTGATAATTTTTTTTGAACTTCGTCTTCCATTCTGAATGGCCAAAATGAAGTCCCATTAGAGATCTGAAACTCGCGGTTATTTTCAAGACAATAATGATGATCGGCACTCAAGAAAGCGTTGCTTCCTCTTTCAAGGCTGGTTGCCTTTACAGATTCTGTTAACGTATCAAAAGCTTTGTTGGGGGCGATCTGCGAATTTATCTTGCTTATAAAAGATAATAGAACACATATGATAAGAAGTCTTTTCACCAATTCGCTATAATTAGATAATAAAGGAAAGATACGGAATTTACTCCTCTTCTTTCTTTTTATCTCGTTTCAAGCCTATCTCCAAACAAAACAACAATCGAGTTGGACGGGCATTAGCGCTTAATACATTATAGCTTTCAGCATTTAGGGTATGTTTAATATAATAGTCAGAATCTACAATGGATGTGGCTTGTTGTTGAAGCGTAAAACCGAATTTTAATTTTCTTCTTTTTACTTTAACAGGAAACACCATTCCCGCACAGGCGCTTGCCTGAAATTGTGTCGAAGAATATCCCTCATACATTTCGCCATAACCATAGCCGTAATATCCGGCTCCTTGCGTTTTATAACTAACGTTGATATTGGTGTGGCTTATTTTATTAAGCAAGATACCAACGCGCAAGTATGCTTTTTTACTTAAACGCATGAGCGCTTCTAAATTTAAGCCCCAAAGTTTTTGAGTTACATGCACTAAACCGTTGTAATCTATTTTGCGATGATAATCATTACGGCAGTATGTAATCCCACTGCCAAAAGACATAATACCGCCTTTCATGTTATACATGTAATTCAATCCTATAGCTGAGGAAGTATTCATGCGTTGATGAGATACATTATCAATAAAAAAATACGAAGGCCCGTAGCCATACGTAATATTGAATTCGTGCTTTTGTGGTTTAGCAAAAAGAGATGAAAGAAGGAAAATAAGTATATATGTATTTTTTGGCACTTACACTATAACGGAAAAAGTAGCATAATAGTATTGAGAGGCTACCCTTCTAATTCGCACAGGGCTATAAGGCGGTTACTTTAAAATATTAAAAGTTATCAAAGCCGATATATACGCCAGCACCGTTAAATACACAAACTGAACGGTTGGCCACTTCCAACTTTTGGTTTCACGCTTTACAACGGCAATGGTGCTCATGCACTGCATGGCAAAAACGTAAAATATCACGAGGCTAAAACAAACAGCCATAGTGTATCTTAAATTTCCATTCTCATCTTTTTCTCCCATTAATTTTTCGCGGATACCTTTTTCAGTTTCGTTACTTCCATAAATAGTACTCATCGTGCCTACAAAAACTTCGCGCGCGGCAAACGATGTAATAATGGCAATGCCAATTTTCCAATCATAACCCAAAGGACGGATAACCGGCTCAATGGCTTTTCCTAAAACGCCTATGTAAGAAGCTTCTAATTTTTTGGAGGCAATAAAATCGGCATAGTAATTTGGATCAGCTTCGCCAAAATGAGCATATTCGGCATTCGCATATTTTTTCTCTATGTCTTCGATGGCATTTCCCGGACCATAATTGCTCAAGAACCAAAGTAATATAGAAATAGAAAGAATTACTTTTCCTGCATCAAACACAAACACTTTTATTTTATTGATAACCCCAAGCGCCACATTTTTTAAAAGCGGAACGCGGTATACCGGCATTTCCATCATAAAGAAAGAAGCCTCTTTTGTTTTCAATAATTTTTGCATTACAAATGCAGTAATGAGTGTAAATGCAAAACCAAGCACATATAATCCAAATAACACAATGCCTTTTAAATTTAAAAACCCTAACACGATCGTTGATGGAAACATCATCGAGATCAAAAGCGTATACACCGGTAAACGCGCCGAACAACTTACCATTGGTAAAACAAAAATGGTGATCAAGCGTTCTTTGAAATTACTGATCGATCGTGTTGACATGATCGAAGGAACCGCACAAGCCGTGGCACTAATTACAGGGATAACCGATCGCCCGTTCAATCCAAACTTGCGCATGATCTTATCCATAATAAAACTTGCACGGGCCATATAACCCGAATCTTCCAATAAGGCAATAAATAAAAACAAAAAAGTAATTTGCGGAACAAACATCAACACGCCGCTTATTCCCGCAACAACACCATCGCTAACAAGATCATTAAGTATTCCGGCCGGTAAACTGGTTTTAATGAAGGAGGACAAAGCCATAAATCCATCTTCTATCCAACTCATCGGATATTCCGCCACATAAAAAATGAATTGAAATATTACAAATATCAAAGCTATAAAAACCAAATATCCTAAAATTGGATGCGTAACTATTCGATCAATTTTTGTACTTCGCTCTTTTAATTTTAATTGCTCAGGCGACTTTACACAAAGTCCGTATATGTATTTAATGTTCTTATGGCGATAGATCTTATCGTCTTCTTCCCATTTTTGTAATTCAACTTTATAAGGGCTCTCAAACTGCGAATTCACCATTTGAGCATAATCATTGGTTGAAGTAATGTCAAAAAATTTATTTCTCGACACCTCTGCATTCACTATCGCCTCTTTTATTTTTAATGTTCCTTCTTTTGTTCGCGAATCTATGTCCACCACATTTGTACCCAATAGACCTTTTAATTTCTCAATATCAATATGTATGTTTTGATAGATCGCCTCATCTATCATATTCAACACAATCACAGTTCTCATTCCAAGATCAAGCGCTTGTGTGGCCAATAATAAATTTCGCTGTAAATTGGTAGAGTCTAAAACAACAACAACAACATCCGGCCGTTCTGTTTGCGATAAAAGATCTTTTACCGCCACTTCTTCATCTGTTGATTTGGCAAACAAACTATATGTGCCCGGAAGATCAATTAAGTTTACAAGATTGTTGTTGTACTTAAAACTTCCTTGAAGTTTATCTACAGTAACACCACTGTAATTGCCGGTTTTTTGATTGAGCCCAGTGAGCGCATTAAACAGCGTGGATTTTCCGGCATTCGGATTACCTAATAAAACAACTTTTAAATCTTTTTTTGATGTGCTCAAAATTAATTCAACCTTTCCACCACTATGTTTTTGGCTTCATTAAGGCGGAGGCTAAGTTCGTAACCCGAAACGTAAATAGCAAACGGACAACCCAAAGGCGCAACTTTTGTGATGTACAATTCCTCCCCGGGAAAACATCCCATTTCTATCAGTTTTGTTTTCATTGGATTATCGGCAATGCTTTTAATGATAGCATGCTCTCCCGGCTTTAGATCTGATAGTAAAGTATCCATTTGTTGTTTTCCAAAGTTCGCAAATCAATTAGTCTTATTAAATACCTCAATAGTGGTATTATGGCCTCTAATTATGGGCATCATCTTACTGGCAACCAGGCTTAACTTATTGATTTAACGTTTTTTATCACCACCCGAATGCTATAAAAGCTTTACTAAAATCACTATATTTGTGTAATGAAAATTGTAGACGGTCCCGGTTTTGTGCCAGGCGAACTTTTAGCTCAGATAAATTCTCCCGACGACCTCAAAAAGTTTTCGAAAGAACAGCTAAATCAAATAAGTGATGAGCTCCGTCAGTTTATAGTTGACCTAGTTTCAGTTAAAGGTGGACATTTTGGAGCTTCCCTAGGAGTTGTTGAGCTCACCGTTGCATTACATTATGTGTTTGATACACCATACGACCAATTAGTTTGGGATGTTGGTCACCAAGCATACGGACATAAAATTTTAACGGGTCGCCGTGATGTGTTTCATACTAACAGAAAATATAAAGGCATTAGTGGTTTCCCAAAACGCAGCGAAAGTGAATACGATACTTTTGGCGTAGGACATTCGTCTACCAGCATTGGCGCAGCTTTAGGAATGGCCGTTGCAAGTAAATATTTAAAATTAAAGGATAAACAACATATTGCAGTTATTGGCGACGGATCAATGACAGCCGGCATGGCATTTGAAGCAATGAATCATGCAGGTGTAGAGAACTCCAATTTATTGGTGGTGTTGAATGATAATTGTATGGCCATCGACCCAAATGTTGGGGCTTTGAAGGAATATTTAACCGACATTACTACTTCACATACTTACAATAAAGCAAAAGATAAAGTGTGGGAACTACTTGGGAAAATTTCAAAATTTGGACCAAACGCCCAAGAGATCGCTTCAAAAATAGAGAACGCGGTTAAAACATCTTTATTAAAACAAAGTAATTTATTTGAATCATTAAAGTTTAGATATTTTGGTCCAATTGACGGACACGATGTGCAACGTTTAGCTGCAGTTTTGGCCGACATCAAAGATATTCCGGGACCAAAAATATTACACGTACTTACTAAAAAAGGTAAAGGCTACAAATTTGCCGAGGAAGGTGATGAAACCATTTGGCATGCACCGGGAGTTTTTAATAAGGAAACCGGTGAGATTATTAAGGTAACGCCAAAAAGTCCACAACCTCCAAAATACCAAGATGTATTTGGGCACAGTATTGTTGAGTTAGCCGAAAAGAATTTAAAGATCATGGGAATTACTCCCGCCATGCCATCAGGCTCATCATTAAATATCATGATGAAAGCAATGCCTGATAGAGCCATTGATGTGGGAATAGCCGAACAACACGCTGTAACATTTAGCGCGGGCTTAGCAACACAAGGATTAGTTCCTTATTGTAATATTTATTCTTCATTCATGCAGCGCGCCTATGATCAAGTGGTGCATGATGTAGCTTTGCAAAAACTAAAAGTAATTTTTTGTTTAGACAGAGGAGGATTAGCAGGAGCAGATGGACCAACACACCACGGTGCATTTGACATTGCGTATTTCCGTTGCATTCCAAATATGATCGTTAGCGCGCCAATGAACGAAGAAGAGCTTCGGAATTTGATGTACACTGCTCAGCTAGATGAAATAAAAGGACCGTTCAGCATTCGTTACCCTAGAGGAAATGGTGTGATGGTAGAATGGAAAACACCATTCAAGAAATTAGAAATTGGCAAAGGAAGAAAAGTAAAAGACGGAAATGATGTTGCGATACTTTCAATTGGACATCCCGGGAATTTAGTTACCGAAGCCATTGAAAAATTAGAAGCAGAAAATATTTCAGTTGCGCATTACGATATGCGTTTTGCAAAACCAATTGACGAAGAATTACTTCACGAAGTTTTCTCTAAATTCAAAAAGGTAATTACTGTGGAAGACGGTTGTATTGTGGGTGGTATGGGAAGCGCTGTGTTAGAATTTATGGCCGATCATAATTATTCTGCCCAGGTAAAGCGTTTAGGCATTCCTGACCAATTTATCGAACACGGTGAGCAAAATGAACTCTATGTAGAATGTGGATTCTCGCCCGAGGAAATCGCAAAAACTACTCGACTTCTTCTCACTGAAAATCCTAAAACAAAGAAAAAAGCCATTTAACGGTTTTTCAATCATTTTCTTCTTCATTTTTACATTATTCTCTTTGAAAAAGGAGACCTAAAATCGTATATTTGTAGTGCTGGAAATTAAACCAGTTATAACATGAGTGTAAACGTTGAAGAAGTTTTCGAAAGCAAATTAGCCAAGAACGACATCATTGAACCTAAAGATTGGATGCCCGATAATTATCGCAAGCATTTAATTCGTCAGATCTCTCAACACGCACACAGCGAAGTTGTGGGAATGCTACCGGAAGGAAATTGGATCACGCGCGCCCCAAGTTTACGCGCTAAATTAGTATTACTTGCAAAAGTTCAGGATGAAGGCGGACACGGATTATATCTTTATACGGCTGCTGAATCTTTAGGAATTAGCCGCGATGAAATGTTAGATGCATTACATACAGGCAAAGCAAAATATTCTTCTATTTTTAATTATCCAACTTTAACCTGGGCCGATATTGGCGCTATTGGTTGGTTAGTAGATGGCGCTGCAATTATGAATCAAGTAATGTTGCAACGCACATCATACGGTCCTTACGCTCGCGCGATGGTGAGAATTTGTAAAGAAGAAAGTTTTCATCAACGTCAAGGATATGAAGTGATGACCAAATTATCTTTCGGAACTCCTGAACAAAAAGAAATGGCACAAGACGCATTAAATCGTTGGTGGTATCCAACCTTAATGATGTTTGGTCCACCGGATGTTGAAAGTCCTAATAGCGATAACGCTATTAAGTGGAGAATTAAACGCGAAACAAATGATCAGTTACGTCAGCGTTTTGTAAATCAAACTATTCCTCAAATTGAATATTTAGGATTAACCTGCCCCGATAAAAGTTTAAAATGGAACGAAGCAAAAAAAGGCTACGATTTTAGCGAACCAAATTGGGTAGAATTTAAAAGTGTAATTCACGGTAACGGTCCTTGCAATAAAGAGCGATTAGTTGCCCGAAATAAGGCGCATAAAGACGGCGAATGGGTACGAGCAGCGGCAGCCGAATATGGCCGTAAACAAAACGAATCAGCAGCAGCATAAAATTATTTAGTTATGGCAGACAGTCAAGGCCCAATGTGGGAAGTATTTGTACAAAAAAAAGCAGGACAACCATTTGTTCACTGCGGAAATTTACACGCGTATGATAAAGAAATGGCATTGCAAAATGCGCGTGATCTTTATACCCGCCGAGGTGAAGGAATGGCCCTTTGGGTTGTTCAATCAAGTAATATCGTATCTAGCAGTCCCGAAGATATTGGAAGTTTCTTTGAACCAAGTAACGATAAAATTTTCCGTCACCCAACCTTTTACCAAATTCCTGATGGAGTTGGACACATGTAATTATTTTAAATGAGCTCAGCACTTTATAACTATACTTTAAAACTAGCCGACGATAAACTTGTTTTGGCTCAACGTTTAAGCGCATGGACTGGTCACGGCCCGTTCTTAGAAGAAGACCTTGCATTAACCAACATTGCATTAGACTTGTTTGGCACTGCAAAATCGCTTTTAGAATATGCCGCAAAGATTGAAGGCAAGGGAAGAACAGAGGACGATCTAGCATTTTTTAGAAATGAAAGGCAATTCACTAATTGTTTGATATGTGAACAAGATAACGGAGATTACGCAAAAACAATATTACGCCAAGCATTTACCGATTCATTCGATTATTTATTATACAACCAGCTAGCAAAAAGCAAAGATGAAACACTTGCAGGCATTGCCGCAAAAGCAATAAAGGAAATCACCTATCACAAACGTCATTCGCATAGCTGGGTTAACCGTTTTGGAAACGGAACCGATGAAAGCAAAATGCGTTTGCAAAATGCCATGAATGAATTATGGCGTTTTACCGGCGAGTTTTTTGAAACCACAGATGATGATAAGGAATTATCAAAGCAAGGTATTGCCGTTGATTTTTCTACATTAAAAGGCGCTTGGGAAAAAGAGATCCTTACATTATTGCAAACAGCAAACGTTGCAATCCCGTTAGATGCTTATATGCAAACAGGCGGTCGCAAAGGCATTCACACCGAACATTTGGGTTTTTTACTTTCCGAAATGCAAGTGCTTCCGCGTATGTTGCCAGATGCAAAATGGTAAGTAAACTACCAGCTATAATTGTCTTTTTGTTCATCGCCTCATTTTCGTTAGCTCAAAAGGCTACAGTAATCAAGATCACTAAGGAAGAGCTCAAAAAGGCTTATAGAATTAATGATCTAATTAAGGTTATCCCAAATGATTGTAAAGTAAATTCTTATGTTTACTCTATCGTTGTGATGGGGTCAGAAAAGACACAAGAAATTTCGGGGGATTTACTTGAGAACTGGTTAAAGAGCAACCATGCTATATTGAACGGCGTTTTTTTCATAGAAAAAATTAATTCAGAATGCCGTAATAAGCACAAACAAAAATATAAGATTGTTGTTAATTGATGCGACCATTAATTTTAATAATTGTTTGTTGTTTTAGTCTTGCAAGGGCTCAAATAACAAAGATCGTGTACGATTCAACGATAAAGGCGGCAGATATTTCAAAAATAAAAAATATTCCTGCGTTAATGAAATATTCCAAGACATGTAAGATATATCAATACAAGATCAGCTGGAATTGCAAAGGGAAATTAAAAAGTGAGATATTTAATCCTTCGGACAGCCTGAATACTAGATTCCATAAATATTTGGATGATCTTGAGAAAGGTTGTTATATAGTAATTGAGGTATTAAAAGCATCCTGTAAACAAACAATAGGTTACGAATATAAATTCAGGATAATATAATGAACGATCTCAAAGAAACCTGGAATAAATACTCCCCTTATTTTGTAGATATATGGCAATATATTGTTATCATTTTGGTAATGATCATAGCCGCCATTTGGATTTTATAAAAAGCTCCGCAGCCCTTTGCCATCAAGCCTTTCACAAGAATCTGAAGCATCATGTCTTTGCGTCTTAAGGGCCTCAAAAGCCCACCTAAAACCCTGTTTTTAAATATTTGCCTATATTTGTGCATGGCAAATGGTAAACTTATCATTTTTTCAGCACCATCGGGCTCCGGTAAAACTACCATTGTGCGCCACTTGCTTAAAACTTTCCCCAATCAAATTGAGTTCTCGATCTCTGCAACATCTCGTCCAAAACGTGGCGAAGAGGAGAACGAAAAAGATTATTATTATTTGAGCGTTGAAGAATTTAAAAAGAAGATCGACAATAAAGAATTTTTAGAGTGGGAAGAAGTTTACGCCGGAAATTATTACGGCACTCTTAGAAAAGAAGTAGAACGCATTTGGGCCAAAGGCAAAGCCGTTATTTTTGACATTGATGTGGAAGGGGGATTGAATTTAAAGAATCAGTTTAAAGGAGATGCGTTAAGCATTTTTGTAATGCCTCCAAGTATTAAAATTTTAGAAGAGCGTTTAAGCTCAAGAAGTACCGATAGCCCTGAAAGTATTGCGCGCCGAGTTGCAAAAGCCGAAAAGGAATTAAAAACAGCAGAACTTTTCGATTGTTTTATATTAAATGAAGTACTAGAAGACGCTCTCAAAAAAGCGGAGATGGTTGTCTCACTATTCATAAATAAAAAAGCGGCCAAATAAGCCGCTTTCTTTTTTTAATTCTTTCAGAACTTTTTTATGCAGTACCGGTCTTGCGAACACCTGTTGTTTTCTTATTTCCCGCTATAGCTTTAGCATTTCCTGCATCTTTTTTAATGCTATGTTTTGCTCCCGAAGCATCATCATTTAATTTAATGTTCTTGGCTTTATCATGCGCATCTTTATTCTCTTCTTCAGTTTTTAAATTACCGGTACTTTGTAATGTGTTGTACCAGCTAAATAATTTACGCATGTTGCTTACATAAACACGCTCTTTATCATAATCAGGTAATACTTGTGCAAAGTAAGCTTCAACTGTTTTATCATCCGCTTTTGCATCAACTGCCGGTCCGCCTTTTTCTTTATCAAAAATAGAGGTGATGATCTCATTTATCGGTTTATCATCACCGGTAGTGAACATGCTAATATCAGAAAGAGTACTAACCTTAGTGGACGCATATACATTCACGCGTTTTTTATCAGACAAACCTTCAACGATGATGCCGTTTTTACTTTGTGCAACAATTTTGTACAAACCCGGTTGGCCTGTAATTGATATAAATCCTGTCAAATCGATCATTTTCTTAAATTTTATTGGGATAACAAAGATAGGATTTTCTAGCTTAATGCAAATAATTTTCTAAATTTATTTTCTGTGAATAAGCACAACGACATAATGTTAAATACGGAGGATCTAGGCCTCTTCTACGAGAGTTATTTTCAATATTATACAACACTTAGCCCTGTATTTAAAAGGAAATTTGTTGAGCGCTGTTTATATTTTATGGATGCAAAAGCCATCATGGGCGCTGAGGGTTTTGAGGTTACAAATAAAGTACGCGCTATTGTTTCTGCAAGCGCAGTGCAACTCACAATGGGGCTCGACACTTGGGATTATGATTATTTCATGGACATCATTATTTATCCGCAAAAATTCATCCACAAACCAACTCAACAGCATTTTAAAGGCGAAACAAATTTGAGCGGCTTCATAAAATTAAGCTGGTTGAGTTTTATAAATGGCTATAAAAATCCTACAGATAATATAAATTTAGGTATACATGAATTTTCACACGCGCTTCGCTTTAATAGTATCAGAGGAAACGAACAGGATTATTATACCAAATATTTTTTTATGATGTGGCTTGGCACTGCTTACGAAGCGCATTATCATATCAAGCAAGGCCAGAAAACTATTTTTAGAGAGTATGGAGGAACCAACATCAACGAATTTATCAGCGTTTGTTTTGAACATTATTTCGAATCGCCACAACAGATCAAAGAAGCATACCCACATTTATATTATAACACCGCGATCTTATTGAATCAGTTAACAGAAGGTAGTACAACACACATTAATATTCGCGAGCGAATGATGCAGGAAAAAGGGAAGCTTTTAAAGCCACTCAAAGATCGCGTGATCAAACAAAAACTTTTTGACGCGAACGCGTTGCCACTCATTTCAATTTCGGCGGCCATATGGGGATTCACAATTATGACAGCCGGAATACTTAGCGGCCCGAGTTTAATTCTGCTCTTTGTGTATTTTGCTATTTTTTTAAAGATCGATTCAAATTACATTACGATCCACATCAATAAAAGCGAACTAGAAATAAAAAAGGGATTCTTCTTTTTAAAGAACTGGTATCGACATACTTTTCAATTATCGCATTTAGTGAATGTTTGCCAACACAGGTCCGATGATGGATGCGATTTCTCTATGATCTATTTTAATACCGATGATGAACATTTTTATGAAGAGAATTTTTTATGCGACGAAGTTTATATAGACGAATTATTGTCTGAATTTAAAATGAACAAAATAGCCATCAATCGTTTGTAGCAATCGTTTATTTAGTACATTTGCCTTATGAAATACGACCAGATACCAAACAGTTTATTTATTGATAATCGCAATAAATTCAAAAATTATTTGAAGCCGAACTCGCTTGCCGTTTTTTTTAGCAACGATGTAATGCCAACAAATGCTGATGGCTCAATG
>Ga0068872_10000621_pt1 | contig 30068 bp, 24 predicted proteins | sample NOAtaG_7_FD_66441 | JGI IMG/M metagenome (GOLD analysis project Ga0068872, IMG submission 66441) | Freshwater lake microbial communities from Lake Erie, under a cyanobacterial bloom - NOAA_Erie_Diel1S_2200h metaG | ecosystem: Environmental > Aquatic > Freshwater > Lake | place: USA: Ohio, Lake...
ATGGAGACGCTGGCGAAAGGCCTATCACAGAAGACTACCCAACGTGGCCAGTAAATCCGTATGGCCACAGCAAGTTGATGATTGAACAAATGCTCTCTTGGGCCGACACTGCACACGGCCTGCGTTCAGCATGCTTGCGGTATTTCAATGCAGCAGGAGCAGATCCCAAGGGCGTGCTGGGAGAGAGTCACCATCCAGAAACACATCTCATTCCGTTGTGTATTGACGCAGCATTGGGTCGTAGAGATGCCCTTGTGATCTTTGGTGATGACTACCCCACTCCCGATGGCACCTGCGTGAGAGATTATGTGCATGTGGAGGACTTGGCCCGGGCGCATTTGGCTTGCGTGCCGCAGCTTCACCAAGGCAGCTTCAAGCTCAATCTAGGCACCGCTCACGGCTACAGTGTTCGCCAGGTAATTGATGCTGTTGAGCGTGTCACTGGGGTTAAGGTTCCTCACAAAGTAGGTAAGAGACGAGAGGGCGATCCAGCTGTGCTTGTTGCCAACAGCATGGCGGCACAAAGACTCCTAGCTTGGCAACCGCAAATGAGTGATCTCGACACATTGGTTGCCTCAGCATACAAATGGCGGCTCGCACGCCCAAAGGGATACAACACATGATTCGCTGGATTTCACAAAAAATCACACAACAAAATCAATGGTATGATAGCTTGAGTGAGAGCAACAAGCGCCTAAGGTTCCTGCTGTTTCTCACGCCTATGCTTGCTGGTTTCACATTGGATCTCTATTGGGTGATCCTGTTTTCAGGCAATCCCATGTTTACCTACCTTGCATGGGGTTTGATGGCCTTGTGGCGCATACCTTACGTCATCAGGCAGCGACAACGGCGTTGACATACGCCCAAACTGTTTTACAGTTGCCTTGTAACAGGAGTTTTACCATGCGAATCACAGTTCCATTCTCTCCAGGCTATACCTTTTGGAGCCCTCGGGTTCTCAATCGTAGTGAGCTGATCACTATCACACATGAGGGTAAAGAATATTCCCGCCGGGAAGAAACCCTCCAAATCAGTGCAAAGCAAAAAGAAATTACTCGAGTGGAAATTTCTCTGGACAAAACTGGAGAGCCTGAGTTTCGCTATTGGGGCGAAACAGTTGGCAAGAAAAATGGTTGGGATGCACTTGTTGATCCTCACTCGGGTTTCACCAATGAAAAAGATGCACTGGATTTTGCTCGACATTGGCGGGCCACACAATGCACAGAGTACTTTGGTGGTCCAGTTGGCGAGCCCGGCTTTGAAAATCCCGCAGATGAGTGAAGAAGTCATCAACTATGTGATTGGGCGCCCATGGGACAGCAGAGATCCCCACAATCTCTGTGTGTATTACTTGCAGGGTGAGATTCATCGTGGTACAATAGCTGATGCAATGCAGACACTGGAGCGTGTGCACAATGCCAATCCTGGGTTTGAGTATGCAGTATATGAGGTATTTTATCGAAAGCTGAGCTGAAGAGAGTCGGTGCCAAAAGACGTTGAGACTTGTTGTATCTTTGAGTTTCCTATGGGAGGTGTCACCAGTTGGGTAGTGCGTCTGCCCAACAGCACTAATGGGCATGAACAGAGGGTAGTCAACTGGCTCATTCAGAGATTTGGCATGGACGATCACGAATACTGGACCAAAATCTTCACCAAAAAAGACTCAGCCTCCACCAGCATTTGGAAACGCGGCAGCCTCTGCACCTATGTGTATCAGGAATACTGGTTCACTAACAGAGACGATGCTCTTGAGACTTATTTGGTTTTTTCACAAATTTGAAAGGAAAGCAATGTTAGATACAATGGCTGAGGTTATGCAAACCGCATATGCTCGTGGCTGGATCACCACACGAGACGGCAATGTGAGTTTGCGCAGGCAGGTGCAGAACTGCATGTATATCACCCCCACTGGGGTAAGGAAGCAAGCGCTCACCAGTGAGAGCATGATCAAGCTCTACTTCACAGAAGATCCCATGAGCCCAGATGCATGGAGCAGGATGCGGCGTGCCGATGATCCTTACCAGCAGCGGATTATTGGGCTGCGACCCAGTGGGGAACTGCCATTCCACTATTGGCTGCAAGTGAACACTCCCACCTCAAATCGAGTTGTGCTGCATCTGCACCCCACCCACATTGTTGCTGCCATGTATGCTGGTATGGACCTACAGAAGATTGTACGAGATTTTCCTGAGCTGGAGAACCACACCACAGTTGGCCCAACAGTAGGCAAGGTGCAAGCTCAAAGCACTGACTTGGGTAGGGCTGTTGCTGAGGCATTTGATGTGAAAGAGGACGGCAGCATCAACAGCCACATCATTGGTTTGCACATGCATGGTGTTGTGGCAGTGGATGTGGATCCTTGGCTGGCTTATGGTCACATCGAGCGACTGAACCACGTGTGCGAGATCGTGCTGGCTGCTGGTGGATATCGCAACCAAAATGGTTAACACTGAAAACAAGCGGCGCATGGCAGTGAACTGGTTTTATGACCATTTCAATGTTGTGGCCACCAGTGTAGATCGCGATGCTGATGTCATCACAATTCAAATGCCCTGGGCTGAAATGGTACATTTGGCTGAAGATTTGTATGATCAATATCAGGAGCAATTTTTGTGTAGTCAACACAAGGATTTGAAAGAAGAATATCAGCGGTATAAAGCACTCTTGTATTTGATCAAAAGCTTGACTGATCCCAAACTAAGCGTATAACAACTGAACATCAGCTTTGTAGTCAGGAAAACACATGTTTGAAACTGTAGATTTTGGTATCCGTGACGACCATTTTGGCCATGGCCTTTGCAACAAGGTGCGCTTGGATTTTCTCCGGGAACAAAGTGGCAAGAGCATGGTGGTGTGTAGGGCGGTGAAGTTGGAAATGCGCCGGAACATTGTAGACATTTTCAAATCCATGGAAAGCCTGCTCAACAAAACCTTTCCTGAGGCTCATGGCTCATGGAGTTTTGTGCAGGTTGATCCTGATTACTGGATGGTGAAGAATGAATACATGTTCATCGTTGGTGAGCAGCGGAGCTCCAACAGCCGGAAAAGTTGGGGCTACGAGGAAGGCGGCGTTCGTGTAAATCGTGCCACAATTGAAGCTTATGGTGCACCTGACAGCGTGGACCAGCTGATGACTGCTGTTGAAGACGCATTTCAGGATCGCACCTTCACCAAAATCACTTGGTATTACAAGGATGGCAATCAGGTGGACTACCGCAGCCTGTATGTGGATCAAGACAATCGCATCCAAAACAGCTTCTATCCATGGTTTACCCAGGGTGTGGATGCGTTTATTGACGACTATTTGAACAGCACTGCTACGGTGCTGCTTCTGTATGGTCCTCCTGGAACTGGCAAAACCAGCTTCCTGAAGCATTTGATTTGCAGCCGGCGGATGAATGCTATTGTGAGCTATGATGAAGACATCTTGCGCGATGATCGCTTTTTCATCGACTTCCTGGCAGATGATGAGCACAACATCATGATTATAGAGGACGCTGACCTGCTGCTGAGCAACAGGGAAAGCGAGCAAAACAAGATCATGAGCAAGTTCCTGAATGTCAGCGATGGCATTGTTAAGGTTGCGAGCAAAAAGATGGTGTTCACGACCAACATCAGCCAAATGAGCAAGGTAGATCCAGCACTGCTGCGCAAGGGGCGTTGCTACGCGGCTGTGGAGTTCCGGAGCATGAGTCCAAGTGAGGCTGCACTTGCGGCTGAAGCTGCTGGTGAACCTTCGCAGAACTGGAACAACAAAGAGCGGTGGACACTAAGCGAAGTGTTCAACCGTGACATTGACACTGCCGAGACGCAAAAGCAGGTTGGATTTGGCTTCCGGGTTTGAAAATGCAAGGAAACCATAAATAACAGACTACTACCAAGGCAGGCAATGAAAACACTAGCATTAATACTTGTTGCATATGTAGGTGCATTGTGCGCTTTTGCTGCTAGTGGATTTCTTGCCTCCTGGGTATATCAATTAAATGGATGTTTGTGGACCTCAAGCGGTGTGTTTGGGGTCAGTTTTTTGGCTATAGTTACTGGATTTGCAGGTGCAGTTGCTGGCTTAGTGGACTGGTTTCGTTGACAGCCTGAGATTTCATGCTATAGTTAAGCATGAAAAAGATACCATTACACAGTCTTGTGATTTTAGTTGGCCCCAACAGCAGCGGAAAAAGCAGTTGGGCACAAAAATATTTTCCTTCTCATGAAATCATCAGTATTTCAGCTCTAAAGAAGCAGCTGACAGGTAGCAGCAATACTCAAGATATTCTCCCTAGTATTTGGCAAGAACTATATCGCAGAGCAGATGTGGCTTTGGCTCATGGCCAACGTGTAGTTGTAGATGCAACTAACTTGAAAGACAGTGATAGGCAAACCCTACTGGCTATTGCAGAAAAGTATGGCGTAGAGGCTTTTATCAAAACTTTTGACGTGGACTGGCAAACATTGCAGGAGTATGCAGGGCCTTGCTCTGATCAAGAGGCTTTGCGCAGAAGTTTCAGTCTATGGAAAAATGTCCAGGCGCACGTAATGAATGGGGATCGAGGTACTGCCTCAATACTTTCTGGCCAAGAATCCATAGTGGATTTCCCACAACAATTGAAAACAAGCAAGATCCTTGCTGTGGGAGACGTGCATGGCAATTTTACAGGAATGCAACAGGCGTTGCAATGCGCAGAGCAACAGCAAGCAACAATCGTGTGGCTGGGCGACGTCGTGGATTATGGGCCCAGCAATCTCAAATGTTTGAAGTTGGCATATGAAACTGTGCGCGATGGGCAGGCATTTATGATCTGGGGCAATCATGAACGAAAGATTGACAGATGGATAAGAAGTGATTTTGGTGAAAACTTCAACGGCAAGCTCAGTGAGGCAAATTTAACCACTATTCGAGAAATCAACAGCCTAAATGAAAGCCGTAAGAGAAAGTTTCTGGCAGCTTGGACTGCTTTGCGTAACTGGAGTTTCAACCATTTAGTTATTGATAAATTTTTGTTTACACATGGTGCTGCAACACATGCAATGTGGGCAAACAACCAGCGCCGGCTCCAAGGGGTTTGTGCCAATATGGCTTATTTTGGTGAAGTAGACACTGTGTCCCCAACCAGAGGTGACGGATATCCTAACCGAATTTGGGATTGGGTGCAACATATCCCTTGTGATCATACAGTAGTAGTGGGTCATGACTGGCTGGATAGGGTATCATATAACGTAGTGGAAAAAGCCAATGCCCGAGGCGGTAAGGCATATGTCACAGATTGTGGCAGCAGCAAGGGTGGACGTCTAGGCTCACTTTTTATTGATCTTGAAAGCAACGAAGTCTTGCCCTACTATTTTGACAGTTAAATATCATAGCAGATAAAAAAGGTGTGTTATGAATGCCACATTGGTACTCAATGCTGATTACAGTCCCTTGGGTGTAGCTCCTTTGAGCGCACTCAACTGGAAAGAAGCCATCAAGCTGATTTATCTTTCTCAAGTGGATGTTATAGAGCAATACTCTGATTGGTTTGTGCATAGTCCCAGTGTTACGATGCAAGTACCCAGTGTAGTTGTTTCAAAAACTTATGTTAAATCCAGCCGGAGTGTGAAGTTCAATAAACAAAATTTGTGCATAAGAGACAACTACACTTGCCAGTATTGTAATCAAATATTTGACATCAAAAGTCTAACCATTGAGCACGTGATCCCCCGCTGCCATGGAGGCAAAACAACTTGGACCAATGTCACTATGGCATGCAGCAGATGTAACACACGGAAAGGCCATCGCTTGGACGTGCATCCGCAACGGTTGCCTTACAAACCCAGCATTGGCGAAATCATAAGCAAGGTCAAAAAACAGCCTGTGATTGTTCCCAACAGCAACTGGATTCCTTACATTGGCTGGTCGCCAAGTTTGGTTTCAGTGCGCGAACCTTATAAAAATATTGACAAGGTTGTTGAAAGACAAACATAGTCTTATAACCTATAGGAGAATATTGATGAGCGAAACACTAGAGGAAAAAACTCCTCCCCCAGGCGCATCTGGCGCAACTGAAATCACCATTACAGATTTGAAGAACGTACTGGTTCTTATTGATCTTTGTACCCAACGCGGGGCCTTTCGTGGCCCAGAGCTTAGTTCCGTTGCTGGACTATATGACAAAATTCAAAGCTTTGTTGGTGTAGCTGAAGAAGGCAAAAACACCAGCCCCACAGGCATTTAAGGAGTACATTTATGTTTGACAACATGTATCGTCACACAGGACAACTCAACAACACAGGCAAAAATGTTGTAGTTGTGTTTATGCAATTACCTGAAGATCCAGCCCATGCTTTAGTAATTGATACAGATGCTTTGCCAGATATGTATAATGAAGCTCTCCGCAAGGTTGTTGAAAGCACAGAAGGACAGCAGGCCAAGAATCTGGCTGACGTTTTGGCACGCCGACCCAGCCCTGACGGCAGCTCAACAAGCATGCTGGTTAAGTTTCATCAAAGCAATAGGCTTCAAAAAACACCAGTAACCAACGTAACAATGGTTCCTCGTAGAGGCGTTCGTTGGCCACTTACTGACGTTATCTCAGCTATGTCATCCCAAGAAACTGTGCCACAAGGGTTTGATGATCTTGATCCTGAAACCAAGGCTATGGTTGCTGCTGATCTCAAGAAGTTCAATGTTCATGCAGTGAATTCCGAAAATGAAAACACTGGTGCCACTAGAGCACAAGCTGCTAATCTATTGGAAATGGCTCGCATGCTTGAGATGGATGCTCATAGCAAGAGAGAGCAAGCTTATCGTATTGATCCCAGTTTGAAGCCCAGTAAAAAAGCACAGCCAACTGCCCCTGTGGTGGAAGAAGCAACCTCAGCACCTCCTCCGAAAAAAACCAGCAAGGTCAAACAAGCTGGCTAACATAAAAATCTCAAGAACTGGATCCTTTGATAAATAAAGTAACTCCAGTTCTTGAGGTAGCTATGGCAAAGAAAAAAACAGCTGAAGACTTGGAATGGGAGGCTATATTCAACAGTATATCTTTTGATACTGAACCTCCAGCCAAATACATAAAAGATGCTGTAGTAAGAACCCGTTACGGCAAACGCATCAAATTATCTGGAAAAGAATTCGTTTCCGTAATGGAACAGGAACGCATGATGGATCCTGAGGATGCTCTGATTGAAAGCTGCAAAGTCACATTGGATTTTGATAGGCTGAAACAAGACATAACACGGTTCGCCAATTCAGTTCTCAAGAAGGCCAGCAGTCGTTACAAAAAAAGCAGAGCCCAAACCAGTCAAGCTGCTAAATTACGCCAATTAACTGCAAAACTCAAACAAAGTTAATTTTATAAGCTGCCTGTTCAACTTGATTTAACTACAGTATCTAGCACAAAATAACGGATAGATATTGGAGATTGGGATGACGACTTGGGAACAGGTGGCTGGCGACAGCAGATACACACAGGTGCTTGACAAAGGCTTTGTGGGCTTGATTGACTATATGGGGGATGATGCTGCTATTGTTCAAGCTGCGCGGGTCAGTTATGGTGCTGGCACCAAATCAGTAAATGAAGATCGCGGACTGATCCGCTATCTTATGAGAAATTCTCATTCAACTCCATTTGAGATGGTGGAGTTCAAGTTTCACCTCAAAATGCCAATTTTTGTAATGCGGCAACATGTGCGACACCGAATGGCCTCAATTAACGAATACAGTGGACGATACTCAGTAATGACTGATGAGTTTTATATTCCGGAACAGAGCCGACTGCAAGCACAAAGCCGTGACAACAAGCAAGGCAGCGGAGCACAACTACACGGTCAAGAGTTGGAAATGGCCTTGAACACCATCAAACGTGTAAGTGCAGAAAACTATTTGGACTATCTCAGCCTCATAAATGATGAAGAAGGCAGAAACTATAACCTTGGTGAACGGCAGGGTCTTGCCCGCGAGCTTGCACGTATGGTGCTCCCGCTGAACAACTACACTGAACTGTATTGGAAAATTGACCTAAAGAATCTATTTCACTATCTTAATCTAAGAGTTGACTCACACGCTCAAATGGAAATTCAACAACTGGCATTGCCCATTGCAGAACATGTCAAGCGGATTTGCCCTATCGCATGGGAAGCTTTTGAGGACTATTGGCAACAGGCCACTACAGTCAGCAGGCTAGAGAAAAACCTGTTGCAGGCGCTTATTGAATTCAGCAGCACACAGAGTGTGGGCTTTGGTGAAAGCTATGAGACCATGTGCCAAAAGGCCGGTGGTAAAGCTCAGCTTCAAAGTGAGTTTGGAATGAGCAAGCGAGAAATGGCAGAATTTGAGAGGCAGTGGAAACTGGCTTAAGTAGCCAGTTTCTCTTCCAAAGCTGCTAGTTTTTGGCTTAACTCTTGCACTGCTGCCCAAAGTATAGGAACCAACTTGCTGTTATCTACTGATTGATAAACTGGTTGCCCTAGGTCATTTACCTCGTCCTTTTTGCCTTGCACGGCTTGTGGAACAACCTCTTGTAGCTCATGTGCTATGAAGCCAATGCTGGGGTTAACGTGCTCTGAATCCTTCCACGTATATGTTTTAGCTTGCACTTGATCTATTAAACCAAGTGCACTCTGCAAGGGCAATACATTGGTTTTACGTCTGTAATCTGAAATAGTGTTGTATAAGGTTCCTGTGTCATCAAAAGTGATGCTACCAGTTTCATAAGCGTTCAAGACAGATAAAGTATTGGTTTTGAACGAAATTGCCTTTTGCACTGATGGAACAACTGAATAACTACCCCACATATTGATCATGGTATTTGGTTGTGGATTACCAGGCCCACTAACTGTGGATCGTATGTTGATCCCATCAGTATTGGCTTGATTCATATTGATAGTGAGAAAAGAGTCGTTAAAAGCCGGGCTAGCAGTTGCATTGGCAGCGACTGTGACATCCCCCAATCGTAGGCTACGGTTTACAAATCTTGCTGTTTCCACATTGGAGATATAAAATCCAATCATGTTTGCAGCCGGGGTGCCCATGCCAGTTCCTGTGCTCTCGCGGAACACATATTTCACAGGACCATCGTCTTCATTGTGTGCACTAGCACAGAATTTATTTGAATATATACGGCTATAAAAAAATGGAGGATCAAGAGGCCCTGTGCCTTCATAACCCAAATTAAATGCAGCATTCAACGTAGGGACGTTGTTCTGATCTCGTCTCATAAGCACACTGCTGGAGATGCCCACAAGCGACGTTGCTGTTGTAGCTGTTGTTGCTGTACCTTCAAAGTTTGTTGCATATACAGTATTGTATCGGTTGCTTACACTTCCCAAATTGTATAAGTTATCATTTATGGGTAGGTTGGTTTGATCTCTACGCATATAGCTTCCTGAAGGTATGCCCCCTAGGAACAAGCTGTTTTGTGCCAAACCAGTGCTGGTGCTTTCGCCATAGAATTTGGCGTTGGGTAATGTGGGATTTAACGTAATACCAGGATATATGTTTGTAAACCCTTGTAATGGGTTGGTGGGAGATGCAGCAGGAGAGAACGTAGCATCGTTACTGACCACAGCCACAAGTTGTCCACCCACAGTCAACCTCAATACCTTGTGGATGGCACTCACGGTGTCAGTTACTAACAGTGCATCAACACTTGTAAAACTGGGAATACTGGGACTGTTGGCGTCATTGCTGTCAGCAGCGCCAATGGGCCCAACTAGGTTCCATTGGGTTGAACCATAGACAAAAAGTTGTTTCTTGGCTTGATCAAACAAAAGTTCGCCGTCAACAGGATTGACTGGCCCAGGAGGACTGGGTGGTCCTGGAGGGGGCGGCCCAGGTGGGGCAGGAGGAGGAACAACAGGTGTGGTTTGCACAGGTGCTGCACTTTTCCAAGCTGTGCCATCATACACCTTCAATTGTGCGTTGGCAACATCGTACCACAGTTGACCAACTCTTGGATTTGTGGGTCCTGATACTGGAGCACCAGCGAAATTTTCCAATATCCATACCAAGTTCTCCACAACAGGTTCACCATAATTGGGATAATTACGGCCAGGCAACCGCAATGATGTTGCAGTTGTATTGATTGTTTTGTCAGGAATGGATGCAATCGGAGTTCCACTGTAACTGTTGATTACATATGTCATAATTGTTGCCTCAGAGTATTTCTGATATTTAGGCAGCTTACAATCGCGGCAGGCAAAGAAAGCTTACGCTGTCTGGATACGAATTGTATATACTACTTCAATTTCGCGATTCAAGGATTTTTGAACTGGTGAGAACACCACATGGCTGATCAACAAGCCTGTGTCAGGAGCAGATTTTTTTGTTTTCAAGCCCAACTCATTGAACACATATGGACTGGAAACATCTGTTGCTGTATCAAATGCATCTTGTCCAGCAGGTTCACCCAATCCCAATACACACGTGATTTTCACATCAGTGTATAAAGTGCCTGGTCTGTGAATGACTTTGATAAAATTGCGAGTGGGGTCAGTGTTGTCGGGACTGAGATCATTTACTACCTTGTAGTATGTTTCGTTATATAACTGTGCGTCTAATCCCTGGACATTTGGAGGCAGATAAATCACTGTGCCCACGCCAGACACCACGGCTGCTCCATTTCCAAAAACCATCTCTTGGATGTAGCCTTCAGGGCGATAGGCCAAACCTTGGGCCAATGCAATACTGAAATTCTCAAAATTGATGGCATTGTATTTGTCCACCAACACTTCCTTGGACTGAAAGTCGCGAATCAAAACGTGGCCTGTAATGCTGTTCAAGGGAGTTTCCATTTTTAGGAGAGCCTTTTGTCTAGGATTATTTTGTTTGAATTTAAATCTTTGATCAGTAGATGACTGCTTACTACTAGTTTTTGGCAGTCATCTACTTTTTCATCCACAGGGGTTTCAGTGTTTTGTTCCATGGAGGTATTTATGCTGGTATCGAGCCAGGTTGTGACAACAAAAATTGTGTTTGGTAAGTGTTGCTATACTGCAATCCCAATGATCCATAAGGCCACTGATATCCACCTGGTATGACTTGTCGCAAGCTGCCATCTCTCACAACACTGTTCACTGGATGAGTAACTCCAGTTGTTTTCCAGTCTTGCTTAAACACTATCAAGCCAATGTTTTTGTTGCCAGCAGGTGGTGGCTCAAATACGGGATCAAGGGCCTGAGACGCAAATTGCAGATAAAATCCTGGTGCTGCGTTTGGTGGATTGTTTATCAAAGTCCAACTGTTTTGCGGTTTGCCATCCACAATCACATAGGCACTAACGAGACCTGTTTGCCATTCTGGGAAGTTAGTAACAGTGACAGGGTACAAGTCACTGTTGCCTGTTCCACTCCAATATTGTGCCACAAACTTATCTGGAATACCGCCTGGCGTGCCCAAGGTTGCCCGATTGATTTTCCGCAGCACAGCTTGTTGAGGAAACAGAGAGGATGCAGCAGGAGCTTTGTCAAAGTATTCAATTCTCTCACCTTCAACCCAAATCACACCAGGTCGCTTGTCACTGGGATCCAAAACAGCCCCGCCATTGGCCACAAAAATTTCTTTGTCATCCCATTTCAAGTCTTGTGTCAACACTGTTCTGTCTTCATTACCTAGGCGCAAGTATTGTGTATCTTGGTACACATTTGTGAATACTCTGAATGCCACACTATCTTTGCTGGGCAATGCTGTGGGATAGTAGGCTTGAAGTTTGTCAGCTCCTGTCAATGTGTAGTGATTGCCCAACTTCAAATACCAGCTGTTGCCTGTTTTAAGTATTGTATAGTCCAACACCCAGCTTAAAGCATTACCATTTAGCCACACCTGCACACTGGGAAACTCCAATGGAGTATTGGTAAACAAATAGAGATTGCTGGGATCGCCAGGCCATACTTCGTTGTAGAAGGCACTGCTGCTGTCCTCGCCCCAGGTTCGCACAACAATGATGTCTCCATCGGCTACAGCCCAGCTTGCCAACTCCAGCTGAGTGCCAACTATTTGATAATCATAGTTTTGAGCCACCGGATCTGCAACTTCAATATAAATGAAGCTTTGGCTCAACGGGGGTGTTGTGAATGTGATTTGATTTCCAGCCAAGGAATATTCAGTGTTGGCCAGCAAGGATGCATTTTGCCAAACATTAACCACTGAGGTGGGATCTGGGGTTATAGCCAATGAGTACACAGTTGTTGTGTTATCGCCTAATGCACTGAACAAGTATGGTGGGGTCAACCTCTTGCCATTGGCATACACAATAGCATTGTTGCTCTGAGCAGGATTGAAACCAACCAAAGGATTGGTGGGAGTGCTCAAGCTCAAGGGATAAGAAAGCACAGGCAAACTCACAGTCAAACTTTGAGTTTTTTGTAAGCTCTGATATTGGCTGCTGTAAACCAAAACCACAACTGTGTCACCTGGCAATGGTGTGAAACCCAAACCAATTTGTCGTTGATCAGCAGGATTTATACCAAAGCTTACTGTAGGCACGCCGTTCCAAGTCATTAAAACAGTGTTGACACCAATGGGTTGATCCATTGTGATCAGTTGGCTGCTGACGTCAAACACAACTGTTTTTGTTTCTTGTAGATGACTGCTGTAGTTGCTGATACTGAATCCAGTGCCCAAACCTGGTGCACCGCTGCTTGTTGTTACACCCACTTGTTGCAACCCCACATTCTTGTTCAAGTAGCTGCCACGAGTCAACGGCCTTATGTCAGCTACCCCCCATTGCGGAGTTATAAATCCGCCCACTCCATTGCCATTTGTGTACCATTCATTTTGTGAGATGCTGGGCTGTGTGTAAAAACCGGGATTCACAATGCTGACACTGACAATTTGCCCAGCTATTCCACCAAACGCAGTAGTTGCATCAACCTTAACAACCAAAGTTTGACTTCCGCTGCCATATTTGAAATACAGCAAGTCACCTGGTTGGTAGCCTGACCCAGGTTGATTTACAACCACAGAGGTGGCGCGAATTGCTGTCACCAATACAGTTGTGGACGTGTAAGAAACTGATTGGTCACTAAGTGATATACTGTCATTCAAGTTGTAACCCGTGCCCTGATTTACAATGGTCCAATTGCCCAAACCAGGGGTTGCTCCACCGAATCCAAAGCTGGTTATTGCCACATTACCAGTTGGTGGGAACACAAAAACAATGCTGTTGCTACTGGGATCAAAAACATAGTCCGCAGTTGGTCCCAGTGTCTTCAACACTCCTCCTACACTGACAATCACATCAACAGCACTGAACACAGGCTGGCCAATGAAAAATCTGTCAGTTATGCCATCACCAACCCAACTTTCGCAAAGCACATTACCAAAGCCCACTGTGGGTTGATTCATCACATCCATTACAAATGTTTCTTTGGCAAACAACGGAAACAGCTCTTCAGGATGATTTCCCTCCAAGTGGGGCCTACTCAAACCCAAGCCATCATATACTGCATCAAGAGTTCCACCCAATGCACTTTCAAATGTGCTGCCTGCTTCTGCGACCCAAATATTGGGCTTGGCTACAGGAGCTGGCGGAGGAACTGAAAACTCAAGACTGGTTCCTCCCCACCGCAGAACAAATGTTGCATTGGTACCGCTGCCACCAGTGGCTTGTACTGCTGTCCCACTGGGAGTCACAGTGTATGCACCTGGAAATACCACTTCAAGGTTTAAAATTGACCCAGTCAAACTGGTGTTCACAACTTTCAATTTAGCTGCACTGGTGAAAGTGCCGCCCACCACTGTTAAAATGTCATTTACATTGTATCCTGTGCCTTGGTTAGCAACTTCAGCCGCAGTGATGTAATTTTTGATGGTCCAATTGAATGGTGTGTTTTGCAAAGCACCATTAACCCAAACTCGTAGGTCATTGGGTGCTTGTGGTGCTTGTGGCAAACTGAATTTGGATTGCACACCATCACCTTTGAATACCCAGTATTGTGGACGTTGACCGCCACTTATGTATTGATCAAACAAGCGGTCAACTTCTTGGCTGGTGTTGTCCCAGCCCAATACACCATCCCACACTGGCTCGCCCCATCTGCCATTGAGATTGAAGTCTAAACCATCCAGGACAGTTCCTTTTGGGGCACACCCACTGATCAACAAAGGATCTGTAGCAGGAGGCATGCCTGGACTGGGTTGATACAAACTTTGAATTCTGTTTGCTGCACCATTGTCCAGTTGATAACCAATCAAATCAAATACACCAGAATCATACTTGAACAAACTCCAAAGGCCCACATTATCACGAGTGACTTTGATGATTTCACCGTTGGGCAAGTTGCTCAACTGCTCCATTTGTTCAATAGTATCCACAACACGATTTGGTATAGTGGCATCACTGTAACCAGGGCTGTAATAATTTTGAGCAGGAGCACATGCCAGCCTGTCCAAAATGATTCTTGTACGCACACTTCGGACACTGAGATTTTCTGTGTCAAACACTGTAACACTCACAATATCGCCCACACCAGGTGTGAAATTCAATTCCACAACTGTGGGATCTTCCAAAGATATTACGTAGTCGTTAGTCAGCACATTGTTCCAACGCACTTGTGTGAATTGCCAAGTTATGGGATTTACCATAGCAACAATGTTGGTGAGTCCGTCGCCAACAATAGTTTTGCGCTCCAAGTAACTGGAAGCATAAACATAAGCTTTCACAACCTCAGTGGCTTTTGGAACAAAAACCAAATCAATTATGGAGTTGTCACCACTCCGCAGAGTCCAAGCTTGTGTAAGTTTGTTGTTCCAGTAAACCAAAACATTTTCTGGCTTGGTAGCGAGACTCAATTGAATACTCTGCTGAGAGTTATTTCCTACAAGCGTAGCTGTTTCGATAAGAGCACCACTGCTGGCCTTGTAGTTGTTGAACCAGGGCTTGTATATTGTATCACCACTTAAAATTGCAAGATCCACAGGGTTATTGGCACTCAATATTCTCACATTTTTGTTGACATCCACAAACGGAGGATTGTCCAGATCACTACTATTGCTCTGCCAGACGTCTGAGCTTACTCGGAAATCCACAAATTGCCGTATAACCACATGATAGGGTTTGACTTCTTGAATATATTTTTCCAAGCTGTTGATCTTGCTGGGATCATAGTATGCAGAACTCAAAAGTTGCTGACTGAATCCCTTCAAATTTATGAAGCTGGTTTTGAAACACCAATCAACAAAATTTTGTTCGCTCAACACATGATTTATCAACTCAAAGAACACAATATTGCGCTCATTTAGATTGGAATCAACCTTCAACAAGCCAACACTCTTGTTGTTTTCTGGCCACAGTCCCTGCAAGATAAAACTCAACTCCAGTCGTGTGTCATACTCCCAACCTTGATAATCAACGTCGTAACTTCCACCATTGAATCCCATGTTGTATTTTTGATAGTCATACAAATTATCACTCAGTTGAAGACTGCCATTTTGCACACCAATAACAGTCCATTCAGTATCTGACTCAGGAGTATATTTGAAAAGATTCCACCTACCATTTCCGGTGTTCAAAACTTTGACCAAAGTGCCGGTTTCCACAACAATATCAGCACGATCAGCCAAAGTGGCCACAGTTTGATCAATCAGTGTGTCGCTGCTATAGCCAGCTGCATACCAGTCCACTAGGCTCCAAACCTTGTTGGTGTCCCATGCTTGCATTCGCTCTAGAGAGAACAAGCCTTGTCCTTCATAAGCCCAAATGGTCCATCGATTGTCTGTCATGGCACTTACATCCACCAACACTTTGTTACCGGGTATCAAGCTGGGTATCAAAGCGTCTCTCTCAGCTAAAGAGGCAACATGATAATCCCAATTGTTGGGCAAAATGCCTTTTACTGGTCGCACAATTTGCCACTGTATGGGATCTACACCAAACTTTAAAATGTCCTTGTTGGTTTGAATGTATGTGGTTGGCAACAATTGCTGCGCCCCCTCCAACACCCGAACTTGTGCATCAATCACATTACTGCTCAAGCTGTCAAAATCAGTAGCTCTCACCAAGATCCATGGAGTGTTGGGTGGAGCACCAGTTTCAACTACCTCATAAATGCCATTTTGATTTGGGGCTTGTGTTACAATGCCATTTGTAGTTACTGCTGTATTTTGATTTTTTACTAGTATACGGTCGCCCAAACTTACTGTAATACCATCCACAACCAAGGGTCCAAACATATTACCTGCATAAGTCAATGTTGCCCCTTTGCCATTCTCTCCTGGATAGTATACGCTGTCCAAAGAAACTGTGGTTGCTACTCTAGCATCAGCTTTTTGGTTTTTCTGGGGAGGCAAAGGTTCAACAGACTGAAAATAAGGTAGCCAGCCCAACCGATCAGGATCGTCGAGCGGTGGCACAAGGCTGCTGCTTAGCAATGAGTTGATTTTTTTCACCAATGCTCTGCGGGCAGTTGCGCTGTCTTTGAACCAACTTTGTGAGGGCCGGGTAAGCATGCCATACTTGCTCATTTCAGGAAGTCGCAAATTGGGCACGCTGTTACCTGCTGGGTTGAACTCCACTAAGCTGTCGCACATCTTGCGCCACAAATCCAATGTGGGTGTGCTCAAGGGATCATTTGGTCTCAACAAGGTCCATTCTTTGTAGATTTTGTCTACATTTTCTCTGCTAGTGTAATTCACTTGCCACACTGTATTATTGGCGTCAAGGAAACTTCCAATATTGCCTAGTAATGCGCCTGTGTTGCTTATTGCTGCCCACCAACTTTGATTTTGTGTTTGCGGACTTTCCAATATTTGGCTCAAGGATGCAACACTGATCTTGCGGCCAGCCACATTAGGAACAGTGGTTTTGCCTTTGACCCAAAAGTAGTAGACATTTGTGTATTGTCCGCTTTCGTTACGCTCACTGCGCATCACATACGGATAATTAGCCCCTTTCACTGTTCCGGTAGGTGTTTGATCTCCCCCTGTGGCTGCTGCATTGCCCGCAGTAACAGCGCCTGCCCAAGATGAAGGAGGCACAAGGCTTCGTACCCATTCATAAATGTCAATGGTGATTCCTGGAGCAACTTGTCCCCAATGTCTCCGGCGATAGCTGTCTGTTCCAATTTCATAATCTATAAACCTTGTTGTGCTTAAATCCCACCAAGTTTCTCCCACTTGGTTTGGTCCCCATGCTGAACTGGGATCCACTTGGTAGAGTCTAGCGTCACCGGCATTGTAGCTGGCTGGATCCCAATGTGTGCGATATTTAACTTCTTCACTTATCAAACCCGGTAAAGCTCCTTTTCCGGGGTCCCAAATGTTCAAATGAACCAGTGTTTGTAGAGTGGTTTTGTTGTATAATGTGCTGGCCAGCAAAAGTTTGGTGTCAACTTTTTTGTTTTCACTTCGGTATTCAAACCAAACACCATATTTTTGATAGACTTTCCATGGCGTGTCACGAGTGCCATCCACATAGGCATAATCTCGTTGTGTCCAGCCACCTGGCGGTGTTGCTGTGTTGAAGTCATTATAAGTGGGAAATCTGATGCTCCAGTATTGAAGCACTTGACCGTTGCTTCCTGTGCTTTCAGTTGTGGCTTGCACATCAAAAGTGTTGGCTGTAACGTTGAACACACTAAACGTGCCATCCAGTCTACCATTTACACCAGAAACTCCACTCAATATCAGTATATTGCCATTTTGTAATTTGTGTGGAATGTTTGTAACAACAGTTGTTTGATTTAACGTAACAGGTGTTGTTTGTTGAATAGTCCAACTGGGCTTGCAAACTTTGTAAATGTTCCAACCGATTGCAGAGTCAATAAATTGCCACACACGGTCATGTGCTTGTAAGTCTACGTTCTTGTTTTGTAGAGTTTGATAGAGACTAAAAAGCTCTTGTTGGTCTTTTACATAGTATGTTGCTTCAGAAAACAACACATAGCCGCTATTTGGTAAGTCACCTGCTTCAGAACCATAATGATCCCGCAAGGCAAATTCTGGGGTCAGTTCACTTTTATACAACAGTCTTGAGTCTTTAGGCGTTATGGTTATAGTGTCGTCGTAGGGTAAATCTACTGTTTCTCCCGAAAAGAACTCAACCAATTGAGGATTGCTACGCACTTCTGCTTGAGGCAACAACACATCTATACCATGAATCAGTTCATTGCTGCCGTAGGTGCCCAAACGAAAAGCATACTCTTCGTAGTAACTGAAGCTTTCGTTTGAATCAACAAGTTGTGTGTTTCTCAACAGGCTGTCAATTGTGCCTTTTGTACCTTTTTGTTTGATCATTCCTTGATAAAATTGAAACTGTGTGGTTTCATCTATCAAAAGATTGGTCAAATATTCTCTTTGTTGGTAACCCACTAAGTGAGTGGCCAACATATTAAATCGTTGTGGCAAGGACTGTGAAAGCGCACTAACAGCGTTTTCATGTAGTCCTGTAGAGTCTGTGAAATTGTAGGGAGTTGGCACATCTACATTGTAGAGCTTTCTCACATCGTTAACGGTTTTTTCAAAATTGGCCAGTATTTGGTTATTGACAACCACACGATCACCAATTGTGGATGTGGTTTGTGTCACCAAGTAACCTGGGGCTTCCAGCCTGCCTGCCCAATCCATGCTCTTGTAGGTTTGGATTTTGAATCTGCTTTGTCTTACATCAAACAGAGGATCATATACAGTATCACCAAAGATTGTTTTGTTTTGGAACAGCAGTGCATGCTCAAGACCAGTTGTGTAGAGTCTCAATCCAAATATGCCTTGATCATTCAACGGACGCACTGAAACCTGATTGTCAATCCTCAGAAAATCTATGTTTTGAACTTGAATTGGTCGGCCGCCACGATCCAAAATTGTATAAGCACCATTTACAATGCCACCAATATTTTGAATAGTTCCAAAACCAGTAGCAAACTTTGTTTTTAGTGCTAGCGGACTCAGGGCAATGTAATTGCCTGCTGCCCATGGGCCTTGACTCCAAAACAAAAACTCTTTTCCGCTCAAGCTCCAATCTTGCTGTTGTCCAGTAGTACTATTGAACTCGTCAAAAAGCCATCCTTGACTGATTTGCCAACGACCCAAGCTTACCAAAAAGTCAAACACATCTTGCTGCGTTGGCAAAATTGTTCCGTAAGGCACTTTTGAGACTGTAGGTAATCCCACACGATATTCAATCGCACGAACTTTGTCAACAATCACAGTTGTTTTGGGTCCATTTAAATTGCTGGGAATAATATAAAAGTTGGGATCATAACTGTCATAACCAATTACGCGATAGCCCTCAGTTCCACGGTATTCAACAATTACGCCGCTATAGAAAAACTCTTTTAAGCTTGCGCTGCGAATCAGATTGTTTGTAACATCCTCTTGAGGAATCAACAAACTGTCATTAGAGCTCAAGCCAAAACTATCAACCAAGAGTTGAACACTGGTGCCATCAATAAATCCTGCTGCTCTATACCCCAAACTTACATCACTGTTTCTTATAACATTGCCAAAATATTCAGTCACACTCCGGCTGTCATTTATCAAGTATTCACTTATCCAATGTTGGATCCCGCAGGATCCATAATAGGAAAGTTCGCTACGTAGTGTTGTGACATTTTCTGGGTTCTCTCTGTGCACAAAAAGTTCACTATTGCTAACTCTTTTCTTGTAATTTTTCCAAATCCACTGCGATGTGTTCTGACCAGAGAAAATCTGCTGCGCTCTTGGGCCGTCCCAGAGATATTCAATAAATTGCGGTGGTTTGGCCAAGTATGAAATTTGTGCCCAGATCTGATCAGAGTCAACAGCAGTGAGCCAAACATTTTCCAATGGTCCGCGATCGCCAAATTTCCAGTCCGCTCTTGCCTCTGCTTCGCTTGGAGAGCTGGTGACTATTTTGGCTTGCACTGGAGGCAGCAACTCTCCAAACTCGTTAACAGGCACATACTGCATCAATCCTGGTCTAGCATATCCAGGATCAATGCCCTTCCTGTGTCCTTGGCGGATTCTTCCATCACGCAAGTCATACCACAATTTTGTATTACCACTGCTGTAAGGTGCAGCACCGTATTCAGCAGTCCACCAAGAGGGTTGTTGACTGAACCCCAGCATTTCCCAAGGTGCAGAATCAGGACGATCAGTATCAAAAAACAGGTAGTAGATTCCTCGCCAATGACCTGGAACGGGATTGTTTTCTTGATCAGTGCACTTTCCATAATTCCAAGAAAATGGGTCATCGATTTTGTAAGTTGTGTTTTTAAATGCATCTAGTTGATTTGTTGTTAACCAACGTTCAAATATGGGATACATCAAAGTCAACTGATCTTTGTAGCTGTAGTTTGTTGTTCTCCACTTACCGGAAAATATGGTTCGTGTATCCAGCTTTTGTACAGCATCAGAATTTCTGTATGTTGCAGGCAGGGAGTTAAACAAATAGACTTCCAGTTGCATCCAAGCTCGTGACACAGGGTGAGTCAAAAGTTCAGGGTCAACTGTGCTGGGAAGGTTGTCTCTTATCGTGCCCAAGTCAACGCCGTTGAAATCTTTCAACACAACAACTGCACCATTATGACATCTTAGACTCAATGGATTATTGGGTTGTGTAGTATCAAAAAATGCCGTGGGCACAAATGCAGGTGTAACTCCTAGGCGTGTGGCACTAGCAGGAACAAATGTGGGATTAGTGGATTTTTCGTCGCAATACCTACCAGGAACACCATCAAACCCACTCATGGCCCAGGGACTGTTCAAAGTTTTGCCAACATTTATGCTTTTCAGGGCTCGATCAACCCATTCATTTATGGGATTGGCCAGTGTTATGCCGCCACTGTTGTATAAATTGATCAAACTGTTGATGTATTTGTTGTAAAAGCGCAAATATTCTTTTTGTGCCCATTGCATCACCACCATCGGGTCCAGTAAGGCATTGCTGCTTGTAAGTGCAGTTGTTTGAGCGATGCTATTCAAAATCATAGTTTTCAACAAAGGAGCACGGTGCTGAAGAATCACTGTACCTAAACTTTGATTTTGTGCTGTGTCTCGCCAGTTGTTGGCACCAATAATGTTACCAGTAATATTCAACTGGTTACCAATAACAGAAATCAAATGATTGATGATGTTTTGACGTGAAACAGTTGTGATTTCTTGGTTATTGGGATTAGCCTCTAGGTTTTTGGGTATTTCAAAATATCCATTAGTGGCAGTGTTATTGATGTTTTGCCATGTTTTCACAATCACGTTGGTGTTGGCAGGTGCAGGAGTGACTAAAGTCAAAACATTGCCACTCACAATGTATTCAGCAGGAGTCAGCATCTTGCCTGCTACTTCAACATTTATGGCATTTGGTCCTGGTGTGCCAACACCTGGGGCTTGATCCAGTGAGAAAGATTTTTCACTACTGGTGGTGTAAAATTGATTCACAACATATTGTCTGCTCAATACAGGGCTTTTGAACCAGTTGTTTTGATACACCGCAGCTTGGGAAGCAGGATCAACAGTTTCCCAAAACAAGAATCCAGTTATGTCAACTCTGACGTTTTGAGGTTGATAGGTCCAAGATTTTGTAGAGAGTGTATTGAGAAAGTTCAATTCATTAGCTGATACCTGAAGGGTGCTTTGATTCAACGCAGCCAATTGTTCTGGATCGTATGCAAACAAACTGGAACCAGAAAAGTCACTTAAGGGATAAATGCTGGGATCGCTTAAGCTGTTTCCCTCGGTGTCAAACAACATGAACAAAGGAGTTTGAGTGCCTACTGTTTGTTTCCAGCTTTGTGCGGACACCCAAGAACCGGTGCTGGCTTGATAGCGCAAGTAGGTATCAAAAAATCTATTCAAAGGATCGCCATTGCTCACATAGATGCTGTCATTGTTTTTGGGCGCACCAGTGAGATCTGGGCCATTTGGCACCAGTTGCAGTGTCAGTTTGTTATCGCTCCGGATACCACTGACGCGATAAATTTTGTTATTGGCCAAAGGGTCACTCAAGTTGGTGAACAATATTGTCATGCCGTCATCAAGGCTGATACTATCTACCAAAATGGGATTACTATTGCTTTGACTGCGCCCAATCAAGTTACCCAAGTCCAGTGTGCGGTTGTCCACAAGGCTTACTCTACCGCGGCCAGTTGTGCCAAAATTATACAACGTTGTGGTTTTATCAAAACAAATGATGGGATACTTGGCAACAAAAGTGTTGACGTCCGGTAATAGGGTTTGGCTTTGACTCAAAATATCTCTATGAAACCAACGATTCCTTATGCTCCATGGATTTTGATTGGTGCTGCCACGCTGAAGCACAACATACGCAGGTGTAACCAATTTATCCACACCGTCCCAAGGAGTGCTGTCATACTCTTTGGGGTTATCCCATCGTATCTTGAGGCTGCTGTCTGTGTCATCAACAAAATAAATTTTCCTACCCACACCCTCAATTATCCACTCACGATCTCTGAGCTGAATATTCAAATCAAGAGTGGGCTTGACTTTCAAACCTGAAGAAAACACCAAAGGTGTTTGGAGGCCGTCTACTACAGAGGCAGGGCTGTTGGCAAATGAGTATCTGCCTGTGTAAGTGTAGGTGCTTTGGGCACTTACTGCGGAGAAATCAGTTGTATCCAGCAATGAGATTGTGTCAGGACCATCACTTAACCACACATACTCTTGGAAGTTCAGCCACATGTCACAGTCACAAGGCAAGCCAAAACTGTAATACTCTTGTTCAAAAAGCCGATTGTGATCATTTGTCAAAGCACCTTGACTGCGCAATTTGTTCAACAAATCTTCGTAAAACAAAATGTGAGATACAGCGTCACTGCCTTGGCTCCTGCTTATTGCAGTAGCTTCAACTTGATAGTCTTCGCGAGCTTTAGTGGATTCCACCACATAAAAGTCTTTCTTGGGATTATACCAGCTGGGCTTGCGGCCAATGTAGTTGTTCAAATATTCAACTTTTTCTGGTTGAAACAAATGGTCAGCTGTGGCTGCGAAAAATTTACGCAGGATGTCTGTTTGAAGTACTTCAGGTAGCAGATCGCTTATTCGTCGTTTTGTGTCGCTCATTTCAGTCTCAATTCAGTTTGGTTTAAGCTGGGAACAATCAAAATGTCAGTGACTTTAGCACTGCTTATGAAAATTTCATCCGGTTGGCATTTGATCTCAAACAAATCGCCAAAACTACTGTCTTGGTTTTGTGGCACAATCACAACAGAATTCAACACAGCAGGATTTTGTTGATGAATATATGCAGCAAGCTCAGTGAAAAAGAAGCTTTGACCAAAATCCCAATTGGCTATACTGAAATAGTTGTCAACATCTCGTATAATGCGTGCTTTAATTTCACTGTCAGTGATACTGACACCAGTGTTTTTTACAACCTTGAAAGTCACACGCAGCTCGGGATCAGCACTTTGTCCAAACAGCAGTTTGTATTTCACAGGGTGCCAAATAAGTTGATCAGTCATCATTTTGTAAGTGTCAAATTCCGCGAAAGTAATGCGCAAATCCTCTGGTGTTGGAGGCTCAGGCATGGGATCACTGGTTTTCCCTCTGGCGATCCAATTACGCATTGCTGTATCATAAGAGCTGGTCAAAACATAAGTGTCAATTATGTTCATAATTGCAGGATCAACACGCTTGCTTTTGTCAATAAAATGCTGCCAGCAGTAGTTGAGATCATTACGGCCCACTGCTGCCTTGTAGCTGACTGTTACATCAATCAAGCTGTTGCTGCTGGCTTGATACTGGAAAAACAGTTTTTGATCTCTTACATAAGCAATGTCTTTGTCTGCCCAAGCTAAAGGATTGGGCGGATATTTGGTGCTCATTGTAATGAGATCAGTAAAAATTTTGTTCACTGTTGTGGGTGTCAAATAATCAAAGCCATTTATTACTGTGGTTTTCCAAAAAACATAGGGAAAACTGTTGGGAGTAATCAAACCAGTATTGAGATCAATTTGTTGTTCACGATCTGGATCCACAATGGTTTTGAATTCATCAGGATTGTCAACAATGCCGTCATAATTGGAGTCTTGGAACCGAACTTGAACTCTGCGTGGCTCAACATATCCATCAGGATACAGTTGTTGTGATGCAATTGGCCAAAACCAGTCTTGGGAAAAAACACTGTTTTTGGCTAGGTCAGTATTCACCCGGAGTATTTTGATAAAGTCTTGGTTGGCCAAGCCATTTATACTGTTTACAACTGGGGTTGTATTGATGGTATAAAATCTCACATCATTCTTGCTTTCAAAAACATATCTCATTCCTCTGCCAGTAATATACCACCCGGAACCCGGCACATATTTGAGTTGAATGAGCCAGCTTGCATCTAAATTTTGATTTGATGTATTGCCTTGTTGTGAGAGTGAGAAATCAGAGTCCACAGCCAAATTGCTAGTGGAAATCACCTGCCACATGCCTGTGAGCTGCATATAAGTTATGCCGAACGAAAGTTTTTCTTCCAAAGCATTTTTGATTGCTTCTTTCTCACTAGCTGCTAGCACGTCTTTGTAGCTGGGCACAACACTGCTTAAGAAAACGCCGTTGGGCACGAAACTGCTGATTACAGCGTTTCCGCCACTGCTTACGCTGTTTCCTTCATCAATGAGGTAACTGCTGGTGCCGTTGGCAAAAAACAAATAACTGCCATTGCGTATGCCATATGTTGTGTCCGGCAATCCCAAAACAAAATCTACTGATTGTGTGTAAAAATGGGCGTTGGGGAACACAGTGTTGCTGGGGTTTTGATTTGTCCATTGAATATTGCCACCCGTGCGTTTGGGGTATTTGGCCAAATAAAAGTCCCGCATATCTGTGTTGATTTTTCTTGAATCAAAACTGCCTTGAATCAAAGGTTGAATGTAGGTGTCCAGTATTTGTGTTGTGTTGACATTCAAACTGTTGGGCACTTCAATGTAGGTTTCATGCTCTTCTTGAAACAAGATTCCATCATCTGAAAAAACTTTTGAATTTTGATAAGTGCTTGTGGGATCATTTATGTCAATGTATCGACTTTGTCCACTGTAGACTCGGTTAACACTTTTGATTTTCAATGCTTGGCTGCTGATAAGAGGATATACATTGTAATCCTCCCCATTCACCATCCGATTCTGAGAGTAAAATACAGCTGGTGCTCGCTCTTTTATAAATGTATTGCTTTCACGACTGAGGCTGTTGGCCACAGTGCTTTGCAGATCAAATTGCATTTGCAAGAGATTTTGTGAAGTGCCATCATTTTCTCTGTAGTAACTCAAGCTAAGTGGCACGCTGGCGATTTCTTGAGGCAAGATAGTGTAAGTTAAGTTATTGCTGGTGCGATAGTAGACTCTGATACGCCCAACAGGAATGTTGCCAAAGTTGCCATCACTGAATTTGATGCTGATGGAATCAGTGCCACTGATGTCACGTGTGATAACTTGGAAAATATCACGTGTTGCACGATTCAATGCATTATATGCAATGTTTGTGCCAAACAAGGCTGGGACTTTGGTCCACTCAATAAGAGTATTGCCTTGGTCGTCAACAGTTTCAACCCACACATCACTTTCATTTACATTCAAAGCAGTTAAATCCAGCACGCGGTTGCTCAAGGGCTCGGAGAGCACGAAATCCGTAAATGCCAGTGTTCCTTGTTTGAATAGGCCAAAAAATCCCGTGTCAGGACTGGCATTGCCATTGCCATCATTTCTGTATAACAAGCTCCAAGGCAGAATATAATTGGGTGTTTTTTCTCTGTAATAGCCTGCTGCGCCCACTGTAATGCTGCCATTTACACTTCCCACGAAGTCAGTGTTGACAAATTCAAAATTCATTTGTTGTCCATTCACAATAGATGTGAATGGAAAAGCCAATGTGCGTGTTACAATGTTATCAAGATCATATCGTTCAACTGTGAGCCCATTTACTGTTCCAGTTTTCACTGGTTGGCCAAACGGATTGACCTTGCTAAAACTGGCGTTCAAAACCAAAACAAATTGCTCAAACCAGTCGGGGTTGTTGGCGTCATTCCAAATCACAGGCACATTGGCTAGATTGAATCCATTGGAATCAAATATGTTCTGATCAGTTATAACTTGTGTTAACTTAACCAAACCTTGTGCGGCAATACAACGCCGCGGGTTGTAAGAAATCAGTCGTGCAAGGCGGAAAATGCTGTCTCTACGTGTGGCTGTATCGATGAAATTTTCGCGGATATTGAGATCCAAGCGAAATGCCAAACTGGACGCCAAATAACTCAACAATTCAATTATGGCAACAAATTCGCTGCTTTCAATCCAGTCGTTGAAATCTTCAGGATAGTTCAAACGTATGTAATCAATCAACGCCTGACGAATTGTGTCATAGTCATAGGCGTTGAAATTAATTTGGCTCATGGCTTGATACAGCACGCGCCAATCTTGGCCCAAGAATAAATTATTTTGTCGGAGGCTTTGACTCATTCGATATGTGCCCTGTTTTATCTACTTGAGTATTTAAGCGAGTTTTAACTGAGCATTTAACTTAAATAACGTTGGTTTCCACATTACGACGATCAAAGTCAATTTGAAACACATCAACAATGTCCAACGGCTGATAATACAAGTCCATAAAAAGTTGTAAGCCATTGTCATAGGGAGTGAGTTTGATGTCTCTTATTTGAACCCTTCCGTCTGAGGCAACTATTTGGTAGCAGTCATCTATTATCAGTTGTATATTATCAGCCACCATGGGCTCAAACAACATGTCCCAAATAATTGACCCAAAGTCAGGACGCATGACTCTTTCGCGTTTCCGAGTGTAAAATGCATTTACCAAATCTCTCTTGATAAGCTCAAGATCAGTGAATTGTGTTCTTTTGATGCTGGTGTCCACTGAACTGTATCCAATGAACAACCGTGTACGAGGTGCTACTGCCATAATCCTTATTTACCTTAAATTGACACAAAAAAACTTTCCCACAAAATAAGCTATGAACAAAAAATATTTGAGTTTTGATGACATAGAGTCTTTAACACGCAAGCTTTGTGATCAGATCGAAAGCAGCGGCTGGAAGCCCACCATTGTTGTTGGCGTTTCACGTGGTGGGTTGTTGCCAGCCAAAATGATAAGCTATTACTGGGGCACTCCCATGTGCACTATGGATGTGAGCTTGCGAGACAACTCCTTGTGGTATCAGAATTTCAACACCAATCTTGCATTGGAAATTTTCAATAATCAAAACATCCTAGTTGTTGACGACATAAATGACAGTGGTGCAACAAGTGTGTGTATCAAAAATACTTGGAGCAATTCGTTAACAAAGTCAAAAGAAAGGCTAGTGGAGTGGCCCAGCAATCAAATCAAATTTGGGGTGCTGTTGGAAAACCAAGCAAGTTCACATCAAAGCAACTATTGGGGCACCAAAATCAACAAGGAATTGGATCCTGTTTGGTATGTTTTCCCCTGGGAAATAAGCCGAGTGGAGAATGATTGAAAAAACACACAACTTGCAGTTTCCATGGAGCGTGAGAATGAACTTTGATGTAATTGACTGGACTCCAATGGATAATTGGTGCCTTGCACAATTTGGAAATGAAGGCGTGTTGTGGTCTATTGGTTGGAATAATGGCACTTGGGATTTTCAAAAATTTGAACACGCGATGATGATGGAGTTGGCATGGTCACTGTGACTGAAGATTGGAGTGTTTCTGCAGATCTTTGCTGTCCTCTTGATTTGGATCAGGACCGACTTGACTGCGAACTGGCACTAATCAAGTGGCGCACCACAGCGGAATTACAGGACAACTTGGTGCTATGCTACCTACGCATGCCAGAATATGGCTATCCAGAACCACAACACCAATTAGTGAAGCAGTGGCGGCAATATTTGATTGATGAGCTTGTGTCCAGAAAACCCATCCACTGGCGACCATGGCTTGGTGCACGACTAGCCTGTGTTATTCCTCAGTTTCCTCTACACGAGCAGTTGGTGCAAAAAGAAACGGAGGATGCAGCACAACACTCTAAATAAGAGTATGAAAGCTGGTGAAATGCTGCTTCTGGAAGCAAGTGCACTTGATGCAGCACTTTTCAGAGGCTGGGTGAGAATCAAGTATTTGAGATTGGATGGCACTCCTCGTATTATGATGGCTACAAAAAACCACAAGCTTTTCACTTATGTATACAAACGACCTTATAGGATCAAGCGCAAAAACATCATCACCGTATGGGACAGGATGGTGGGGTGGCGTAGCTTGCGCAGAAATAGGATCCTAGGGTGGGCAGAAGCTGGGCCAGTAGGCTCTTGACGTAAGGCTTTTTTGGTTGCAATATGCCGGCAGCAGCAAAAAGGCATACGATATGACTCCTATCGTCAAGAAGTTTGAAACGCGCCGCTTTTGTATAGTCAGTGCCAGCACAGGACAGTTTGTCAACATCTATGGCGATGCTATCACTGCTGTTGTTAACGACAAGCCCCCTCCCACACAACACCGTATGTGGATTGAATTTAGAGGCAGTGCACCCCCCAAAGAGTATGACGCTGAAAAGCTCAGTCCATCTCAGCGGGACGAGATTTTGGCTTTGGTTACCCTGCATTTGCAACACGAGGTGGCTGAGATGGAGCGGTATATCCAGGAAACGCTAGACCTGCAAGATTGGTTGAAAATGGCTATCTCGCGCATTGATGCTGGGTTCAGCCCCTTGAATGATGATTTCAGTCAATGGCATTACCGTGCATGGGGAGGCAATAGTAGTGACCCCAACTATCCTTGGTATGATCTCAAAAGTTGGGCCCCCATTGTTCTGGAATCTCCCAGCAGTGATTTGCAGAACATTGAGAGGAAATGGCGAGCAGAGCGTTTGAGAGAGTTTTTCTCAGACCAACTGCCTTCTGTGGAAAATCGGCTACGAGACTACAAGAAAACACTGCGTATGTGGAAAACTCGAGCCCGGGACGGGTATTTTTGGGCTGAGGTGCACACTGAAACTGTGAAGACAGTCACCATTACTCCTGTGTAGGATTGAGAGCATGCGAGAAGATGATCTAGGCGATAGGATGAAGGGTTTCGAGGCTCAAGAGACTGATCGCCGAGTAAGCAACATGGTGCATCTACTCTATATCGTATAGTGCATACCAACCTACCAAGCTGTGTTTGTGCGGTAGGCTAGAATTTTTCAAACTAGCACTAGTAGCAAATATGGGAGCACCATTCCGTAGGTATGAGCGTTGCAGGATTTGAAAAGGAAGATTATTGGCCTTGCACACTCTTTCAAAATCTCCGTCGCATCGGAACATAGGCTCGCCCGACGCATTATAAATGGTTATTTTTTTACCATTTAGGGTTTTAAATGGTTTAGTATAGGGGAGCTTTCCTACTACCCATCCGTCTCCTGGATGATCAAACGATATTTTATTACGTTGACCATTATTGTACCAGGTCCTTCCTGTGCGTGCAGATCTCAATTTGTCTTTAGTAGATTCTGTTTTTGGGCTGCCGGCGCGGCCCTTTAGAGGGCTTGGTTTACCTTTTTTGGCAGCACTTATCTTGGCACATCTTTCTGGAGTCCATGGCCGAGTAGCTGACGCAGCGCCTATTTTAGCTTTCGTCTCTGCACTATGCACCACAACACCGGTCTTGCCTTTGTTCCAAGGGATTTGATTCTTTTTATTTTGGGACAGTTTGGCTTTTGTTTCTGACGTTACTACTCTATTACGTTTGGCGATAGACATTTTTTGACGAGTTTTTTCGGAAACTGGTCCTTCTCTTCTGAACTTTGTAGCTGCTATTGAGGCATTCAACCAAATGGTTGATTGCAATACTTTCATCCGTGTTAGTACACGTTTTTCCCATTGAAATGCTGCCTCGACGTCATCGAACTCTTTCCGGACTTCAAAAAGAAATGCATCGTTACCATACTGTTGACGGAGTTTGGAAACTTTTTTGCTACTTGTGAAATAAAATGTCCATAAGTCCTCATGCGCAGGAACTTTGTTACGGAATCTTACTCCGTAATATACTTGGTTAGTGGGAATACATTTGATAAGATACGTATAGGGACGTATTTTTGAATAAATATTATTCACTGCTGTGGCTCCTCTTAAGCTATAGGGTGGTCGGGAGTTGGCGCTCCGTGGACCACATTTATTTATGCCTCCTCTCAATCTACTCACAAACCGAGCATCAGCATGGCAGCCAGCCACTACTAC
>Ga0068872_10000623_pt1 | contig 30040 bp, 26 predicted proteins | sample NOAtaG_7_FD_66441 | JGI IMG/M metagenome (GOLD analysis project Ga0068872, IMG submission 66441) | Freshwater lake microbial communities from Lake Erie, under a cyanobacterial bloom - NOAA_Erie_Diel1S_2200h metaG | ecosystem: Environmental > Aquatic > Freshwater > Lake | place: USA: Ohio, Lake...
CTGTCGCTAAAGTGACGCCTTCTGCGTTCAGAAACGCCCATCTTGAATTGTTCTCGCTTTGCCATTTTTGTTTAAGTTTAACCAGCAAAACCGGTCAACTTATTTCAGGCACCGACAAGTTGGATTTGTAAAGCATTGAAAATGAATAAATACTAAATATTTTACCCCCCCCTCACTAAACACTTTGCACTAAAAACTAACCACTTAACAAAACTTTTGCCTTCTTGCTTCTGACTTTTAACTTCGATTTTGGCCTAAGCCAAAAGAGGTTTGAGCCTGCCTAACGCCCTCTCACTAATCACTTTGCACTAAAATACTGGAATGCAGAGTGGTAAGTGTTCAGTAATCAGTGCTTAGTGAGATTTGTAAAGCATTGAAAATGAATAAAAAATTAAACCCTAACTACTTTGCACTCTCACTAAACACTACCCACTAAATACTAAAAAATAACTTTTGCCTTTTTACTCCCCACCCTCCCACTAAATACTTTTGCGCTGAATACCTGGAACTCTCACCAACCACCAGTCCGATTCTGAGAAAAAATTTTGTAGATTTGCTGAAATACGATCTCATATGGTTTTCAATGTGCCCGACCCGATTTTGCAACAAGCCGGTGTATCCCCTTCCGAGATTCTTTTAAAACTGGCCATCCTGCTGTTTCAGGAAGATCGTATTTCGCTCGGCCAGGCAAGCAAGCTGGCAAATATGCATATGGTTCAATTTCAAAAAGAACTCGCTAAAAGAAATATACCCATTCATTATGGGCAGGAGGATTATCTGAACGACAAGCGAATCGTTGAAAATTTGAAATGATTGTTGTTTCGGATACATCTCCGCTTGCCAATCTTATCCTCATTGGCAAGCTTGATCTTCTTGAAGTACTATTTGGCGAAATCCTGGTACCAACTGCGGTGCACAGCGAAATTTTGAAGCTCAAGCCCCTGGGCCATGATATTTCTTCCTATGAAAAAGCGGCCTGGATTAAAATCAGGGATGCCGGAAATCAAACCAAGGCAGAGGAGCTCATGCAGCATCTTGACGAAGGTGAATCTGAAGCCATTGCACTTGCACTGGAAATCCGGTGCAACCTGATTTTGATGGATGAAAGGTTGGGAACCAAAATAGCACGGACCGAGGGGCTTACTACCATTGGTTTGATTGGTGTCTTGCTTCTTGCAAAGCAGAAGAACATCATACCCGCCTTAAAGCCCATTCTTGCGGAACTCAAAACGAAAGCTGGATTTTGGCTGGGAGCATCTTTTCTGGAACAGATTCTTAATGATGCCGGTGAAGGGTAGAAATTTTGAACTCGTTGATTTATTATAAATTCAACTTCCTCAGACGATTCAAAAGCTGCCCGGGCTCTTTGACTCCACCCAGATGAGGACGGAATCTGCCTGACACTGACACCCTCCCAATAAACACTTTGCACTAAATACTGGAATGCAGAGTGGTAAGTGTTCAGTAATCAGTGCTTAGTGGGATTTGTAAAGCATTGAAAATGAATAATCACCGAACACCAAATACTTTACCCCCTCACTAAACACTTTGCACTAAATACTGGAATGGAGAGTGGTAAGTGTTCAGTAATCAGTGCTAAGTGGGAATTGCAAAGCATTGAAAATTAATAAGAAAACAAACAATTAATACTTTGCACTCTCACTAAACACTACCCACTAAATACTAAACACTAAAAAATTACTTCTGCCTTCTTACTTTTACTCCATGCCCGACATCCACAGCCCCCAGACCCGCAGCTACAACATGAGCCGCATACGCAGCCGGGATACCGGGCCCGAGATGCTGCTGCGGCGCTGGCTGTTCAGCCGGGGGTTTCGTTACCGTTTGCATGAGAAAAAGTTGCCGGGAAAACCGGATATTGTACTGCCTAAGTACAGAACTGTTATTTTTGTGCACGGCTGCTTCTGGCATGGGCACGAAGGCTGCCGATATTTTGTAATGCCGAAAACCAGAACGGAGTGGTGGAGGGAAAAAATTAATCAAAATACAATTCGTGACATATCAAATACAAACAAACTCAAAGAAGCTGGCTGGACTGTATTGGAAGTTTTCGAATGTGAGCTCAAGAGGAAATTTGATGAAATAAAAATAGTACTCCTTAAAAATCTGAAATAGCAACTTGCAATATTATCATAATGGTAAAAGATAAAGTAGTATCACCCGAATCAGGAATTAACACTAAATTTTCTGGAAAAAAATTCAAGACAGAACTTTTCGGGCCTGACAATACACATGTTGCCTTGATTAGTCACTATCTCCGTAATGGCGGGGATAAGAATTTTCGTACTGCTGCCATCCAAAACGGAAAGAAAATGTTGGAATATGAATTGGGAAACGAAATTTCAGATACTGCTGCAGAAAATGCACTTCAATACCTAATAGATTTCAAAAATGAAGTTCCCTTTCCTAAACCAGAAAATCCGACTTTTACATTCATCGACTTATTCGCAGGAATCGGTGGATTCAGATTAGCCTTACAGAATCTGGGAGGTGAATGTGTTTTTTCGTCAGAATGGGACAAAAGTGCTCAGAAAACCTACTATTCCAATTTTGGAGAAATTCCATTCGGCGACATCACAAAAGATGAAAACAAGAAATGGATACCAGAAAAGTTCGACATTTTGTGCGGCGGATTTCCTTGTCAACCTTTCTCAATTGCAGGAGTTTCGAAAAAAAACAGCCTCGGTAGAAAGCATGGATTTGAAGATGAAAAACAAGGCAACCTTTTTTTTCATGTTGCGGAAATCATAGAAAAACATAGGCCAAAAGCATTTTTCCTAGAAAATGTAAAGAATCTGGTCTCACATGACAAGGGTAATACCTTTAAGGTAATCAAACAGACTCTTCTTGATTTGGGGTATACCTTTTATTCGAAAGTCCTGGATGGTAAACACTTTGTGCCACAGCACAGGGAAAGAACTATAATGGTTGGTTTTGATACGGAAGTTTTCGGAGGAACAGAGCAATTCAGCTTTCCGGAATTCCCTGAAAAAAAGCCTAAATTCAAAGATATTATGGAAGATTCCACAGAATCAAAGTACACTCTGTCGACGAAACTCTGGGAGTATCTCCAGAATTATGCCAAAAAGCATAAAGAAGCTGGAAATGGATTTGGTTTTGGGTTGGTTGATTTCGAGGGAGTGTCAAGGACTCTAAGTGCCCGTTATTACAAGGATGGCTCTGAAATTCTAATTCCACAATCAAATAAAAACCCTCGAAGGCTCACACCCCGTGAGTGTGCAAGGCTTCAAGGGTATCCTGAAAATTATATTATTCAAGCGGCAGATACACCAGCATATAAACAGTTTGGAAATTCAGTGGTTGTCCCACTAATTAGAAGTGTTGGCCAAGAGATTGTTTCGGCATTCATTAAAATAGATGATGACACTTGATAATTTAAAATATCTTTTTGGAAGTAATGGTTGTACCAAAGTTTATGTAAAGTGCTTAGCAGCCAATGATAATTCGAAAAACCAAGTATACTTTGGAGGAAGTTTTGAGTTACTTACTATTTTTCCTATTTCAAAAATCATTAATGAACCTGCCGGAAATTGGGAGAAGGAAAGATTTAAGGCAAGCCTGAGGTTCTCTTGGGTTAATGATGATGGCCTAATTTCGCCTGCACCGCATTCTCAATTGATTTTATATCCAAAATATCCAGAAGTCCGTTTTTCGGGTTTTCTTCTTAGATGCTCAAATGCTCCTTCTGATTTAATGACTAATAGAATTCCAAATAGGCTACTTTTTTTAAGTGTGTCTAGTGAGGGAATTCTTTTGGGGTATGTTGCTTCTCCAAATTCAGAAATCGCAACTGAATTTGAAAAAATTGTTCTTGATGATGAGTTTGGCGTTTTTAAAGTACTAAATATAAAAACAGAAGGTTCGTCAAAAGAAAAGCTCTTGAATGAGCTCAAAAGGATACATAATTTGGGTTGGATTCAATCAAAGCGTTTCGATAAATATGGTATGCTCCATAGCTGTAACTACTCCAATTGTGGTGGCTATACTTTAGAAGCAGAATTAGGGATTCGTCCAAATAGTTCGCCCGATGCAGATTATCTGGGTTGGGAACTTAAGCAATTTGGAGTTACTAATCTCAATCGTATTGAAAGTAAAGTGATAACTTTGATGACTCCAGAGCCTACAACAGGGGATTATGTAGACAAAGGAGTCGATTTTTTTATTCGCAATTATGGCTATATCGATAGAGTTGGCAGAGTAGATCGCTTGAATTTTGGTGGTGTTCATAAAGTAGGTTTAGCTCATTCACTGACTAATTTAGAATTACAACTCATCGGCTTTGATCCGATTGAGAATAAAATTAGAAGCATTGATGGAATGATTGCATTAGTTGACCAAAATGGAAATATAGCTGCGGGTTGGAGCTTCTCTTCACTACTACTACACTGGAATAAAAAACACAATCAAGCCTGTTTCGTTCCTTCTCTTTCAAAGATTCTACCTACCAGACAGTATAAATATGGCGATAAAGTGATTCTTGGCGAAGGTGCTGATTTTCAACTTTTTTTGGCACTCATGGCGTCAGGGAAGATATATTATGACCCAGGAATAAAAATGGAAAATGCTTCTCAAACAGCCGAAATCAAAAGAAGAAGTCAGTTCAGAATTAAATCTGGGAGTTTATCGGGGTTGTATAAAAAAAGCTCTTTGATAAATATTTCTGAAATAAATTGAGTGCTTTTTTGAATAGAATAATATGTTTTTAATCAAAACCCGCTTAGTATTTGGATTTGTCATTCTAAAGGCCAATCTAAGATTCGCTAAATCAAAGATGTAGTTTGAAAACTTCGCCCAACTAAGGTAATTCAGATCCTTCTTGCGAAATAGATCAACCCTCAGCTACAAATTTATGTCTGTTCTAAAAATAGTTTTCAGTTAATAAATTAATCCTGAAATAAGGGGACAATTGTAAGAGCTGAAAATTTTCAGCCCTTACATAAATGCCTGCGTGATGACCGCCTGCCCTTCACCCTCAGCCTGGCGGAGCTGGCATCTTTGCGGGAGGTGGTGGTTTGATATTGTAAGGGCAGACACATGGGTCTGCCCTATCCCGGAAATCTAAATTCAGTCTATGGGCCGGCACATGGGTCGCTAACTGCCGGGCTGAAACGCGGGTCTCTAACTATCGGGCCGAAACGCGGGTCTCTAACTATCGGGCCGACACGCAGGTCGGCCCCTACCTTAAATACTCATCCTCATGCCAATTGGCAGGATTGTTCCGAATATAATCTGAAATTTTATTGAAGGCATGTTCATTGCGGATGATGTGTTCGTAATAATTGCGCTGCCAGATTTTATTTTCGAATGGTTCCCACCCTTGGCGTTTTACATTTTTGATGTATTCATTGGTTACCATTGTTTTAAACCATTGGATAACCCGATGTAGGGGCGAACCCATGTGTTCGCCCTGGTTGGGAAATTCGGCAATTTCAAATGGACCAGCATGCAGGTAGGCAATAGGTTTGGTTTGATTTTGCAGGCCGACCCGCCTGCCGGCGAGGCGCGCACGCGGGTCGCTTATTGTCGGGCCGACACATAGGTCGGCCCCTACATTTATGACAATTGCATGAAAATGATTTGGCATAATCTGGTATTCTCCCAACTCAATATCACTGAATTTATCAGGGATTTTATTCCACCATTTTTCAACCAATTCCCCCGCCCCATTCAACACCATCTGCCCATCCCGGATTTCTCCGAAGAGATGCCTGTTTTCTTTACAACAAATAGTCACAAAATACCATCCTGCCGAAGCGTAATCGTATCCCGGCAGGCGTATGGAACGGCGGTTGGGTTTCATAACCGCAAGGTAAGGACAGAGAATTATCTGTCCATTCCGGGTGAGGCTTCGTGGTATGCAGCTGCTGCCCCGGGAAAATCTCACCGCATGCAAATCAAAAAAGCTTCCTTTCTTGCCATTCGATATGAGGCAACAACTCAAGACAGGGGCTTTATTTGTTCTTATTTTCGTTTCTCTCCAACTGCAGGCCCAGGTTTGGAATGAGTCGCAGGAAGTACATGGATCTGAGTATCCGGGAGAACCAGGCCCTGAAAGCCCGTGCATTTCGGCAGAGCAATATGAGGCTCTGGAAAAAACGCTGAAGGAGAATTATCGCTTGCTGGGCCTCGATCAAAAGGCGATCTCCGCCATGACGACAAAGTTTGCCTGGCCTTTGCGGCAGGCAAATGGACTGAACGACTGCAGCTATTTTACCCTTCGCAATTTTGTTGATCAGGATACCACGCCGGACAGCATCCGCGATTGGAATTGTGGAAAACAAACCTATGACGGGCACAAAGGAGTTGACATTACTCCATATCCATATTGGTTCTACAAAATGGACAACAATCAGGTGGAAGTGGTTGCCGCCGCCCCCGGAACCATCGTTGCGAAGGCTGACGGAAACTTTGACCGAAATTGTCTGGGTTTCAATGGCCCTCTTTTGCCGGCGAATTACATTGTCATCCGGCATCAGGATGGATCTACCGCCCGATATTTTCACTTGAAAATGAACTCGGTAACCTCCAAGGCAGTCGGGCAGACGGTTGTAAGCGGAGAATATTTGGGGGTCGTAGGGAGTTCGGGCATTTCGACGAATCCGCATCTCCATTTTGAGGTTTTGAAAACATCGAGCACTTCGCAATATGTTGATCCGTTTGGGGGAACCTGTAATGCATCGAACGATAGTTCCTTGTGGATAAATCAGTTGCCCTACATTGATCCGGGCATCTTGAAAGTTTCGGTTAATACAATCTCCCCGGTTTTACCCGAATGCCCTGAGACGGAAACACCCAACGAAGACAGCTGCTTTTTAGGTGGGGAATCAGCCAAGTTTTACATTTTTGTCCGAAACCAGCGGGCGGGCACATCCGCTGCCATGCGAATTCTTCGTTCGGATGGATCCGTGTTCAACAGCTGGACGAAAAACTTTACAGACACCTATTCCCGCTCGTATTGGGGATGGACCCGAACCCTTCCGACGGAAACGGGTTCTTATATGTTTGAAGCCGCGTACGACGGAGAAGTCTGCTCCAAACCATTTAAGATCAACTGCCTGCTGACCGATACCAGAAAGAAGGAACAAATGCCCGGCACCCTGTTTTTCCCAAATCCCATTTCCACCCGGTCTGCCATACAGTTTGAGCCAGCCCTGAACGGTGCCACTCTTTTGATTTGCAACTCCCAGGGGATTGTGGTTCAAAGGCTGACAAGTTTTACCGGTTCTTCTCTACCCTTGCAGAATATGCACCTTCAGCCTGGTGTGCACTGCATTCAAATTTCAGATGGCGTATCGGGCACCTTCCCTGTAAAACTGATCCTGACCGACTGAAACAAAGCTGGGAAAGGGTTCCCCCGCGATAAATAATCATCCTCATTCCATCTGGCAGGATTGTTTTGGGTGTAATCGGATATTTTGGTGTGGGGGCGAATTGCAATTCGCCCTTACTGAATTGCGGATGATGTGTTCGTAGTAGTTGCGTTGCCAAACATTTTCAGCCATTCTTCTTGGACAATTGTTCCTAATTGACTCAAAATTACTTCTGGCTCCTGCGGGCGTATGCCATACGCCCTTACAACCTCACCGAAAAGATGCTGCCTTTTATGGCTGATGATCGTCACAAAATACCATCCTGCCGAAGCGTAATCGTTCCGGTATTCTTATAGAGGAAGGCGGTTGGGTTTCATTGCCGGGCAATTCTCCCGCCACTGCTTCCCCGCCTGGTAAAGTGGCTGTCTAAAAAGCCTATTCCAGAATACTCTGGCCAAACAATATTTGGCCAGATTGATTTTTGTCCCCTTGGGGACAAAATGTTGGTAGTTAATAATCATAATCAACCTAATTGAGTCCCATAGGGACGGAATATTTTATCCTGTATTTCGTCCCTATGGGACTTTTTGCGTTATGCCTGAAAATTACTACCGATAGCTGGTCCCGCTGGGACCAGATGTGCCAAATATTATTCTTCTGCAGAAGGCATGTTCTTTCTTTTTAGACAGCCTCGTTTTGCCCCAATAAACCATATCCCCCGATTCCGGGTTTGTATGTCGGATGGACAGGGATACACAAAACAAGATCAAGGCAGTTTTTCTGCGGGCGGAATGGCGTAAGCTCGTCATGATCAATTATGAACTGGATCCGGCCATTCTCCGGCCGCTGCTTCCCCACCGGACGGAGCTTGACCTTTTTGAAGGCCGTTGTCTGGTAAGCATGGTGGGCTTTATGTTTTTACACACCCGCCTGAAGGGAATTCCCGTCCCTTTTCATCAGCAATTTGAGGAAGTAAACCTCCGCTTTTATGTGCGCTACCGGGATAAGGACATCTGGAAAAGAGGCGCGGTTTTCATCCGGGAATTTGTGCCGAAACCCTTGATAACGCTGGTGGCCAGAACCCTCTATGGTGAGCCCTATTCAACCCGAAAAATGAAGCACTCCCGGGAAACCGGTTCCGATTTTCTCCGGGTTGAATATGCCTGGAAAACCGGCCGATGGAACTCCATGTCCATCCGTTCGGAAAACCGGCTTTGTGAGGTGCTGCCCGGTTCGGAAACGGAGTTCATCAGCGAGCATTACTGGGGATACACGAAACGGGGCGCAGAAGCATCGGCCGAATATGGCGTGGAGCATCCCCGCTGGCAGGTTTACCCAACGCTGGATTTCGAAGCAGACATTGATTTCGTGCGGAATTATGGTGCGGAATACGCCGCATTGAATCAGGCAAAACCCTCGTCTGCTTTTTTGCTGGAGGGCTCTTCCGTGCTGGTTCGGGATGGAAGGGTGCTTGCCTGATTCAATTTTTGAAAGGGGGATAAGTTTTTTGTCAAGGCCAGAATCATCTTTACAAAAAGATACCCGGTAATTGATAATCAGTAGGTTGCCTTTTTTTGTTTTGTTGATTTTCATGAAACCAAGGTGCCTTATTAGGGAATTCGGCGAGCCTGAAAGGCTCGGAGGTTTTTAGTCCAGGTTTCCCAAATGATATGTACGACCCCGATGGGGTCGAAGATTCTGAAATTAACCATTGCTAAAAACCTTTTATCCCTTCGGGATAATGCGAAGATGGAGGACACGCATGAATTAAGGCCGGAAACCCTTTTTAGGGAGAGATGCTCCGGAACATGGCCTTGTGTTGGAATGAGCGGGGCTTAGTTTCCCAAATGGTCTACCAATAGTTTTTAATACTCTTCGGGTTCAGGATGGCCAATTGTTAAAGAAAACGATGGATGTCTCAGGTCTTCCGTCTTCCTGCGCCAGGGGGCGAAGGGGAAATCCTTTTTGGCGCCGGCCAAAAAGATTGTACCAAAGCACCCGGTGCCGCGCCGGGAAATGCATGGATTCAACATCATGCCTCCCAGAGAACCGGCGCGGCAGGCGCCCTGAAAAACCGTATCCACGGTGCTCGCGCCTTAAAATCTTTGCCATTCCTTCCCGGTCCTGAAAAAGGGTCTTTCCTTCCTCCGCTGCGAATGGTTTTTAGTCCGTTGTGAAGCGAATTGCCTCAGGGCTTTGTATTTTGCCGCTGATTTCATCCCCGTCCGCGTATGCGAAAGTATCTGTTCCTGCTGATCTCGGCTTTTAACGGCGTTTTTTCCGCGGAGGCTGCGCGCATGATTTTCCGGCTCAAACCGGAATACCGTCTTGCCTCCGGAATACCCGCTCAGGAAGTGCTGCGCTTCTGGTCTTCGCTGGGCCTGCCTGCGCCGGAAAGGTGTTTTCCGACTCATGCTCCCCGGTTTTCCAGAACGGAAAAGGCCTTCGGTCCTACAGACCTTTCCCTGCTTTTCCGGGTGGAGGTTCCCGATGCGCTCAAAACCAGCTTTCTTGAAGGCAGCGTAAACAGGATGCCCTGGGCAGAATGGGCCGAGTGGGCAAGGACGGATGCGCTTCCCCTCAGCATGCCGGATGATCCGGCCGCCGATTCGCTCTCCGGTGCACAGCGGCAGGTGCTGCGGAAAATCCGGGCTTACCAGGCCTGGGACATCAGCCGGGGTGACAGTTCGGTGGTCATTGGCATCCTCGATACCGGCACGCCTGTTGCGCAGGAAGACATCGCCGGAAACCTCTATAAAAACTGGGCCGATCCGGTGAACGGCATCGACGACGACGGCAACGGCCTTACCGACGACTTCAGCGGCTGGGATTTCGGCGGCAACGACAACAACCCTACGCCCGATAATACGGGCACTTCTCCGGGTCACGGCACTTCGGTTTCTTCCCTTGCGGGAGCCAGTACAGACAACGCCACCGGCATTGCCGGGATTGGCTGGAAATGCCGCCTTCTTCCGGTGAAAATCTGGAGCTGGAACGGCAGTTTCGGCAACTTTTCCGGCTACGAAGCCATTGTGTATGCGGCCGATATGGGATGCCGGGTCATCAACTGCAGCTGGGGTTCGCCGGGGTCCGGTTCCCGCTATGAACAGGACATCATCCGTTATGCCACCTTCAACAAGGGGGCGCTGGTGGTGGCAGCCGGCGGAAATACAGCCGGTTATTTCCAGTTTCTTCCGGCCAACTACGATTATGCCTTCGGGGTATCCATGACCGACACCAGCGACCGCATTTTCTGGGCGGCCAGCCGGCATTTCAAACTGGATCTGATGGCACCGGGAGTGGGCGTTTACGGAATCAAAACCAGCAACAGTTACGGCTGGGTGGAAGGCGGTACTTCCATGGCAAGTCCCATGGTTGCCGGCGCAGCCGGACTGGTGCTTTCAAAATTTCCTTCCCTCAGCGGATTGCAGGCGGGTGAACTGCTGCGGGTGAATTCCGACACCATCTACTCCGTCACGGGCAATGCCGCTTACCGCGACCAGGCCGGCCGGGGCCGGCTCAACATCGAAAGGGCTCTGCTTCGGGAAAACCGTGTTTCACTGAGGGCGGTGGAATGCATTCCGTCCGGACTTGCACGCCCGGGCGACACGCTTCGTATGGCGCTTCGGTTTGAAAACTACCTGGACAGCATTGCCGGGTATTCGGTCAGGCTTTTTTCGGGTTCTTCCGATCTGAGCTTCCTGCAGGATTCTGCTTCCTTCGGGCCGCTTGGCTCTATGCAGGATTTTCGGTCTGCTGCGGTTTTTTCTGCCCGGGTAAATCCCGCACTTTCAGGCCGGAAGGAAGTTTCTGTAAGGGCGGAAGTACGGAGCGGAAGCTACCGCGACAGCCGCTGGTTTACCCTGCAGCTAAATCCGGGATGGCTGAACCTCGACACCAATGAGGTAGAAATTACCCTGGCTGAAAACGGCCGCTTCGGATATGCCGATCTGGCCGGCTACCTCGGAAACGGCATCCGCTACAGGCAGGTTCAGATGACGGCCGATGCCGGACTGATGCTGGGTACGGGTCCGGACAAGGTGTCGGATTGTGTTTTCGCTTCTTCTTCAAATAACCAGCATTTCAAGGCGGAAAACCGTTTTCAGTTTTCGGCTTTTCAGGGACTGGACCAGCACGCATTTTTTCATTTCAATGATTCTCTTGCCGGTAGCCAGGCTTCCGGGCTGGGCATAAAGCAGTCGGCCTTTGAATCGGACGACGATAGCCTTCGTGCCTGTGCCTTTGTCAGCTATCAGGTGAGCAACCGGAATTCCTTTGCCCTCGACAGCCTTTGCCTGGGTCTTTACAACGACTGGGAAACCGGCAATCCCGACCGAAATTTCTGCGGATGGAACGACAGCCTGCAATTTGTTTATACCCGTCCGGCCGGTTCCGGAAAAATCGCCGCCACCATGGTGCTGGGCATCGGAGAGCCTCAGGCCTTTGCCATTGATGCCGTGCCCGATACCAGCGGAAACAACATCAACCTTTACGATGGATTTTCTTCGGCAGAAAAATGGAAAACGCTCAGCAGCGGAACGACCAGAAGCAGCGCCGGCGGAAGCAGCGGCCGTAATGTCGTGCAGGTATGCGGTTTGAAATGGCGTAACCTTCTTCCGGGTGAAACACGGAAACTGGGCTTCGCCTTCCTCTTTGCCGACAGCCTTCCCGAACTGATAAGGAAAGCCAAGTCGGGCAGGGCCTTTTTCACCCAGCTGAATACCAGCATCAATCCATTTGAAACGCTTACAGATTTCTGCGACGGTGATACCATCCAGACCTTATGGCAGGGAGCGAAGAAAATTGCGGTGTTTTCGGATTCCCTTGGCCTGAATCCTGTTTATGAGGGGCCGAATAATTTTCAGGCCAGCGTCTTTTCGGATACCGCCTGGTATGTGTCATCCCAGGACAGCCTGTTCCCGGCTCCTTTGGAGAAAATTCAATACCGGAAATGGCCGCTGCCCGAGGTTTTTCTGAGCTGCAGTAATTGTCCTGCCGGAGACACGGTGCAGACTGGCAGCAGCCTGCAGTTTACTGTAAGCGGAAGTCCGGGAATCATCCTCTGGTTTAAAAACGGCGTACTTCAGTCATTTGCAGGCGATAGCTGTTGTCCGGCCTTCACGGCTGATCAGAGTGGTGCCTGGGAAATCTGCGCAGAAATTTCGGCGCTCCCGATCGGCTGCAGCCGGCGGGTATGCCGGGAATTTACGGTTCAGAATGTGACTTCTTCGGGCAGAATCGAAAACCTCTTCTCTCTCTTTCCCAATCCGGCCGGGGATGAAATTCAGCTGCATTCCGCAGCATCCGGAAAATTTATTCTCTGTGATCTGCGCGGCCGGCCTGTGTTTGAAAGGCCGGTGTCTGCGGGTACCAGCAGGATGCAGATTTCCGGACTTCCGGCCGGATTTTACCAGTGGAAGCTGGAAACCAGCAACGGGATTCAGGCGGGGAAGCTGATGAAAAACTGATTTAGCTTTATCCGTCAGAATTTTATGAAAGACTAATTCAGTTCACCCGTTCATCTCGAAACTATAAAACGGATTAATAATTATGCCTGGAAGGCAGCCACATGTGGGAAAAGATAAACGCATGTTTATGGGGAACCTGATTTTCCAATATCCTGATCATCTTTGTTGGTTTGGCTGTCAATAATTTTCAAAAGCAAATGCAAAACTCATTTGAATCAAACAGCGGGTACCAATGCCCTCTCTGCGGAGCAGCTCTGACGCTGTTTGAACGCTATCCCCGCTATGTATGCCAGGCCTGCGCGGCAAAAACCTGCGATGCCTCCGGCCGCCGGGTGGAATTCCGCAACCTCAGTTTCACCGGTGGATGCGAGGGCTATTATCCGGACAGCGGCGAAATCTATCCTTTGCAGGACTGCTTCATCGATGGCCGGGCCTGCTTTGCCGATGAGGCCAGGTTCGGCGGTATTGTGGTTCAGGTCAGAAATTGATTCTGCCGGGTTTGTTATGGCTGTCCGAAAAGATCAATCATCAAATTATCCGCCAAATTAAATTTGTAATAGTTATAGTATTGGAGATTTTCGGTCCATTTATGGACTGGCTATTGGTAGAAGAAATTTGAATATAAAGGGTAAAAAGTGCCGTAGGTACGAAATATGGGCGCTTATAATTTCGTGCCTAAAGGCACTCGAAATTCTTATCTATCAATCACTACCAATATTGGGTCCCGATGGGACCTGATAGCCGCAGAACATTTGGTCTTTAAAATCCTATTATCCCTTTTTGGACAGCCCCGGATGCCCATTATTACCTTGCAGCTGAAGATTTGTTTTTTCTTTTAACCAGCCCCTCTCTCTGTTTCCGGAACAACCCGGCACCGTTCCCCCAGGCAGGCTGCTCTCAGCTGTTCGTTGCTCTGGTCCTGAAAATCTCCGGCCAGGCTTTTCCTTTTATGCCTTGATAAATCGCGGATGATTTTGCCTTCGCAAAAACGCACGAGTTCCTGCCGGTTTTGCAAAAGCAGGCCGGGTACTTCCATCAGGTTGCCATCATCATCCTTGGCAGCCATGGTGAAGTAGCAGGAATTGGTGTGGCGGGTTTCGCCCTTTCTCGGATTATGGCATTCAACCCTCATTCCAACCAGCAGGCTGGTCCGGCCCACAAAGTTTACCGATGCCTTGATGGTTACGAGGTCGCCCACTTCTACCGGACTCAGAAACTCAACGCCTTCCACCGCCACGGTTACCACATAGCTGCTGCAATGCTTGCTGGCACAGACATAGGCAACCTTGTCCATGAGCGAAAGCAGAATGCCGCCGTGAACCTTGCCGCCGAAATTGGCGTAGGAGGGGATCATGAGTTCGGTGTAAACGGTTTCTGAATCCTGAACAGTCCTGAATTCCTGCTGCATTTTTCTGGTTGAATTTCAGCCGGCAAGGTAAAAAGACGGAATCATCCTTTTGCTACAATTCAAATCCCACTTCCTTGAACTGAAATGTCTTTTCTCCATCATGGCAGAGGAGAATCAGTTCGCCCTGTTCACTCACACTTTTCAGGAGAGCCTGAAAGCGGCTTCCGTCCGGCAGGGTGTACCAGGCCGGTCTGGCCAGCCGGTAAAGACGTGACAAATAGCCTGACCGTATACTTTGCCAGCCGCCTTCGCTCAGTTTGTTGTATTCTGCCATAACAAATTTGGAAATCGTATCCATCAATGCTGCCCTATCCTGTTGCATTCCCAGAATTGAACTCAGTGAAATGGCCTGGGGCGGCAGGTCCTGCTGATTGACATTCAATCCGATACCGCAAACTGCCCGGTCAATCCGATCGCCGGAAAATACGGTTTCAATCAACATTCCCCCCAGTTTTCGGTCATGGAAAAAAAAATCATTCGGCCATTTCAGTTTAAAACCATTGCCTTCCGGGCCCGGAATTTCCTCCAGTGCTTTCGCCACTCCTAGTGCCACGGTGGCCGATAGCCGGAATGCCTCAGCCGGCTTCAGGAAGAAGGGCCGGAGGAAAATGGAGAACAGCAGATTTTCTCCCGATGCTGATTCCCAGCGATTTCCGCGCTGGCCTCTGCCGGCAGACTGGTAGTCGGTGCTCAGAATAAAACCCTCGGGCAGGCGGTCTTTTCCTTCCTGAATCCGCTTCTGAACTTCGTCGTTTGTAGACTGACACTGTGGCAGATGCAGGCGGTTTGCAGATTCTGTTTCTCCTTTGGTTGAAATATTGCTGTGCATAGGGTAATATTGTAGCAGTTCAAACATACCGAATTTTCAACGCTTTTGAATAAAACCGACATCAGCTCCAGCCAGCTCGCAGACCTTGTGGTGCAGGGTATGCTGGAGAAAAAGGCACAGAACATTGCCGTTCTGGATTTGCGCGAAGTAAAAAATGCCATCGCCGACTATTTTGTAATTTGCTCAGGGGGCTCCGATACCCAGGTTGACGCCATCGCCGGCTCCGTGCTGGAAGAGGTGGAGAAGCAGTCCGGACAGGAACCCTGGCATAAGGAAGGCTTCCAGAACAAAGAATGGATTCTTCTCGACTACCTTGATGTGGTCTGCCACATTTTCCAGAAAGAAAAACGCGCGTTCTACGATCTTGAGGAGTTCTGGGGCGATGCTAAAATCCAGTACATAGAACTCAGCCAGTAAACGCAACAAGACAACATCCAACATGTCAGATAATCAACAGGAAAAGCCGAAAAAGCCGGCTTTCAACCGAAATAATCCCGGAGCTCCGGGCCAGCGCCCCAATTACCAGCTCTGGGTAATTTCTGCCGTACTCATTCTGATTTTCGCCATTACCTTCCTCAACCGGCAGGGAGCTGTGAGGGAAATCAATCCGGTCACCTTCGAAAACATGATTCTGAGCCACGATGTGAAATCGGTGCTCATTGTTTCAAATGAAAAGATTGTGGAGGTCACCCTCAAGGATGAGGCCCTGAAAAATGAGAAGTACCGCAAGCTTCTTGGGGCAGCAGCGGAGGAAAAATCAAATCCTTTTGGCTTGCAGACCGGCCCTCAGTTCTTTTTCCGCATCACCACACCGGAATTTTTCATCGATAAGTTTGAAAAAATGCTGGCCAAAATTCCGGAGGATGTAGACAAGCCGGCCTACAAAATTGACGAACGCCAGAACTTCGGAACGCTCTTCCTCAATTATGGATTCGTCATTGCCCTGATTGCCGGTTTCTGGATTCTGCTCCGCCGCATGACAGGAGGTGGTCCCGGCGGACAGCTGTTCAACATTGGGAAATCACGCGCCGCTCTTTTCGATGCCGAAAATCAGGTGAAAATCACCTTCGCAGATGTGGCCGGTCTGGAAGAGGCAAAAGAGGAAATCAAGGAAATTGTGGACTTCCTTAAAAGCCCCGAAAAATTCACCAAACTGGGTGGCAAAATTCCCAAAGGCGCCCTGCTGGTGGGTTCTCCCGGAACAGGTAAAACCCTGCTGGCCAAGGCTGTGGCCGGTGAGGCCAATGTGCCTTTCTTCAGCCTTTCAGGTTCGGATTTTGTGGAAATGTTCGTTGGTGTGGGCGCTGCCCGTGTGCGCGACCTCTTCAAGCAGGCCAAGGAAAAAGCGCCCTGCATCATCTTCATTGATGAAATTGATGCCATCGGCCGCAGCCGCGGAAAAGGGCCAATGCCCGGTGCCAACGATGAGCGCGAAAACACCCTCAATTCCCTGCTGGTTGAAATGGATGGTTTTGCCACCGATTCCGGTGTCATCATTCTTGCCGCCACCAACCGCCCGGACATTCTGGATTCTGCCCTTCTGCGTCCCGGACGCTTCGACCGCCAGATTGCCATCGACAAGCCCGACATCGTGGGCCGCGATGCCATTTTCAAGGTACACCTCAAACCACTGAAACTGGCAGGCGATGTGGACAGCAAAAAGCTGGCAGCACAAACACCCGGTTTTGCCGGTGCAGAAATCGCCAATGTCTGCAACGAGGCTGCCCTCATTGCTGCCAGACACAACAAGGAGGCCGTTGATCAGAAGGATTTCAACGATGCCATCGACCGCGTCATCGGCGGACTTGAAAAGAAGAACAAGCTTATTTCTCCCGAGGAAAAGAAAATCGTTGCCTACCATGAGGCCGGCCATGCCGTTGCCGGCTGGTTCCTCGAGCACACCGATCCTCTGGTGAAGGTGAGCATCGTGCCCCGCGGCGTGGCAGCTCTGGGTTACGCACAATACCTGCCGAAGGAACAATTCCTGATTAACGCCGAGCAGATGATGGACGAAATGTGTATGACCCTGGGCGGAAGAGCTGCCGAGCAGCTGGTATTCGGTAAAGTTTCTACCGGTGCCCTCAGCGACCTGGAGCGCATCACCAAAACGGCCTACAGCATGGTTTCGGTGTACGGTATGAACGATAAAATCGGCAATGTCTCTTTCTACGACAGCAAGCAGTCGGAGTATAGTTTCAACAAGCCGTATTCGGAGGCAACTGCCACCACCATCGACAATGAAGTTAAGCGCATCATCGATGAAGCCTACCAGCGGGTGCTCCGTCTTCTCAGCGAAAAGCGGGATTCTCTGGAAAAAATTGCGCAGGCTTTGCTCAGCAAGGAAATTCTTTTCCAGAGCGATCTGGAAGACCTGATCGGACCAAGACCCTTTGCCAAGGCAACGCATTACCAGGAGTTTACTACCTCAACCGGCCAGTACGAGCCGAAATATCAGGATGCTCCTCCGGTACCGAATGAAGAGCCTGCCCCTTTGACGGAGCAGCCGGATAATCAGTCACAAAATCCAGTCTGAGGCCATGGCCAATTCTGCGAGGGATAATATTCTGGCTTCCGTAAAATCCGCGCTGGCCCATCCCCGCGACCAGGCTCCGGCCCGGCCTGATCTCATTTCACCTTTGTATGTACGGGAAAAAGGGAAGGATCCGGTGCTGGTTTTTGCCGAGAATTTCTCAGCGCGCAAGTCGGTTTTCTTTTATTCGGAAAGCATGGAGGAATTCAGGCAACAGATAACCACCTACCTGGCGGAGCGCAAGTTCAGGCAGATTTACATCTGGGAAAAAGAGCTGGCCGAGGAGCTGGCCAACTGCCACATTCAGTTCGCCACCGGGGACCGCAATCTTACCGAAATTGAATGCGGCATTACCCTCTGCGAATGCCTGGTGGAGCGTACCGGAAGCATTATGGTGAGTTCGCGTCAGGGAGCCGGCCGAAGGCTGAGCATTTATCCGCCTGTCCATATGGTGGTGGCTTCGGTCAGTCAGATTCTGCCGGACATAAAAGATGCCCTGGCCTTTATGAAAAAGAAATACGGCCAGCGCCTGCCTTCCATGATGTCGATGGTAACCGGTGCCAGCCGTACGGCCGATATTGAAAAAACCCTCGTGATGGGTGCCCACGGTCCCAAGGAGCTGATATTATTTCTGATTGACGATGCAAAGGCTCACGCTTAGCCTGAAGCCCGGGGAAGCCGCCTATTTTGCTTCCGACTTTCACCTTGGTGCGCCCGACGAAATCAGCAGTTTAGAAAGGGAAAAAAAGATAGTACGTTGGCTCGATGCGATTTCAGCAGACTGCCGCTATCTTTTTCTGGTCGGTGATTTGTTTGATTTCTGGTTTGAATACCGGCATGTGGTGCCCCGTGGCTATGTGCGCTTTCTCGGTAAACTGGCTGAGCTCTCAGACCGCGGAGTAGAGATTTTCCTTTTTACCGGCAACCATGACATGTGGATGTTCGGCTACCTGGAACAGCAGCTTGGTGCCCGTGTTTTCCGCGAAAGCATCGAAGTTCAGTTTGACAAAAAGAACCTGCTCGTAGGCCATGGCGACGGGCTTGGACCGGGCGACCATACCTACAAGTTTCTGAAGCGGATTTTTGAAAACCGCCTTTGTCAGAAATTATTCGGTGCCCTGCATCCGGCAATTGGTTTTGGCATTGCCAGAGCCTGGAGCTCGCACAGCCGGGTGGCCAACAATAAGGACGAAGAATTTCTAGGCGATGCCGAATTTCTCTGGCAGTACAGCCGGGAAGTGCAGACCAGGCGCCACCACGATTACTACATTTTCGGGCACCGGCACCTGCCACTGGATTTACCTGTAGGCGACAGCAGCCGTTATCTCAATCCGGGGGAATGGCTGAATCATTGCCGCTACCTGCGCTTCGACGGAGAACAACTGGAAATGAAAGAATGGGAAGCCTGATGCACCGCTTGCTCTTGTTCTTTTTGCTGGTGCCTTCGCTGCTGAAGGCACAGGATTTAAAAATCATCCTGAAGGATACGGAGCACATCAGCCTGAGCCGGCAGGGAAATATTCTGGTTGCATCAAGGAAAGGAGATGTTCAGATGCTGGATAGTAACGGGATTCTGATTCAGCACTTTTCACCCCGCAAGCCGGCAGCCATTCACCTGCTGGAAGCCTGGAACGGCCTGCGGATTTTTGCTTTTAACCGCGATTTTCAATCCTACTTTATGCTCGACCGCTTCCTGCTCTCCGACGGGCCGGTGAACCTGGATCAGGAGAAGGGCTATGCCAGACTGATGGCTCCTGCCCAGGACGGTAATCTCTGGTTGCTGGATGAAGCATCGTTTCAAGTCCGGAAAGTAAATCCAGCGAATGGCAATGTTTTGTTTTCCACGCCCTTGGATTTGATTTTGTCCGGCCGGCCCTATGAGTTTTCTTTTATGCGGGAATATCAGAACCAGCTTTATCTGGCAGATAAACAGGGGCCTGTGCTGGTTTTCGATCAGAACGGAACCTTCCGGAAAAAGCTTCCGCTGGAGAACTGCAGCTGGTTTGGCTTTGACGGGGAAGAATTATACACCGTGCAGAAGGGAGAGATTGTCAGGTTTCACCCCTTCCGGCTTTCAATCCGTAAGGAAGCTCTGCCGGAGGTGCTGAAAGAAGCTTCAGAACTATTAATGCTGAATGGAAAATTCTGGGCTTTGCAGAAGGGTGAGCTGATTCAGGCAGGTGGAGGTAATTAGGGCTTTTATCGCTATTTTTGAACATGCGGAAAGAACTGATTCTGATTTCAGATGAGTGGTTTGATGCCTATGCAGGTAGTCCCGAAACAGCCTTGCTGAATAATTTTGAAAGCGGCGAAATTCCAGCTGATTTTTTATCCGCTGATTTTGATTATTACCTGATGGCTTCATCGCTGTATTCTTCCAAAATTGAGGGTAACAGCCTGGATGTAAACAGTTTTTTCCGGAATCAGGGCAAAGCAGAATCGCCTAAGAAAAAGGAGGTTGAAGAAGTTGAAAACCTGATTGCTGCCTATCGTTTTGCCGCTTCAAATGAATTAAACTTTGAATCATTTCTGCAATGCCACAGAATCCTTTCTCCGACTTTGTTGCCTGTAAATGAGCAGGGAAAACTGAGAAAAGAACAGGTTGGTATCCGGGATGCTCAAAGCCTTCGGCCGGTTTATCTGGCAGTTGAACCGGAATTTGTTCTGCGGGAAATGGACTCCCTCTTTCATGACATTGATACTTTGCTGAAAAAGAAACTTTCAGTGAAGGAAGTTTTTTACTATGCTTCCATGATTCATTTATGGGCAGCCATGATTCATCCTTTCATGGATGGAAACGGCAGGGCAGCACGACTTCTGGAAAAGTGGTTTCTGGCCTCAAAACTCGGCAAGGGGGTCTGGGCCCTGAATTCAGAAAAATACTATTGGGACAGACGGCCGGCCTATTATCAGAACATTTCCCTTGGCTACAATTACTATGCACTCCATTGGGAAAGATGCATGCCGTTTTTGCTTATGCTGGTGGAGGCGGTAAGGAACTCACAGAGAAATTAGCACTGTGCCCAAAGGGGGGGGGACTAAAGGTATTTACCCTCATAATCTCCTGAAAAACCATTTCTGATACCGCAGTTGAAAAAATCCAGGTCAGAGATCCTCAACATTAATATCGGAATTGACTGTTTGTCTACCAGCCACAATTCAATTTCTGGATAGCGACGCAATCAGTTCTTCTTTTACCAGATTCACCTGCCGGGTGTATATCGGTTTGCCCGACTTACTGTAGATGACAAGATCAGATGGAAGTTCTTTTTTCTTCTTCAGAATTTCCTTCATGGAACCAAGCGAAACCCGCATGTATATCTGTTCTTCGCCGTCTTCGCTCAGGTAATAATCATCTTCTGCCACTTCTATCTTAATAGGCTTTTTGGTGTTCTCGCTTAGCAATTCCAGATGCGAAATGCAATCGGCCATTTTTACATCGATTTCCAGAGCAAGCTCGCCATCGTCTTTCAGCGGGTTGTAGCTAAGCAATTCCATTTTAGGTTTTTTACGGCCTATGGTCTGGGCTTGAACAGAGGCTGTAAGGCCAGTAATAATCAGCAAAGTGAAAATCGTTAATGTTTGTAAACGTCTCATGGGTTTGTGCGTTTGCGAATTTTTGAATCTTGAATGATGCAAAGGTAGAATCCCAAAGCAGAAGGTTATAACAAAGCAAAGCCACAAACTTGCAATGTAACAAAGCAGGAAAAAAAGCGTGGTCCGGAGAGACTCAGCTGCCGGCAATAACCTTTTCCCGGCTGGGTTTTACTTTCTCCTGAAAGCGCAGGCGGATGCCGAATCCGGATTCCCGCAGGTAATCGAGGCTGGCGCCAAGCTGGGAGGCAAGTGCCTGAACCAGATTCATTCCCAGGCTTTTAAAGTTATTCAGGTCCATGTCTGCCGGTATCCCGACGCCATTGTCCCGGATTTCAAGTTCGTAGAAATTGCCTTCCCTTGTAAAATGGATGTCAATTACGCCATTGTTTCTTCCTCTGAAGGCATGCTTGCAGGCATTTGAAAATACTTCGTTGATGATCAGCCCGCATGGCACGGCAGCGTTGATGTCGAGAAAAACATTTTCAGCATTTGTGTTTACATCGAGATGAATCTTGCCACCGTTGTAAGTGTAGTAAAGGGTGCGTGTAAGTTCCTTGATGTATGATTCCATTTCTACTCTGGCCAGCGTACTGGACTGATAGAGTTTTTCATGGATCAGGGCCATTGATTTTATCCGGCTCTGGCTGTCGCGGAAAACTTCAGCAAGCTTATCATCCTGAAGGTAACCGCTCTGCAGCTGCAGCAGACTGGAAATAACCGCCATGTTGTTTTTAACACGGTGATGAATTTCCTGAATGAGGATTTCCTTTTCGTGCAAGGACTGGATGATGTGCTCTTCCGTTTCTTTCTGCCTGCTGATGTCGGTAATCCGCAGGAGAATAAGACGCCTGCTTTCCTGAAGAAAACTGGTAATGGCAATGCTGCCCCAGAAGGCATTTCCGGAAAAGGAAAGAAGTTCTGTTTCTGCCACGGCCGTCCTGCTTACAGACTCATCCAGCAGTTTTTTCCAGAATCCGGGAGCTGTTTCCCTGGCAGGGCGGAGTGCATGCAAATGACGCCTCCTCAGGGATTCCGTTTCATTCAATGCAAAAAGCTCGGAAGCCTTTGCATTGCCGTCCTCAATCTGAAGGGTTTCAAGATCGATGATGAGCAGGGCATCCGCAACCTTGTTAAAAATCTGCTGGAGCAGAAACTCACTTTTCTCCACCTTGTCCTGATGAAGCTTCAGGTCGGTTACATCCGTAATCACACCCAGAATATTGTGATTTCCTTCGGCATCCATCAGCAGCTTCTTGGTGACTACAAAATGACAGATTTCTCCGGTATGAGGATGCTTTGATTCTTCTTCAAGGCTAATGGTCGTTCCTGTTTCCGCAATATGGCGGTCCTCTTCGGCAAATTGTTTCCTCTGACCTCTGCTGAGCGGAAGGTCTTCGTCTGTTTTACCTGTAAGCTCTTCGACCGACATCTGGTACTGTTGGGCAAAGGCCTTGTTCACCATCAGGTAGCGGCCCTCAGGCTCCTTCACAAAAATCAGGCTGGGATTGGTATCGAGTACCTGTCTCAGGTATTCCTGCTTGGTAATCAGTTCGTTCTCAGTGTTAAGCCGGTCGGTAATATCAACTCCTACACAGAGAATGCTCAATTCATTATCCCGGGTAATAAAAGGGGTGCGCGTAAACTGAAAAAGGTGCATCCTGCCGGTTTCAGGATGAAAAAAGGCCTCTTCACTCGTCCTGGCCTTCAGGCTGCTGAATACCGTTTCATCGGCTTTTTGTTCCTCATTGTAATTCCACTTGTAGCGCTTAAAACAGTCTTCACTTGTTTGTAAAAACTCCTTTACCGGAATGCCGAAAAAGTCGGCAATGGTTTTGTTGGCTACAATAACCTTACCCTCGCGGTTTTTTACATAAATAAAATTCGGATCAACATCGATGATTTGTCTGAGGTACTCTCTCCGGTGATGAGCATCCAGAATCGCGGCTTTTTCAGATGAAATATTTTGAATGATGACCATTAACCGACGGATTCCGGACTTTTTATCCGGAAGCGGTAACAGGTGAAATGAATAGATACCTTCACCAAAATTCAGTTCAAATTCATCCGGTTTGCCTTCGAAGCAGTCCATCAGGCTTTCTTTCAGGAACTCTGCATAATTTTCTCCATAGTAAGACAGCATATTTTCACCGGACTTAGGCCTTACAAGCCCTTTATCCGTTTGAAAATCAAGGCCTCCGGCAAAAAGAATCTGAAGATTTTCGTCCAGAATACTCACATGGCCCTGAGGAAAATTATCTGCCAGGGTATGGAAGCGCATCTCCAGATCGGCCAGCTGGTTTTCCAGCATGGAAATGCGCTTTTCCTGACTCAGGTCGGGAATGCTGAAACCATAGGTCTGTATTTCATGCAGCAGGATTTCAAATCCTTCACACCGCTCATTCCCCAGAACACGTAAAAAAACCCGGAATTTTGTGCCCTTATCTGCTGATGAAATCCCCTCCAGTGGAAAGGATTCGCCCGGCAGCAGGTTGCCGGATGCAAGTACCTGCTCAAAAATAGCTGCCGGACCCAGCAAGCTGCTGAGCGGAATTCCCGCCACCGGTTTTCCTTTTAAAACCGCACCTGCCTTTTCATTGAAGGCGAGAAGCCTCAGGGCGGGATCGGCAATCAGAACAGGCAGAAATGGATTCTGAAACTGCTCTGTCCGGTAAGCGGCTTCTTCAGCCAGTTTGCCTTTTTCCTGTCCTTCCATCTGCCCTGCTTATTTCAATGGTGAAATTGGAGATTTTAAGCGAACTTGGCAAGTCCTGAAAGGCTTCTTTTTTTCTTGCCGGCAATCTTAATTGAATCCAGACCATAGGGGAGAAAGCAAAGGTCCTTTTCCGGCAACCAGAAAAACCGATAAACCTATGCTGATCCGACTGCTCGTTTTTCTCCTGCTCAACTTTCTTGCCCTTGGGATCGGAGGCTTTTTTACCGGTTCCGGCGTTTCTTCCGACTGGTATCAGGAACTGACCAAAGCTCCCTGGACACCTCCGGGTTGGGTCTTTGGTTTTGCATGGACCAGCATCATGCTCTGCTTTAGTTTCTACATGGCCATTTTGTGGGGAAAGGCATCGGAGAAAAAGCAGCTTGTTTCGCTCTACCTGCTGCAATGGTTGCTGAATGTGCTCTGGAATCCGGTCTTTTTTCATTTCCGGCAAGCTGGTGCTGCTATGCTCGACATTGCACTTCTAACGATTCTGGTGGCCTGGTTTCTGTGGTCTTACCGCGCTGAGACCGGCTGGAAATCCGTTCTGATTCTGCCTTACCTGATTTGGCTCTGCATTGCCTCTTCGCTCAATGCCTACATTGTACTGAATAATTGAAAGCTGCTGATTCCGGAATTTCGAAGGGAATATGTGTTTTCTCTGAAGGAAGGCTGATTCAATACCCGGTCTACATTATTTAAAGCCTTAGAGGATTTTCAGTCGGGCAATAACTGCCTTGCAAAGACTTGCAAAGGGAAAGGAGCTGCAGGAAAAGAGAAATTTAGGAGCGACAAACCGTAGATCCTGCTCAGCGGAACATCGACTTGATGCTGCCCCAGGAGCGCTGCACAGCGGTTGGGCTGTACTGAATGTTGGCGTAGAAATACTTTGGTCCTGTTGAAGTCTGGGCAGTGAGGCGGTAACTGATGTTTTCCATGGCATCACCGTCCTTGTAAAGATTATCGTCTACCCAGGAATAAGTATTTAGACCGGAAGCCGGAATTTCAGTAAGCCTGCTGTAAGCGGCATCTTCCTCCTTCTTCCTTGAAATTTCGTAAGATGAAACGCCTGATTCTTCCGATACTTTCCAATCAATGCGGATGTCAGCACCCTGATAGGTAGCGGTAAAGGACTGCATCTGCAACTGAAAAGACGCAAGAAACAATGCCATCAGGGGTAAGAAGAAGCGGATTTTTCTCAGGCTGAATTCCATAGTCGGGTCGCAAACATACAAAACTTCGGTTTCCCGGAAAATGAAAATTCCCGGACAGGGAAAAATAATTCTGAATTGCAAAGGAGGTCGCTTTTTCTGTACTTGCATACGCAATTGGAATATCTATAACTATGTACAGGTCAAATACTTGCGGCGAATTAAACGCTGCTTTTCTGGGTCAAACCGTTGTTCTTGCCGGCTGGGTGCAGCGCATTCGCGACAAAGGCGGCCTGATCTGGATTGACCTGCGCGACCGCTTCGGCATTACACAGATTATTCTGGATGAAAGCCGTGATCGTCCGGAACTGCTTTCCCTCGCCCGCTCGCTGGGCAGGGAATTTGTGCTGCAGGTAAAGGGAAAGGTGGTAGAAAGAGAATCCAAGAATGAGCGCATACCTACCGGAGAAATCGAGGTGATTCCGGATGAAATGACCGTTTTGAATGAAGCGAAACTGCCCCCTTTTCTCATTGAGGATGAAACCGACGGTGGCGATGACCTGCGTATGAAGTATCGTTACCTCGATCTCCGCCGGAATCCGGTGCGCCGTAATCTCGAACTGCGCCACCGGGTTGGTCAGGTGGTTCGGCGCTACCTCGATGCGCAGCACTTCATGGAAGTTGAAACCCCGGTGCTGATCAAATCCACACCGGAAGGAGCCCGTGATTTTGTAGTCCCCAGCCGCATGAATCCGGGTGAATTCTATGCCCTTCCCCAATCTCCCCAGACCTTCAAGCAATTGCTGATGGTGGCCGGCTTCGACCGCTACTTTCAGATAGTAAAGTGTTTCCGTGATGAAGACCTTCGTGCCGACCGCCAGCCTGAGTTTACTCAAATAGACTGTGAAATGGCCTTTGTCGAGCAGGAAGACATTCTCACTACTTTCGAAGGCATGACAAAGGCGGTGTTCCGGGAAGTACTCGGAAAAGACCTGCCTGATTTCCGCCGCATGCATTATGCCGAGGCCATGCAGCGCTTCGGTTCCGATAAACCCGACCTTCGTTTCGGGATGGAATTCTGCTACCTGAAAGACGAAAGCAGCGGTGCCGGATTTCCGGTTTTCGATAACGCCGAATCGGTCATCGCCATTGCCGCTTCTGGCTGTGCCGAATATACCCGCAAGCAGCTCGATGAACTCACCGAATGGGTGAAGCGCCCTCAGATTGGTGCAGGCGGACTGGTTTATGTGCGGTACTCAGCCAACGGCGAAATCAAATCCTCTGTGGATAAATTCTATTCGCCGGAAGTGCTGAAGACCTGGCTGGACAAGGCCGGAGCAAAGCCCGGCGACCTGCTTCTCCTTCTTTGCGGTCCGCTGGATAAAACCCGCAAATCCCTGAACGAACTCCGGCTTGAAATGGGCAGCCGCCTTGGTCTGCGCGATAAAGACAGCTTTGAAGTTCTCTGGGTACTTGATTTTCCCTTGCTGGAATATAATGAGGAGGAAGGCCGTTATTTCGCCATGCACCATCCTTTCACCTCGCCCAAACCCGAAGACATGAACCTCCTGGAAACAAATCCCGGAGCAGTGAGGGCCAATGCCTACGACCTGGTCATTAATGGTGTTGAAATTGGCGGTGGTTCCATCCGTATTTTTAACCGCGGGCTGCAGGCCCGCATGTTTCAGTTGCTTGGCTTCAGCGAAGAAGAAGCCCGCAGGCAGTTTGGCTTCCTTATGGATGCTTTTGAATTCGGTGCTCCGCCCCATGGTGGCATTGCCTTTGGTTTCGACCGGCTCTGTTCGCTGCTGGGAGGTGCCGATTCCATCCGTGATTTTATTGCCTTTCCGAAGAATAATTCCGGAAGGGATGTGATGATTGATTCTCCTTCCAGCCTTGATCCGAAGCAGCTTCAGGAACTTGCCATCCGGGTTCAGGCCTGAATCTGTTGCGATTCACCTCCTGATCAGGCTTGTTATCTGCCTTTTTCCGGTAATTGCTCCTGCACGTAACCGAAAGGCACCGGCCGGGCTGGAAGGCCGCATACAGCAGGGAATACGCAGCAGGGAATTTCCGGGAGCCGTCATGCTGGTGATGCACAAAGGAAAGGTCATCCTCAAAAAAGGCTGGGGTGAAACTGCCCGGAATTCCGGCATCAGGCCCGATCCGGTAAAAAGCGTGTACGACCTGGCCTCCGTTACCAAAGGAATTGCAACGGCCGGCAGCCTGATGAAGCTTTTTGATGAAGGCAAGTTCAACCTGACTGATACGCTTGGAAAATTCCTGCCAGCCTCCCGTGGTTTTCCGCTCGCAAAGCTCAAAATATCAGATTTGCTTGCGCACCGCACCGGTTTGCCGCCCTACTACATCAGCAATTACTGGCTGATTTCTAAAAACCGCTGGGATGAGTCTTCTTTCTCACCCTTTCCCACTGAAAAATTTCCGGACCCTTACCGGGGTCTTTATCTGCCGAAAGGTTATCGTGAACAAATGCTCCGGGATCTCAGCCAGCTTCCTTTCCGGCCAAAGCCCAGAACCATTTATTCTGATCTGAATTACATCCTTCTTGGGGCGATGGTGGAAGCCATCAGCGGGATGCGACAGGATAATTTTCTGGAGCAATGGCTCATTAAGCCAATGAATCTGCAATCAACCTGCTATAATCCCCTGGTGCATGGGATTCCAGCCGGCCGGATTATTCCCAGCATGGCCAACCCGGCCGGGCATGGCTGGGTGCACGATACCGAAGCCGGAAAACTTGCCGGTGTCTGCGGTGCAGCCGGGCTGTTTTCCACGGCAGCAGAACTTGCCGCAATAGGGGAGATGCTTCGATGCGGAGGCCGGTACAAAGACAAAGCCATACTGCAGGAAAGAACCATCCGGCATTTTGCCTGGAAGATTCAAAGCGGATATGCCCGTGGATTCGGCTGGCAAAAACCAGCCGGCGGAATGGCCAAAAAGAGCATTGCTCCGGCCGCTGCATCTGCTGCTGCTTTCGGGCATACCGGGCATACCGGCTCTCTCCTCTGGATTGATCCTCAGAAGCAGCTGACTGTGGTCTTCCTTGCCAACCTTACCTATCCCGACGACGAGCCTTCCGAATTTACCCGCAAGGCCGGCTACCGGCAGATTTTGAGGCTGGCATACGGACTTATCTGAGGGCAATTGGAATGCATCTGCTATCATTGCAGACCTGATTCTTCATCTATGGAAAAAGCCACAACCGGGCGCATCCTCAACAAGGCCGTCATCATTTCTGCCATAGGCTATTTTGTTGATCTCTACGACCTCATCCTTTTCAATGTGGTGAAGGAAAAAAGCCTGGCAGATCTCGGATTCACCGGCGAAGCCTACCGCGCACTGGAAGTTTCTCTGCTTAATTACCAGATGTGGGGCATGCTGGCGGGAGGTCTTATCTGGGGGATTCTCGGGGATAAGAAAGGCCGCGCATCGGTTCTTTTCGGCTCTATACTGATGTACTCCCTGGCAAACATAGCCAATGCTTTTGTTACGGATATTCCGGCTTATGCCCTTTGCCGCTTCCTCGCCGGAGTGGGACTGGCGGGTGAGCTGGGAGCGGGCATTACCCTCGTGCTGGAATCCATGGACAAGGAAAACCGGGGTTACGGTACCATGCTCATTGTTACCCTTGGTGCCCTTGGTGCTGTGGTGGCCAGTCAGGTTGGGCAGTTCGACTGGAAGGTGGCCTACATCATAGGCGGCGTTATGGGATTGCTGATTCTTTTTATGCGCGTCCGGGGTCTGGAATCCGGTATGTTTAAGGGAATGCAGGGAAAAAAAGTTAATCAGGGCAATTTGCTCATGCTGCTAAGCCCGCCAAAACGGTTTCTTCGCTACCTGAGCTGTATCCTGATTGGTCTGCCCGTATGGTTTACCATCGGCATCCTGGTGAATCTCTCGAAGCGCTTCATTCCCCATATGGGACTGGAGCCTTCGGCCATCAGTATGGGAAGTTGCATCATGTTTACCTACCTGGGCCTCAGTACCGGCGACCTGCTTTCCGGTCTCCTGAGCCAGTTCTTTAAAAACCGTAAAAAGGTCATCTATGGCTACCTCACGGCTAATTCTCTCCTCTGCATTGTTTACCTGTTCTCAAGGGATGTATCGGTATCCTATTTTTATTTCCTTTGCTTCCTTCTTGGCTCGGCAACCGGCTACTGGGCCTTGTTTGTTACCATCGCTGCCGAACAGTTTGGCACGAATCTCCGTTCCACAGTAGCCAATACCGTTCCCAATTTTGTAAGAGGCGCCCTGCCCCTGATTTCAGGAGCCTATCTGTTTTTTGAAAAGAGTTTTCTGGGTGATTCTGTTCTTGCCGCCCTGGTGGTGGGATTTGTCTGCATGCTCCTTGCCTTTCTGGGCACCCGGATGGTGCACGAAACCTTCGGAAAAGATCTGGATTACATCGAGGAGCATATTTCTTAACTACCTGAGATGCAAATTTCCCTCATTGCAGCCGCCTCAACCAACCGGGCCATCGGCAAAGACGGCGGTCTGCCCTGGCATCTTCCGGCCGACCTTCGCTTTTTCAGGGATAAAACCATGGGTCATCATATGCTGATGGGGCGCAAAACCTGGGAAGCTTTTCCCAAGGCCCTTCCCGGCCGCACTTCCATCGTACTGGGAAAATTCCCGGAGGCACTTCCGGAAGGTGTTCTGACAGTCTCCCGCCTGGAGGAAGGCATTGAGCTTGCCAGAAGCAGGGGAGAAGAAGAACTGATGATCATCGGTGGCGGACAGGTTTATCAATCATCCTTGCCCATGGCCGACAGGATTTACCTTACCCATGTGCTTACCAGAATTCAAGGTGCCTCTGCCTTTTTTCCCGTAGTATCGGCCCTCGAATGGGAAATCATCGCTTCCGAATACCGGGATAAAGACGAAAAAAACCCCTTCCCCATGGAGTTTTTGGAACTCCGCAGGAAAGGGGCTGTTTAGTGAAGAAGATTTATATGCTCAGATGTCTGCCTGGCG
>Ga0068872_10000625_pt1 | contig 29928 bp, 6 predicted proteins | sample NOAtaG_7_FD_66441 | JGI IMG/M metagenome (GOLD analysis project Ga0068872, IMG submission 66441) | Freshwater lake microbial communities from Lake Erie, under a cyanobacterial bloom - NOAA_Erie_Diel1S_2200h metaG | ecosystem: Environmental > Aquatic > Freshwater > Lake | place: USA: Ohio, Lake...
ACAACGATTATTGCCCCGGACAAACCAGGCAAGCATAGAACAGCGTATCAAAAACAAAAATTACGAAATAGCTTTAGACGCAGGGCAGCTATCGAACCCAAAATCGGCCACTTAAAGCAAAAATCATCGACTAAGGCGAAACTTTTACAAAGGAATCGAAGGCGATAACATCAACGTCATGCTAGCCGCTGTCGGTATGAACCTCAAACGAATGATCAACAAGTGGAAAGTAAATCCGCTTGTCTTTTTGACTGAACTTTTTGAAGCACTTTTAGGAGGCCTCAAAAACCAATTTTTGCCCAAAATGAGTTTTTAAGGGACGACTACTTAGTTGTGACAAAGTAGAGATAACTTAGCTATTAATAATCTGTCTATGTCAATCTCCAATTCCCGGGTTGAGTTTAATCCTGTATGATTACCCTCTTTATTTCAGTGAATTTCTGAGATCTGATAATGATGGTATAAACACCACTGGGTTGGTTGTCTAATGGAATGCGAAAATTGCCAAAAGACCAGACATTCTCAATTTGGCCAATCCAAATCGGTATACCAAATGAATTAATCACTTCCATAACCAAACTTTCATCAGGTGACTCCGCAATTTTTCTCCATTGCAAGAATACGTCTCCACTACTGGGATTGGGGTGCACCGTTGTATTTTGAAAATGCTCTTCAGTAAATTTTATGGCGTCTGAGATTTTATCAGTTGTTGAGCCATCTTGACAAATAGACCTGACATTAACCCAATATAACCCGGGTTCGGTAAAAGGCCCTAGAGAAGCACTTTTCGCGGAAACTTCCATTTCTGAATGGATCATACTATTGAAGGTTACTTCAATTTCAAAGTTGCTATTCCCTCCATCGTTACTCCATGAAGCATCAATATATTGCTGATTGTCGACTTCTCGTTGTTGAAGTCTCAAGTCCTTCGGAGAACTGCAATCCACATCTCGTAACTCAAAATAGTCAGTACCGGCTTTCTTGTAGGGACCAAATAGTTGAATACCATACAGACTCGCCAGGAAGTCCCTTGCGTTGCGAAGATGTCCTGCCGTAGGCTGATAGTGGCCACTACGATTATTCATTACTTTTATTACGCCATCTTTGACAAAGACTTCGCCTGCCAAAAGCACCGAGGCACCACCCAGAAACTGGGAGTGGTTAAGAACAGCCGGTTCGCTGCCCAAATACATTTTATTCAAGCAATCGAAAACAAAAATTCCGCCATCAGTATTAATTTTTATACCTGATCGTGTAATGATACCTTTCTCCTGTTCCTTATCAAATCGTACCAGATGTTGTTTTCTGCCTTCAGCCAAATTGAAGTAAGGTTTACCCTTGTCTCGTTCAAACCATTGCCCCGAACCTGGCATCGTTCGCTGCGCAGTAAAAATCCCGGCTCTAAAGAAATCGTCTGACGGTTCGGGATAATTGGGACTCAGATAAATTATTCTGTCCCACGTCAAATAAATATTTTGAGGATTATACTCATTCATCAGTATTTCATCTTCCGAAAACCCTGCCTCCTCAAGAAATTCTTGCATCTCGTAAAAATTTGTTGTGAAAAATACCTCCGAGTGTTTTGTGGCACGATAGATCTCGTCAACATTATAGTTTGTAATTTGAAACTTAGGAACATTGCTGCCGCTAAAGTTTGAACCATATTGAACATACGGCATTACTTCAAAAAGCCCGAAAGAAATCCAGCCCATTTCAAACACTGTTGCTTCGCAGTCAATCCATTCGACTACTGCTTTTAAATCTTCCTCGTGTTTGATTAGCGTGGCTAATTCATAGTTCAAAGGTGGGGTCAAAATCATATGTGTCTTCTCTTCTTTATCCTTATAAGCGATAAATTGAGAAAAAACGCCTTTGATGCAATCTCGATTAAAGTTGGTCGATTGCTCATACCAAGTAGTTACTTTGGCTTTCCAGTCGTTTATATCATATAACACCGCTGTTTCCCCTGAATCAGATAGACGGGTAAGATTTGAACTAATACGGTTAAGTTCTTTTGGCGACAAATAAGATAATTCGCTAAGGGTATGCTTGATGCAGCAATTTGTTGATAAACGTGGCACACTTGGTTGTGCGAAAACTGTAGAGCAACGGATCAGCTCAAAAATCAAGATGGCCAGATTCAATTTAACTAATTGCATGACTATGTTAAATGAATTTCTAGTTCTTTTTCGTTGACAACATAAGTGACCTCCGCTCCTCTTCCGGCGAACGAACAAATTTCACCTTGGAATTGTCTATCGGAGTTACGTACGGGCTGTACAGCACTTTATACAGCGCACTTTGGTTTATGAGCAACGGGCTTCCTGATGGCAATTGAATAAACTGCACAGGGAAAGCCTGTACCCAATGATAATTGCCCGATTGGTATCCGGAAACATCTTGGTCGCCACTTAGGTATTCCAAATATTGCTGGCGCGGCACAGCCGTAGCTCGTAGAGCCTGAAAGCACGTGCCGGCAACAGGGGCCATAAAATCAGTTTTAACGAGATCAAACTGAAGTAAGCGATTGGGGTCAGTGCCATAATTTTGCCGTTCTTCACTTGTCATAAAAACAACTACCGTCTGTTTTGAATCCAAAACACCAGAGGCATAGCTGTTTGTCATCTGGCTGCTTAAATTCCTTACATCCGTTTCACCAGCGTTATACTTTAGCGAAAAAATCAGTGATGCGTGTTTGCCTGCATCACTAAGTTTGATTGTGGTTTCAGAAGCATTGGATTCATCGATAGGTGTGTAAATCAGTACCATGCAGTTTTGTTTGGCCATCAGTCGCTCGATTGATGCTAATACTTCAGCAAAATCATTTGAAGACCAGTCCTCGAAATTAGGATTTGACAGGATTACCCGGAAAGCTAATGTAGTTCCTCCGTTGGCGTTACGCTCATTTGATCCGTAAACATTCAACAGGTCTCCGATTACATTTTCAATAACGGGTAATAAGCAGCCTGAAAAATCTTCGAGCACAATATCCATCTCCGGAATATCTCGCTTAAATGTCCGAATGAACCGGTCGAAATACTCTCGAAAAATAGTTTTCCTGTCCTTGGCGGGTAATACATCCTTCGCTGATTTTCTCAATCCGGTTTGAGAAACGGGATCTACATCTTCCGATGTAAAAAATATGCTGGGCAGTGGAATCGCATTTTCTACCAACGTACCGTATTGCTCAATTGGCACGTCAGTGAATTGAGGATCCTGGTAGTAAAGAACATTATGACTGGTTGTTACATTACTGCAACAATCTTCATGTTCCTCAATCCACCTTTTGTGTATGGGGTATTGGTTTGAGCCGATGCGAGCCACCAAATCTTTACGATTTTTCTCCGCAATTGTATTTTTGGCTATGCCGGGCACTATAAGCAGCGTACGTAATGAAGCATTAAAATTTTGCATAAACGGCTCGTTCTCCTTCAAATGATCAGGCAACCATTTCACTTGCGCCCCATCAATAGTTCTTGACGTAGGCAGAACAAAAGGATCAGCCAAACTAGGTGTACGATTGATTGCATAAATTCCATAATCCACTACTTCCCATTGGTCGAGGTCAGTGATGGTTATTGTTTTAGAGGCACTCTTGCACTCAAATTTACTTTCCACCAGCCAATAGCCCGAATTGTAGTCAACCCCGGTGTAGTTACCGTTTGCCCACAGTTCGGAATAATAATTTTGGATAAAAAAATTTTTAAGACCTTTCTTCACATCCAGTGCGGAGATCAATCGCCAGGGCAGATTATCCTTCAACCTACTTTGGCCTGTTAACAGATCAATCTCATACTTAGGCTTCACATACATTATTTTGGTCATCTCTGCCGGATAGTTTACGCCTAACTTAAGGTTAATTCCAGTACTGTTATTTACAATTGAATTATCGACAGGCGATAACAGAACGTCCTCTCTGTTTATATCAATATTGACGGGCCCCTCAGCATACGTAGATTCGATGGCCTGGATGGCCTCAGCTAATCTCGCGGGTGGTTGTGTGGTACTTGCCAGGTCAACCTGATGATCCAACACAAAAAACTCTTTTTGTACGTTCAAAATTCTTTCTTCGCTGATGGGTTGTGGTTTTCCATTCTTTACCCATTGTTCGTTTTCGTGATAATAAAAACTGTTGTTTAGGGTGTATCCCGGTTTGGCTGTCGCTATCGCACTCAAAGTTTTGTATTGGGTCAGGTTGTAGCCGGTAAATTTTTTTAGATAACCAAGTGGGGCGCTATCATCTCCTATTCTGATATTATTGTGCCCATCGAAGATCGGGATATAGAAATCCGAAATCGAACCCGTATTAACTCCATCTGTATACACATCAATCTTTTTTCGCAACCATACCGGTATCTTTTCCGGAGTTGACATGCCAATCGAATTGAGCTGGTAGATAAAGGGGTACGAGGATTTATTTTGGGGCGACAATGAACTGGCAGTATCACCTAGCACTTCGTTATGCAACCGCCTACCGGTGGCATCATACTGGTATAGAATGCTCCCCACATTTCCGTTCAGATTTGAGTTGGCCAACCAAAACCTCCATAAATCGATGCCTCCATATACTACCTGGGCACTCATTTGAATGAGCTGCACATAGGTAAGCCCTCTTTGTACCTTTGCAGGTATATTGGGATAAAAAAAACCAATTGCTGCATCAATCGCAAGCTGCCTCAAAGCATCTACAATAAGGTTGGGCTCACCATCGTCTTTGTTGTAGGCAATAGCATCGGTTTGTTCCAAATCAAACAATGCCAACTGCCGAAGGCTGACCGGGGTTATTTCCTCTTCTTCGTTGAGCTCATCACCCGCATCAGCATTACTTCCTGTGCCTGAAGAGGGTGCGTAAGCATTAACAGGTTTTTTTTGCAAAATCGTGCCGTTTACATTAACCGGGATATTGACATCCAACCCTGCCTTTCCTTGCGGCAACAATAAAACCTGGTTATGGCCAAATGAAATTGGCGCCTGCCTCGGAACTTTATCCACCTTTACGGGAATGGTCAGTTTTCCTGCCTTTCCCGGCTCAAACGCCTTTTGAGCTTTCTGCGACTCGACCCCGGGAAGAACCTCCGCTACGCCCTCTTTAAATGTAGGGCCATACGCAATTAATTCTGCAACATCCTTTGCAAAGTTAAACATCCTCCAGTTCAACTCTTCTTGCACTATTTCTTTCCTGTTTAAGTTGGTATCAAGGGTTTGTATGATCACATTATCCCCGGCAGCAAGCGCAGCAGCCATCTCTGCCATCTCTGAGGCTATCTCGGTAGCGGTGTAATAAATACCGTCTATTATTTTTGCCTTCCACTCGGTACAAGCGGAACTGAGACCCGCCGAACCGAAATCTCCATGTTTAATCTCCATCATCAGGCGTAGCAAGGGGTAGTAGCCTGCGCCCTTACTAAAAAAGGTCACTTTCGATGCCACGCGCTTTTCATCGTTGTAAAACTGATCGAAGAACAGTTTCAAGTTTCGAGCGTTAAATGTTGCCAAATCTTCTTTAATGTCCGTGTAGTGCGCATTGAGCCCGATAATAGCGGGAATAGACATGCCCCAGGACTCCATGCCTGCCAACTGCCTGACGCCATTAGTCGTTGCCTTGTTGCTATACGAAGCTGTAAGTACCGGCATGGATGTCTGAACATTTGTGAACTCATCGTTCCACACGTACAGGCAGAGCCTTCCATCGTTGATGGCTTTCATAATTACCAACTGCCCTTGCTCATCGCGTGCATCAAAAATATATCCCTTTCGTTGGTTGATCTGGTCAGGTTCAAATGTTCCTGTCATGACTAAGACGTCATCTTTGGTACCCAGACCTTTAATCGTTTCACCGGGGACAAAAAAATTCATCCGATATGTTTCGGGCACTCCCGCGCCAGGTGCCTTTTCGAAAGTCCACAATCCCCAACCGTTTACATGCAGGTAGATAGCGTCTTTTAGTTGGCCACCTTTCCAGTAGTGCACTATCACCCGACCCGTAAGCCGTTGCCCAATGCCTTTGGGATACACCAAATCCATGAACCGAAATCCACCGGGATTGCTGACGGTAACAAAATCGGTTAATGGATCATCGTCAATATGGCCCACTTTGAATATACCTCCTTCCTCTCCTTCTATCACGCCAAGGCAGACCAAATCAGAAACATGTACTACTGTATTATGAGGGGTTGTGATGGGATGATCGTGTACGCGCTTACTGAGGTAAAGAAATAAATTCCGCCAAAAAGTATAGCCGATGTCTGCTACAACGTTTCCGGTGCCATCCACGGGGTCAACCCGAATATCTCGGTTCAGTATGTACTTACGCTCTTCATCGCCAAATAGCTTGATGATCGCTCCCTCAAACCCAACTTTCTTCACCCCGCTTACCACCAAGTTATCGAAGGCAGCCGGAGATCCGTTGCCCTCCACTCTGAAAATCGGACCGTCCACAAAATCATCGTACAAGAAACCCTGCTCTGTTAAATCTGCACCCTCGTAGAACTGGTTTTCATACCAATAATAACCATCTATACCACTATGCTCCCATATTAATTCCGTATCTGTAAAAAACTTATAAGCCTCTTGTTTACCAATCCCACGGTTTAAAACAAGCTTGTCAAAAAGAACTTGTAGTTGCTCAAGTTTATCTCTGGCTTGTTCTAAACTGAAATCTGCATCGCCTGTTTTTTTGTGCGTGTTCAGGTAATTCTTGTAGTCCCTCACCGTAAGTATCCAATCCTGCATGTATGGTGATCCGTCATTAAAATTTAATCCATCCAAAAATGGGTGAACATCACCTCCTTCATCGATGCCCGGCTTTAGCTCGCTTACAAACCACACATTGTTGGTTTCAACCCTGCCTATAGGTGTGATGTGCGTGTTGTTATCAAAGTTGAATTCGTCTTCCATTACACGCATCTGATCCCCGCCTATCGTCTCCCCATCGATCTCAACTAAAGTTCCTCCGTGTGTGGTCCACTCCCTCAAAACAGGAATGGCTTTAATAAACGCAGACTCCAAAGCGCTACTCATGCCCATGCTTCGATCGGCTATGATGACGGCAAACCTCGACAAGTATTGGCGCAAACCATCTTCATCCAATAAAAGGGACGCATCACTCAAATGAGTATAGGTGAGTTTCAAATTCGGGTTGTGGTGATTGTGCCGCTCTAACTCTGTCACCAACAAGTCATCGAAGTAATCCTGTTCAGACAATTCATCGCCTTTATAAAATTCCTTGTTGGTTCTAAACTTACTGTAGGCTTTGAAATCATGAATAATCAATACATCATAGGTTTCTCTACAACCCGGGTTAGGAGCTGAGGAGTGAACGTTATCTCCTGTAATAGGTTCCGACCATGAACCCCTGTATTGGGTAACATCATCTGCATTCTCCGGCCGGCTCGCAAAGGCCATCGTAACATCAACTGTGATGGAAAACTTTGAACCTGCCGTTAAATATCGAGAATCACCAATCAACTCGTACTTTCCAGTCCTTTTAAAAAAATATCCTTCCTTCCAAATCTTCTCCAGATTTACAGCCGTGTATTCCTCTTGCGGAATACTGCCGTCATCCAAATACTTTACTGTTACCTTATCAAACGGTATGTAGTTAAATTTTTCCCGGACCGGGTAGCCTGCCATAATGAACCAAATATCTTTTACATTAAGGTCAGTACATTTGAGTACAATGGGAACTTTCACTCTGTAAAGGAAACGGTCATTGGGTTTGCCGGGATGGGTAGCCTCTCCTACCGCATAGTTATTGTCGTTAATAGAAATTCCACTGCGCAGAGTCCAGTTGTAGTTTGCATCAGCTTTATGAGCTTCCCTAACCAACTGGTCCAAATCCATGAAATCTCCCGTTGAACAACCGCATGATTTCCATACGTAAGCTCGGCCTGCATCATCGCCCAGGGGCGCCTCCATACTGGTATAGGTGCCAATCGCTAAACCCCAATCATTGATTTGACGAACCGCTACCGCAGCGTGGTTGAGATCAGGATACTTATCCTTCCATTGCCATGGAAATATCTCTGCCCACGTATCTTCTTCTCCTGTAATAGGATCTTTACAGCCGGGCAAAACATAAAATGCCTTGATAACATTATCCGATGGTTTCCACCACTGCCCGACCGTCTCAGTACGAACATTAAAACTTTTTGCTTCACCAGGGACTAAATCTAACAAAGTCTGAGTGGTGTATATTCCCTTTTCGGGATCCAGTTGAAAAATTACCGGATACTGATTTTGCATCAGGCTCTCGCCATACCTACCTAAGCTTGCCGTTGCCGGTGCGTACGAAAATCCCACTCCGCTACCATCGCTTTGAACGTCATTAATTTGACTATTGCGATTATAATAGTGGGCAGGAATGGTTGCTACCAACCGGTGTTCTTTGTTGGATATATTTTTGATCACCGCCCGTTGATAATGCTCATAAATACTGTAATCCGTTAATCCTACAAACAAATTGTTAACAAAAATCAGATTGTGCTTAGCCGAATATGGATCACCAGCATCCATCGAGACTCGAGATGCAACATAGTCGCCTGATACGGAGGTCAAAAAATCGTCTCCATAAAGTGAGTTACCATAGAACGGGCCATCATACAATCCACTTTGCGTATTATACTTAAAAAGCATTCCCACATTACGGCTTCCCCTTTGTTCATTTATCAATACCTGCCCGTCCTCCGAAAAATCAATTGGCGTACCGAAAAAATCACCGATCGAAATAAACCTGTCTGGCTTAAACTCGGGGGCATCTCCAGCGGTAACAACAAACGTTCGCTGTCGGCCTCCGCTTACAGTATAGTATCCCAACACCCAGCCCAGGTTGTTGATCTTCACCACTGTGGCATCAGGATTTTTACCGCCCAAGCTTCCATCCTTGCTTAGTATAAACTTGGTTAAATTGACCGTGTCGCTCGCGTATTGTTGGGCTGTTAACGCTGACGCTACCGAAGCAAAAATCATCGCCATCACCCATCGGACTATCCGAATACTACCTATCATGACATCATCTTTGGTAACTCGATTTGGAAAAATTTGTGTGGGCGAAGGCAGCAAACCGGATACATATCTACTATCATTTTTTCGACATAAATTCACAAAACTTGCAGTTTAAGTGTAACTACTCCTTTATCCAATTTAATCCTCACGTAGTATTGCCCTGAACTTAGCGAAGGCAAATACAATACATACTCTCGATCTGAATAGCGGTCTGCAGTCAGCGGTATCTGCTTGCCACTGCCTTCGTAGAGCGTTAAGATCAGGCGACTGGGAATCGCGCATTTTTCAGGGAAGACCAGGCGCAACGCTTTAGACTCCACGTACGGATTGGGGTAAATTTGAACATCCCGGCAAGGTTCACACACATCATTACGTACTACTTCCATTTGCTTTGTGGCAACACAACCCGTGGCGTGGTCGGTAATCGTAACACTGTAGGTTCCAGGTTGAGTAACATCGAGGCGCGGCTTAGTAGAACCATCAACCCATGCAAATGTCCATTGTGGCTCCGCATTCTCTACCCGGAAAACACCTGTTATTTCGTTACAAATTTCGCTTGGCCCAATCACCAGTGGATCAAATAATGGCTTCACGGATGCGACTATCTCATCACTGGTAATACAACCATGCTGGTCGGTTACACGCACATTATATGTGCCAGACTGATTCACTTCAATTGCCTGCGCAGTACTTCCTGTGCTCCAACTATATTGCAGCCCGGCTTTACTTACGTTAAGTGTGAGCGGCTGTCCTGTACAATGTATAGTGTCGGCACCCAAATTAACAAAAAACTGATCGGCAAACCTGTTAACCAAGATATTTTCGGAAATGAAACAAATACCTGATCTCGTTCCAGATACGGAGTAAGATCCCTCGCCTACTGTTATTGTGCGTGTAACAGCTCCGTTAGACCACAAGTAATTATCCAAATCGACACCGGCATCCAGCGTTACCTGAGTATCCTTACAAATGAATTTGTCTGCCCCCAGATTAATGGGTTGAGATGGCATTAATGTTACTGTTACCTGACTTGTGCCATCGCACAAGTCTGGATGCCTCGCCACAACACGATAAACGCCAGGTACCGAAACACTCAACTGAGGAGTAGTTGCCGGTGGAGTAGTAGACCACAGGTAGCTTGCACCCTGCACAAAGGCATTGAGTACCGCGGTTTCGCCCTGGCACATAGCTACATTTTGACCTAAGTTTACTGGCACCTGATGTGGTGTTTTGACTTCAACGGCACCAACCCCGGAGCAGCCCGCCCCCTGCGAAATCTTTAATTTATATATACCCGCTGTTTTGGTTGAAAATGTTGACGTGGAGGAAACAAAGACATCGTCTTTATACCATGAGTAGGATGCATTGGGGTATGTGTATGACGATTGAAGAACCGTTTCCTCACTTCCGCACAATTTTTTGCCACTTCCCAGAGCTACCGGTATTTGATTAGACGTGCTCACTTTGACGGTGTCGAAGGACGAACATCCCATTGGAGAGGTCACTTTTACCCAATAAGAACCGTGAACTGATGTCGTAATTGTTTCAGCAGTCTCGCCAGTTGACCAATAATGTGAATAACCACCCGAGTTGCTAAACCCTGTGCTAAGTGTTACTACTCCGTCTTTACACACATGAACGTCTTTTCCGAGCGAAAAAGGAACGCTCGTTCGATAACTGACTTTAACAGTATCACGGCCTATACAATTGTTTTTGTCTCTAACCTCCAGCCAATATTTACCTTGAGCCGAAACGGCCAATTGATCGCCTTTACCACCAGTAGCCCACAAATACTCTACAATATCAGATTTGTTAATTGTAACAGGCCTGAGAATGGCCGGTTCACCCTCGCAAATTTGCACATCAGCCCCTAATGATAAAGCAGGTAAATTAAGATTCACAACTTCAAAAAGAAAAATCTGCTGGGCACCTGATGTAAGTTTTCTCTTTACCGTGTACAGGTCTGCATCGACTGTGCTAATTCTTCTCGCTGTACTCATGATGTTAGTTGAGCTACCTTTGAACCACTCATAAGTTACCCCATCATCTTCTGGTGTACCACCATCCAGACTTATGGACGAACCGGTGCATTTCGTAACTTTCCTAGCCAATGTACCTATGGTTATTACTTCCTTCTGATCTTCAAAATAACATGAACCCGAAATACTTTTCAATTTCACGTTGAAGATGCCGATATCTTTTGGTCGATACTTAATATTTACCGGATTCATCTGATTGGCCTGCGCATACAGAGAATCATTTCCAAAATCCCACTCAAATGACGTGGGTGGATCCTGTGATGTGTTGGAAGCATTCGCGTAAAAACTCAGGTTATTTTCTACCGGAAACTGTAAAACACTTCCGTTATCATGTGCTACAGCCCAATTAGTTAAGGGTGCATCAAACAGACTAAATACCTTTGTCAATGAAACAACTTTATCAGTAAGCGAGTTTTTTACTGCAAGTTTAATCGAGACACTGCTGGTATTCTGGGCTGAAAACACCGGGTTAAGGCTAGTGCTGGGCATTGTCTGTCCATTTACGGTCCACTCATAACTTATGAATTCTCCCTGAGAAGAAAGATTTACTGTTTGCAGATCTTGCCCTTTGCACGAATTGACCAAATCGAATTGAACGCGTAGCGGATCAACATCTTGAGGGGTACACAAAAGATTAGCAGGTTGCTTAACCACTAATTTAACGGAAACAATTCCTAATGCCTTTGCCGGTGAAACCACCTGAATGTAATAGTCTGTTTTATCAGGCATACAATCCAGCTGGAAATACTGGTTGATGCTGTTTTGACATTCTCCGGCACGCATTGCCCCGCAAGTCCCATACAATACTCGGTATTTAATATCACCGGCTCCAACAAACGACTGTGAAGTATTTTGATAATTGAATTCAAAACGCATATCCGCCTTTCCCCCGATTGACCCTACTTGAAATTTGAACCAGGTTGATTTAACCGAATCGGCATGCTTTTGTGCGCGGGGGTAACTAGTAGGGCTACCTTCAAAAAAGCAACCCGTATTGGTGAATCCTTTTTCCCCAAAATCGGCACTCCATGTGTGGCAATCAATGCTTGAGGATTTTTCGTAGCTGGCATTATTAGCGTTCACCGTTACTGTCACGGGGCGACCACACACATCTCCGCCTTCTGGCACAATCCAAATCGTTGGCTTTACCGGAAGCGCTGTGTAGTTACAGCCGGTAAGGCTGACATAGTAAGTGCCTTGTGCAAGGCAACCCTCGCCCCAATTACTACCATTAAAGGTTTTTCTTTGTAGTGGAATTTTGCGGAGATATTTTTGATTCGTCTTTGGATCTATTTTTTCCCAATACAATACCACCTCTTCATTTGAGGGATCGCGATCAATATCAGCACGAAGCGGATCATTAAACCGGGTTTCGTAAACCGGCCGGGCTCCATTTTGCAGTAATTGAATATCGTAGTTAATGCGAACTTTACCCGCCTCTTTTGAATCAAACTTCCACCAAATGGTTTTCCCTCCGCAACTGGTCTGGTCATCACTGTCTCCGGTTGCACAGTTGAAGGTGGAACTTTCGCCCTGATAAATACCTTCGCCCAAAACCGTTGCTGAGGAAGATGACTTAATGGTATATGAATTCACTTTCAAATCATTAGCCGGATGTTTATCAACATTCTTAAAATGACGAACACTCACTTCCACCTGACTATTGATATCGATAGATTCGTGGTTTTCAACCACAACAAAATAGCGCTTTACAGCATTTCCCTCGCAAGGATCAATAGCCCACCTGACCAATTGCGATGAGGGAATACAAAAACCCCATGGGTCACGCCTCACATTCCATGTTTTAAATTTCAAAGAAGCATCCGTTCCCTGTAGGAGGTTAAACTTGGCGAGATCGGATAGGGAATAGCTGTGTGCTTGTGGATGTTGCGAGAGAATATTTGCATTGGGTGTATACTCGTACACAGAATATGAGTATTGTAATCCAGACCCATCCAATTCCTCGTCTAATGAAGTGTTGCCCTCAGAAAAATTTATCCCACCTCTTTCAGGTGTTCTATTATGAACTCCTACAATTACATCACCGCCACCCTGAATTTGAAAAGAATACCAGAGCGTTTTTCTGCCGTTTCTGTGCACCTTGTTTACGCCCACCGGATACTGGGCTTTATAGGAACTTGAATTCACATAACAATATAACGAAGGTTCATCTACGGCAAGCGGTGGAATAATTTCATCATCTTGTGATACTCCCGTTGGGTCTACCAGCCCCCCGGTTTTACATGAAATAAAGTCGCTGGTGGGGGGTAGTACCGGATTACCGCTGGGATGTGTATCGTACGGATTTCCATACCACGTTCTGCCATCCCCGGGCACAACCCGATAATCATAAGCCTTGAGGGGCGTATCGTACAACGTTGGCTGCGGTCTTTCAAGATATACGCTGGGTTGAACCGACATACCATTGAAAGCATCGCCATCAGGAACAAAAACCACAAGTGAATAAACACCTGGCGAAAGATCACAAAACTCAAGCTGATTTCCGGGGACATCGGAACGGGTCGACCCAATCGGATCACTTTGCGACAGCCTTGGATAATCATACCGAACATCAAACGGATAAAGCCAAGCCTTAAGATCAGTTGTAAAACCACCAAAAGCACCTGAAATACTTCCCAAAGAAATCCTGAAAAAAGACGCCTTATTCAACCGGAATACATAGTACACTACTCTGCTGTAACCAGAAGGGAATGGCTGAATATTTGCCAAATCAGCGGCATCCGAAATACACGTAAATTGCTCTTTTTGAAACTGATAAACTCGTGCGTTAAATGGGTACGCACTGGCCGTAGACGGTTTTCTCGACCATTCTATACGTCCCTCATCAGAAGCAGCCGTTGGTCGATTAAATTGTGATACTAAATTCCGTGTTGTCTTTCGGATCGTAATGGAGCTAAAGTTACCGGCCGAGCTACTCGTATACCTACCATTACCCATGCCATCATAACTGCCACCGCTGGCATAATAAACTACCGTGTACTTACCCGGGGGTAGCGGTTTGCATGTATTACTGATCCATCTTGGCGATTCAAAACCCGATCCAAACTTACAATCCGGATCATTATTGTAGGAATATTCAGGATCTAATCGCTGTAATGTACTCAATCCTTCGCGTGCAGAACCCTTAAGCAACCGTACCGCTGGTGGCCGCAACACATCATGGTAGTGATTTGAACCCGTTATCGTTACTGGCATAGCTTCCGTGAGTTCAAATTCCCTGAAAAACATTTTGTCATATTGACTATCGCAGTTATCGAAGTTACCGATAGTAAACAAATGGGATTCGCAGGTTATTAAAGCGGCCTGACTCGTAACAACTCCGGTGCCTCCGCCAGAATTTAAACTGGCCGTGATGTCGCCAATTTGCTCGGATGTTGCGGGAGTCTTGAAGTTCGAATTACGGTAGGCATTAAATTTAAAAGTAGGCTGGGATACACGGCCGACCTGGGCAAAACCACCGAATGAAACCAATGTATATTTCCCCACAGACAAGCAGTAGGTTGCGGTTCCTGAACATGGTGCCATTGCTTCCCCGATAACAAATCTGCTTGTAGTGGGTACCTGCGTGATAGCACCGCGATACAACTTGTTGCTGAACGTATCCGAAATTCTCATTGATCCCTCTTCGGTTACCTCAAATTGCCGATATATCGCTCCATGAAAATTCCCGGAACAAACATCAACAGGTAGAGGAGTAACGGCACAGCCAAAGGTATCGACCTCTGCCAATACTTGTAAGTTATTGCGGGAAACACCGAAAGCCCCTACGTTATCAATCGCTTCCAGTGATGACAAATTAAACTTGTTGGAAGGTTGCTGCCGTTGCACAAAGAACTCCACGAAGTTTTGTAACCCAAGATTTGAAAGAATCCCAAGAATGTCAAGGGAATCGGCTCTGCCTAATACTTGCAAAGAATACACTCCGGGTTCCAGGCATTTCCGATCAAAAGTAAACTGCTCTTCGAATCCATAGTTTGATATTACTGGTGTTGCGAGCTGCCCTTTTTTCGATGAGCCTAACAAAGTTGTGATCCCCGTACCATCGCAAACTTTCTTCACGTCTCCCCGAAAAAGTATTGCTTGTTTTATGTTAGGACTGCGGCTCGCAATAAGCACATTTGATACGCGGTCTAATTCAAAGGTGTACCACTGCGACAGGTTAAATTTTATACCGTCGTAAAGCAATATGCCATTGGTTGGCGAATAGCCACAAGCCTGGTTGTCGCGCATGTAAGCATTGCAGGCGAAATTGTTTTGATAAGATGTCTTTTTTCCGGGCGGCTTAGTGTACCCATCAAAATTAGCCTCACCCAGGCTAAAATCACTATCCAAGACGCCAAGTTGTACCGGATTGGAGGGCGAAACACCTGCAGTTAATTGAGTTCCCAAATCCCTAATTTGTAAAGTAAAACGGCTGGAGGCGTACTTGTAGAAAAATAACTGTATTGAATAAGTTCCGTCTGGAACAACGTTACACAGGTAATCCAGGCGCGGGAGCTGCTCATTAGGCAGTGCGCGATACTCAAATTTCGCAGAATCAATTAACACCAGCGCGTTTATCGGTTCTGTTCTCACGTTTCCCTTATACACCTTTACACCCACCTTATACTCATCACTAAAGGTTTTGATGCCACTCAGCAAAATTCGGACAGCATCAGCATATTGGCCGGTGCGAAACGTAAACCATGCCGTTTGTGTATAGTCTCGGTAATTTGCCACAGGATTTGTGTTTTTTAGGGATACAAATACCTCCTCTTCATTATCGAGACTCAGACATCCCACATCAAAAGTAACGGTCTGCCACTGTTTATTTAATGTGGGAAATTGATAGGCATGAATTGCCCGGTCGTATGCATAAGTGCTTTGCGTATGTTCCGCAGCTGTCCTAAAAATAATGCTACCAAAAATCCTTTGATTCGCTACATATTCCCGAGCACTGAACCTAACGTAGTAGGTGCCGGCAGGTAAACAATAATTTCCGGTCACACCGAATTTGGTTAACTGAGTAAAGTCAGCTAAGTCGCTTCCGGTTCCGCCCGGATAGCTCACCTTGGGCAATCCCGGTATTGAGGGAGCCCTGAAAACGGTAACGCCTATCGAGGTTATGCCCAGGTGAGGAGCATTATCCTCCTCAGGGATAGCAATCTCTACCATGCGTTGGATGGGAATGGTAAACTTGTACCAAACCGATTTTCCATGCTTTTGATGTATGCTTGTTGAAAATTGTTCACCGGGTTCGGTAGTGGCGCTGGTCAAGTCGAAAGAAATATTTTTAGTATCGTAGCCAAACCCATTTTGAGAAATGGCGATTTCACACGCATCAAAAAAATTATCGCAGGCAAGCCCCGAAGGCGGATTACTGCCGCGCACTATTTCAATGGTCTCCCCCGATCGAAAAATATTATTGGGCATGTTACTTTCAGCCAGGCGCCCATCATCATTCAACTTCACAAAAACATAATAAAAGCCGTCTGGTATTGCTAAAGGCACAAACAGCGGTTCCTCAACGGTTATGCTTCCACCGGGCCCGAAAACAGAACCACCGCTTATTTCAGTATAACTCTGCCCGATTAGCTGCGCCTTGCTTTCGTCAAAAACAGATTCCTTGGAAAGGTACACTTTATCTACCCAGCCCGAATTCAGTTCTGGTGCTGCAATACCCTTGTTTTCCACAACCCACTGACAGTTGTAATAAAATCCGGCCGCAACTTTTTGTGCAAGACCCAGAAATGAAACAGGAAACAAATCCGGCAGCGAAGGCGCTGCTATCGTTAACCCGGAAAATACAGCCTCATTATCCCCTTCGGCAGATTCTTCGACATTACCATAGATATCAGATTTGGCCAGAATAGCGTAATTACCGATAATGCCTACGGGAATCTTTACTGATTTTGTAACAGTATACTCTTCTCCGGGTCGAAGGTCATTATAAAAAAATGTTGCCCCACCACTTGTGTTAGAAGTCTTAAAATTGCGTATTTCTGTTAACAGAATGCCGGGGGCGTTGCCGTTTTTCAGGTAAATGCCATCAAAAAAAACAGGCTCAACCATTGCATCGCCAACATTTTTAACCTTAAAGGAAACATTAAACTCTTGCCCGGCTACCAGTGTGGTTTTACTCACTGAAAGGTCAGCCACTTGTAAATTTGGGCGCGGTCGGCCTGAAACATTCACTTTTTTTACGGATACAGCAACATTGTTTACGTAGTTGCTTTCCTCGAGCCCGGTACTTGTTACAATTACAAAATAGGCTCCTGTTAATATGTTTTCGGGAATTGAAAACGTGCTTTCGGCATCATAGAAAAACGGGGTTTCACCATTTTTTTTCAGCGACTTCGAGTTGGCTATATCTCTTAAAAGTCTATCATCAGAGCTGAGCAGATTGTCGGTCGAGAAATAGATTTTATCTCGCCATGAAAAATTTTGTGTTGTAGTAATTGTACTTGCGTTCGTTACCGTCCAGCGAATTTTGATAGCGTTTGTTACTGCAATAGTGGTGTCTTTGTCGTCTTTATTGGTGAGCGGTTTAATGGTGGTCACTAAATCAGGTACCTGAGCCATTGAAATTGTATTTACCTGACTGGAGAAAGCACGGTAACACGAGTTGCGCGCACGTACTTTCCATTTATAGCTTTGGTTGTATTGTAACCCTTGCGTAACCGTTGTCAAAAGAGACGTCAAATTGGAGACTCCCGGAGAATTAGGCGTATCATCAACAGCGGGTTCATCTTGACCTGACGGCCAGATGAAAAAATCATAGTTTGTGGCATTCACAGCGGAACCCCAGGTAAACGCAAGCGGCATCCGGCTATTAATAGCGCCATTGCCAGGCAGATTGACGGAAAATACTCCAATGGTTTTATTGTTGATCAAAACTGCTACTTCGTCTGATTTGGTGCACTGGTTTTTAGTAACGTGTAACTTGAAGGTGCCGGGGCCGGTTACATGCGCGGTCGAGAGCGTTTCATCTCCCGCTTTGATTGATCCGGTAGCGGGAGGATTAACAACCAGCCAACTGTATTCATCACCGGTTACATTTGAGGTTAGGGCAACCACCTGGCCTGGGCATGTTTCTTGGTCAGCTCCCAGTTTTACTTCATGCTCCACGCGGTCTACCCGCAGCGTGTATGAAAATGGGTCCTGCCCCCCCTGAACAACGATGTAGTAGTTTTCACCGGCCTGCAATCCGGCACCCGTCCGTTCAATTACCGGAAACTGACCATCGGAATGTGTTATGTAATTACGGTTTTTATCCAGAAGAAAAATTCGACTATACCCATAGCTTGTGTTCACCAGCTTAATGCTAATCGCATCAGTACAGGCTGAGGGAACTGTAAACATATAGTATATGTCATGGGTAGCAAGGTGGGATGTGCCGGTATAATTATGCGAAAATGTTGTGCTTGACTTAGTGTCTTCAAAATCAATATGATCGGGCAGCCATGGATTATCAAATGCCACCACAAGCGGATTTACGTCTGTGTCTCCCGCAAGGGCAGGTTGAAATTTGATGTTGACAGCGCTTGATACATACTCTTGAAATGCCTCACTTACAACACGCAGCTTCACGTCTGTCGAAGCCGATACATGGGGTACTGTAACCACCTTCTCCAGGGCGGAGGCGGGCACCGAAGAAGCAAGTGTATTCCAAACCGGAGCTGTCGAACCAAGGTCGGTAGTGTAATCAATCGAAACCGTACCGGTAAATCCTTCGGTTAGCCAACTTACCCGCCTCGACTGACCACTCGCCCAAACCGAAAACCGGTCGACTTCAATATCTTTTGGGTTAGTTAACGTAATAACCGGGAGTTTAACCTGAAAAGAACTATTGCTTACGTCCGAGGAATTCGTTGACGATCTTACCCGCATGCGTACATTGGCTGACGGGGTAAGGCTAATGGGTACCTGCCAGGTCAAGGAATTGCCCGTAACACCGCCAGCCACTTCAACCCACGTACTGCCTGCATCAGTTGTATAGTTGCTTGTATAATCAAGGCTGTAAGTAGCGCCCGGCATCCCCGAGCTGACCCAACTTACGGATACGTTACTGCCCAAATAATAAATTTGATTGTTGCCATTGGGTGTTATTAAGGAAACGGAAGGATGAGCGATGCTGAATGGAATGGAAATACTTTCCACCGATGTATCCGTAATAAGCCGCACCCGTATTTGATACCATCCGGCAGCTAAATCTGAAGGAATATTCCATGTAAAGTTTTTTGCGGTAGCTTTAACCAGAGTAGGGCCCTGTATTGACTGCCAGGTTCCATTGTTTTCTGTTGATTTTATTTCTAACGAAACATCTTCGGTGTCACTGATTCCCGCTGCATCCCAGGAAACTGAATGGACATTTGCGGTATATAAAGTGGGTATTGATGCTATCGTCAAAATCGGGTTGCCTATGTGTATCGATCGAACGGAGGTGTAGACAGTACCGTAACCAGCCTGCCAAGACAGACGGAAATAGAATGTCGTACCCAATTCCAGGTCTGTGGGCAGAACGTAGCTTGATGAACCCGTGCCCGGGAGATTCGATAATCGATCAACCCACAGCAAGTTGTTAGTAGAAGTTTCCAATTTAACTTGATTTGCAATGCCCAGACCCGTCCACGCCAAATTCACGGTATTGCCCGGGTTATAGGAGCTGTTCATCAGTGGGGTATCTATCACAATTGATGGCGTTAGCACGTCAAAAATTCCGGATACAGACTCCACCAGGGGATGGGCAGCCCATTGCGCGATAACTTTGTAATCCCCGGGAGGAAGGTTGAAACTCTGCCACTGATAGTTGCCCGTATTTGATATGGCAGTAGCTATGGAACTTCGGATTCCTGCGTACTCATGGAATAGGTTGATAGTTGCGTTTGCCGGCAAATCAGAAGTCCACTGAAGACCTATGCTGCCCTGATGGGTACCCAAAGGCGTGTTCACCACAATAAAGGGTTGCTTCACCTGGATAGTGGCCAAGTCCTGGAAGCCACCCGTCATTATCCTTACCTCATAGCTGCCGGCCCCAGTATCATTGCCAACGGTCCATACCTTGCTCCCGATCACGGGCAACGAAGCATCAATGGTATTCCAAATCTCGTTCGACCCCTGAAGCCGATATTGGAGAGTCACGGTACCACTACCCACCCCGCGGCTGTCCCATTGGAAATTATACTGGTCATGTTGATAGACCACCGCCCCGGAACCAGAAGGGTTTACAAACGAGAGGTATGCCTCCTTCATCACGAACGGGCTGGAAAGAACTGTAATTTCAACATGCTCGGCCCACGTTAACTTGATTCTGCTTGTGCCCGTGAAAGTTCCGGTAACCGGAATTACCCAATTATACAAGCCGCTATTAACAACGGTTGCAAGCGATTCGTAAAGATCAGTTGCAGGGTTAAGCACTGAAATAGAAACCAAGGCATTAGCCGGCACACCTGCTGTACTCCAAACAATCGGAAGGGTGGTACCGTGATAGTATTCCGAGGCAAGTGAATTCACCGAAATCTTCGGCTTCTTTAAATTCAGTACTATCGTCTGCCCGTTTTGAGGTTGTTCGTCAGGATAGATCGAAAACTCATACGCTCCTTCGGCCGTTCCTGAAGGGACACTCCAACTGGTGTATTGAAGATCGTTTACCGGGATAGCGGCCGGGTTAATGGTCTGTGTAACATTACTTCCCGACAACGTCATATCAATTTTTACTGTGGCATCAGCGGGCAAACCGTTGTTCATCCATCCAAAAGGAACCGACTGCCACCAAAAGAAAGTAGTATTCGGAGCAGGAGAGGTCAGCTCAGTGCCAAATCGTCTGATTTGAAAAAAATTATCCGACTCATCGAAATAGGGTGTGGAACCTTCACCTGCGTCCTGGCGTATGCGTATTCGGCAATTTAACGATGACGCCATGTTTGTTGGGATTGTCCAGTTAAAGCTGCCAGTGGTTTGATCGGATGCTATCAAAAACCAATCTATACCATTAAGCGAGTAATAAATATCGAGGCTCTTGTTCACAATGGAGGGATGGTACGACCAGTGTATCGGTAAGACCTGACCCGTGTAAAAAATCTCTCCATTATTCGGGCTTACCACCTTTACGTTTACTTCTACTTCCTGATCATTTATTTCAAACTGTGCCGCACTGGCCTGGCTCCACGCATTAGCCTCGTCCTTCACACGTATGCCCACCACATGGGTTTTGTTCATACCGGCTTCGCCTTTTTCAAGATTAAAGGGCAGAATGTCTATGTTAACCGGGCGGTCTACAACCTGTGTTTGGGGGTTAGCTAGCGGGATGGTTACAGTCTGCGAAGCGCCAATGCCCGGGTCACTCCCAAAGAAAACCTGCATAGCGGTAATTTTTTTATTCTCTGCCAGGGAAGCCGTTGGCATGACATAGAAGGCCGAATATTGTGGGTGCCCCCACCGGCCAGCCTCGTCTTTAACGCGCACACCCAGTTGGTGTGCCCCAAAAGGGGCCGTTATAGGCCCCGTTGTCAACTGGGGCGAGCCTCCAAAACTATTCCCGTCAAATTCTACCTGTATGGCATTACCTACCCCAGGGTCAGTATCTATGAAGTACTCCATTTGGGTAATGGCCTTATTGGTAATAAAAAAAACCGATTGATTAAAGAAATTACTGTACACGGTATGACTCCAGGTGCCAACTTCATCCATCACCCGTACGGCCAATTGATGACTGCCAAAAGGTAGGTTTGTTGGAAGTGCAATATTGCTGACTACAAAATCAGAAAATTGAATCGCTGAAGGTGAAATGGAAAAAGCCGTACCCTGGCCGATACCGGGATCAGCATCTCCGACCACAAAATACTCACCCTTTATAATCTTGTTGTTGGTGAACGACAAAGGAGTATTAAATAGAAAAAACTGCGCATACGCTGAAGAACCCCATTTGTTATTTTTATCCAAAAGCCTAACCCCCAACTGGTGGCTCCCTGCCTGAAGCATGCTGGGCAACAAAGCAGTGGTGTTGATAACTTGCGCCCCCGTGGGGTTGGCTGGATTAAAGGTGAAAAAAGTGCCCGAACCGGGGCCAGGATCATTTCCAAGAAAATACTCTCCCGCACCAATCAACGTATTGGTAACCGAGGGAAAATCGTAAACAAAAAAACTGGCGTAATCCGCCTGCCCCCAATTTCCCCTGCTGTCTTTAAAGCGTGTACCAATTTCATACCCCACGTTAGTGGCCAGGGCTCCCGGGGCGATATTGGCAATGTTATAGTTAAACAGACTTGTGGCAGGTGAAAAGCTGAACCCACTACCTGAACCAACACCTGGGTCAGGCTCAATAAAATGCTCGCCTGATACCAAAAGATTGTTATCATCTAAATACGAATCGGGTACAATAAAAAAAGACGTAACCCCGGAAAGGCCGTTCACCGGAGGATAATAGTCTACCACGCTTGTTGTTACTGCACTCCAACTTCCATTGCTGCTTTTAAACCGTACAGATAGTACATGTTGGCCTGGTGTGGTGCCGACAGCAAAGTCTACCTTTTCAACTTTTCCAGGCTTATACGATAATAGATTGTTCAGCCCTATACCGGCATCATTGGTATCCAGAAAATATTCAAAGTGGGTATAGTTTTGTGCCCTTAGCGAGGAAATGCACACGCCATTAATCCCAAGGAGCACCACTACAACGCAGTAGTAAAATCTCATAAGCAACGGGCGCTAACCTGTTACTGCTTCTAATGATCTTCTACTTTTGACGCGCCACTGAGCGTGATGGAAAGCGTGCCACCTTGCGATATAACCGGGCTTGCGATTTGCAAACCGGTAACAAAGGGGGTGAACGGTGTGCCGTAGCGGTTAAACGAACTATGCAAACCCTTGTTGTCATTGCTGGCTCGTTTGAGATTATAACTACTTAAAAATAAGCCGCCATGGTTAGCCGGCAGATTGATAAACACCGGGTCTGTATATGTATTGCTTCCGGTAGGCCCAGTAACGCCCGCGCCCAGATCAGCATCCGAGTTGATGCCGCTTGCGTAGAAAATATTGTCATACACCTCAACACTGTTGAGTGTTCCACCAAAAAATCTGCCATAAAAAATATTACGCTGCATCTGAAAAAACCTGCATGTGCCCTCAAAAACTTTGCTGGGTGTTGCGTGCTCTCCTAAAAAAACATTGTTTACCAGTGTTACCCTTTCGGCTAATGGGCTGTTTATACCCGAAAAAAAACTGTCTTTGGTAAATACGTTATTAAAAAAGAACATGTTTTGGATTGATGGGGTTGAGCCATAACTGTTATAAATTTTTCCGGTGATAATATTGCCAATAAAGCTCCAGTTCGCTCTTTGGTAGGTGGCCGAACCGGCATGTAAATTTATTGTACCCAGCCTGCATTTTTCGAAAGTAATATTATTAACTACACTTTGCCAGTGATAAGCCTGTACTTCACCTGTTACCGTAATGCCTATAAAACTGGAGCCACTGGCTCCAACTTGCAGGCTGGTGATGTTCGAAAATGACACTACCGTGCCGCCAGAATTGCGAAAATCGCTATGCCCAATACCCACAAATACAATTTTCTTACTAAGGCCACTCATATCACCATAGTGCCCGGGCTGAAGGTAGATGGTATCGCCATCCGGGAGGCTGTTGGCATAATTGCTCAAATCTGAGCCACTGGTTACTTTTTTCTTAGCCGGACGGTCGTTAATGGACACTGTGTGTACGTTTGGCCGCGGTTGCCCATGTGCAGACAGGCACATACAAAACACCGCAATTGCTACGGTTAGAAGTTGCTTCATAGACCTTTAGGTTAGGGGTTTAAATGTAGTTGTACGTTTCGGAAAAACAAAAAATTTTGAAAACTATCTTGTTAAAAATGGCGATAAACTTTTCTTAGATGGGGAATAACCGCGCTTAGTGCGACAACAAAAGTGGGTTTACCAGAAAAAGCAGAAAGAGAAATTAGAGAAGTAACAAACCTAGCCCTGATTGCCCGCCTGCTGTTAGGCTAACAGATTTTTTGTCGTCATTTAAAAAGTTATTTGAGCGGTGTAAAAAGCCTCTTATCGGTTAAGCAAGACGAGTGGTTTAGTAGCTGCTTTGTGCGCCCCGAAATAATCTGCGGGTGGTGCAGCCCTCGGCAAGCACGGCCGGCTGAGGCAAGCCTCCCAACCTACCCGCGTTAGATCCTACCTGTATTGCATTGCCTACCCCAGAGACCATCATCCAAGAAGTACTACATCTTGGGCAAAGGCAATATTAGTAACAAAAAAATACGATTGAGAACGCGAGCATGCGCTGCATGGCGAGGGCGGGTGGCATTAATAACGATGGTTCTGATTTTTTCTCAATCCGAACACGTATTTAATAACCCAAAATACCCAAACGTGGCACCGGTAGACGTCATCCGGCTTATCAAACAGGTGCTCCTGGCCTACCAAAGAATCCGTCACCTCATCCCGGTGATGGTGATTAATGACAAAATGTTCTCACAAAAAATCCGATATTTGGCTACATCAAGATTGCTAACCCGCGCTGTAGTTATGTTACCTATCCGGAAAAACATGAATTCAATTTCACGCGGAGATAACGCCTATCAGCTCACAAAAGCCATACAGTTTGTTTGCTTCGGCTTCCTGTGTGTCTTCTTAACTTTTTGCAAAACCGAAACAACGTGTGCCCAGTCTGTATACGTCAATGATGCCGTGGCTAACATCTTACGTGTACCGGATGAATATGTACGACAAAACCTGGAGGTATTTGCGGTAAGTGAGGACCTGCGCCTGTTTGCGCAAGTGCCCAGTGCCCGGGAAAGCGGCAAATTTGAGACTCTGGCAATATTTCTCGATACAGTATCGCTACGTGTTAGAAGTATTAGTGTTATTCCCTTCCACGGCAGGGCGCTCGCCATAAAATCTTCGGGCGGTGGCGCCTCTGCCTTTTTTGGTGAAACCCAGGTAATGGTAGTCTCCCCGGGTGGATTAGAACTGGCCACCATGCCAGGCAACGGAGGCGCATTTAACGGCCTTGAAATTGCCATTTCGATTCATGAGCATACGTATGTTACCAATCTATCGAACAGCGGCAATCACGAGGTGATACCGCCCAGCGGGAACTTTACCAGAACGCATGCAACGGATATGGACAGAAACGGGAATGTTTGCGGGCAACTGGTAATAAAGACGGCAAATGCTGAAAGGCATTTCGCATTTTTTCAAACTTCAACGGATACCGCAGTACATATTTTGCCAAACATTGAGGCCACAGCCACGGCCATGAACAACAATGGCCAAGTTGTAGGTACCTGGAAGCACCCCTACCACAAAAAAACCGCTGGCTACTTGTGGACCAAATCAAAAGTTACAGATGATAGTGAGGGCTGGGTTTCGCTCGGGGATGGATTTATTCCCCGTGACCTGAATGATAGCGGTATGGTAACCGGGGCGAAAAATCAAAAGGCAGTAGTTTGGGATCAGGGCAAACACTATACCATAAACCCTGCCGTAAGCCACAATAAACAACCCACCTGCGCTACCCATATAACAAATGCCGGTTGGATTTTGGCTTACACCGAAACCGAACAGGGTAAAGAGTGGTTTTTTTTTAAGGCAACAGCCAACATCCTGCCGATATCGGCATTCTTTGAATACTAACAAATTTTCGTGTATCAGATCTTAAGTTTCTCTAGCGCTTCACTATTCTGCTCACCTGTACGCCAGTGGCGGTATGAATCTCCAATATGTAAATGCCGGGGGTGAGCTCCTCAATACTCAACTCCTCTTGCGCGGAGGCATTTTCCTTTTGCAACACAATTTTGCCCATCAGATCGCGGATAACAAGCTTTGCTAAATTCGTATTCTCCAGCCTCACATTTAACTTTTCGGTTGCAGGCACCGGGTAGGCAGCAGTAGATTTGCCCAATGCAGATGATGGTTGAACCTGAAACACTTCCGCTTGTACAGGGAATATCCTTCCACAATACTTTTTACCACTCACATCAAAAGTCTGACTGTCACCGTCCGGGTTAACCGTCAACGCATCATCGGTTACCGATACGGAATATTTTACCGCGCTGCCCGAGTACAACGAGTTGGGATCAATTTTCTCCACAAAGCGCGTGGTCTTCCCTTTTAAAACAGAAAAAGCACATTTCAGGTAGTAGTGATTGTCGGCACCTTTGATGGGTGTAAGCGTCTGAATTACCTCGGTACCGTTATTTTGAAACATTTCAAATTGCACCTGATTAATCGGGGGGGTACTCAACCTGAAAGAAATTTCGTCATTGTCGCAACAAATAGAATTTGCCAAGGGCAGTTTAGCTCTGTAGATAAATCTTTTACCATCCACTTCGGCATTGCCTACCACATAATTGCTGTTGTTGATGGAGATTGCATTCACAAAATCCCAGTCCGTTTGATAATGATCTTTAAGCAATTCATCCAGGTCTGTAAAAGTTCCTGATGTGCAAGAACATGCCTGCCACACATACCCGTGATTAAGCTGAGAAGATGGCGGCATGTACGTGCCCACCACATACCCCAGGTCGTTAATCTGCCGAACAACAATCGGCACTAAGTCAGGTTTGCTGTACAAATCCGTTACTTCTTTTGGTGGATTAATCTTCGCCCACGAATCCTCATCTCCAGAGGCATTTCGGCAACCATCGGAGGTGTAAAAACCTTTTATGATGTTGTTACCCGGATTCCACCATTGACCTGCTACACCACCAACATTATTGATGCTATTCGCCTCGCCTGGAATAAGACCTACAAGCGTTCGTGTTTTTTCGGCCCCGGCTTGAATGTTCGGATCATGAATAATGGGGTACTGATTGAGCATAACCGGCTCACCAAATTCAGCCCCAGTTACACCAACATCAGGCGCGTAGGAAAAGCCCACCCCCACCCCTGCAGCGGTAACATCGTTTAGCTGGCTGTTTCGGTTATAATAATGTGCATATAGCGAAGCTACCGGCTCAGCAACTTTTGAAGCCAGGTTTTTGATCGTTGCTCGCCTATACCTATCGTGAATATCAAGATCGTTTTGAAACTGCGCAGGATCAAAAAAATAAGAGACTTTGTTTCTCACAAGGCCATCCTCCCCTTTTTTTAGAGTAAGCACCGCGGCAACGTAATCCCCTTCTATAGCGGTAGCAAAAGCATCTGCGTAAATAGACAACGCACCAGGCTTGGACGAGTAGCTTTTTGTTTCGGCATCATAGATAAAGCGCTCTGCCACGTCACCCACATTGATGAGTACCTCTCCGGTTGAAGAAATATCGGATGGCCGTCCGTTAAAAAGCCCTACTTCTATGTATCGATCCAGATCAAAGTTTCCTTCTTTTGTGGTGATCACAAATGTCATAAACTTCCCCTGCCCGGTTGGGAAATACCCCAATATCCAACCTTTATCATTTATTTTCACCACGGTTTCACCCCCACCAAAGCATGGGGCTGATGATGCAATAAAACTTGATATATTGAGCAGATCACCGCTGATAATTGGAACAATTGCAGAACTATCTTGAGGAAGTTGTAAACTAAAATCTTCTGAAGTAGCGTACTTTCCGGTGTGGGGAGAAGTGATCTTTATTCGGTATTTCATAGATGAACTCCAGCCGGGGATCTCAATTGGCTGTGGCACCTGCCATTTGTACACGTTATCCCCCGATACCCCGGAGGCAACATGTTTAACCTTGTTTCCCGACATATCAAACAGTTCAATATCCACCTTGTCATTAGAAATGCCTACATTCTCAACCATAATATTGTCATACCACATAATAAAATATTCCCCGCACATTATGACCTCGTCATCAGCCTGAGGTGATAACACCTCAATTTTGAATCCATCTGGCGGTGCTGTTTCGCTCTTCTGATAAAAAGCCATGTAAAGCGGTAAGGCAATCCAAAAGGTTTCAAAAACTTGATCTTCAAGAACTCCTTCATGATCCGTCAAATTGGATCCCATCGCATTGTATAGGTATGACGATTTGCCACCATCGAACGCGATCATCTGGCTGGCATGAATATGTTCCCAGTTTTCGGAAAAAGAAGTACCGATGTTTCCATTAACCTCTAAAGCAGCAACAAACCTGGCAAATGCCCGCGTGTTAGCACCAATTGTAATATCCGGACTATATGCCTCCGAACCTCTCAAAAAAAAGTTGGGATCCCGTTCTCTTCTCGTAAGCAGAATAATCAACACATCATGTTTACCATCACCGTCTGGATCATAGACAAACACCGTTTGTGACCTGGCATAGCCTGTTCTAGCGGGATTGTTTGCAGGTGAATAGGCTACAATAGCGGACTTTGTGCCGGAGAAACTCTGGTCAGTATTGTCATGATCATACTTTTCTAATTTAACATAATCATCGAAAATTTTCAATACATGCATTTTTTGCAAGTCGAATTTTTCGATTTGTTCTAATAGATACTCATCTTCACTATAGTTTCTTTGCCTCAGCTGATTCAAATCTTTGCATAATAACTTCTGGTCATTAAGATCAGGTTTTGCATCACAATCGGTTACGTTGTAATCAGTTCTCGGAACATCTATGCTGCTGCCACCGGTAATTACCTCACCCCCATAAAGTACTGGAAAAGATAACCTGGTTTTTTCAGGGTGGTTTATCTCGAAGTCAATGACCGAGTTCTCACTGTCCTCAGCGTACTGTGTATTAATGACAGAAATAAGGTTGTCTCCATGCATGTCTTCCAATAGATCGACAGGCGTCCCGGTACCCAAGCCTAATTTATACTCCACAAAACTTTTCAATATGAAGGTATTAAATTCCGGTGTATAGGCATCACGTACCAGCTTCGAAAACTTCTTGTCGTTTGAGACATTACTACTTTCTGGCTTGCCCATGGCATCTACGCCAGCACACACTTGTGAGATATTGATATGCTTTAAATCATAGATTTGAAGCAAGGCTTCATCTGTTTTTTCATCTGGTGAAGGATTTTCACCCGTGGGTTCCACCTCCGGCCCCTTTATCTCGTACTTGTAGATGGCCGCAATTGTGATCCCATTCTTCTTCCTCTCGTTGACCAGATCACCGATGGTGATCGTGTAACCTCCGGCATGAACAGTGTCTTGATTTAATTTTGTTGCGGCATTCTGTAACTCCTCTTTAGATGGAATTCCCTGAGCTTGCAAATGAGCAACCGTGCACAAAAGGAAAGCGGTTACCAGTATATGTTTAATCATACGCACGATTACTGACGGCTGAACCCGAAAACGGCTACCCAATGCCACCCCTGTCTCTTTTTCTCGCCTATCGGCCCCTGCTGTGAGTGCTTTGCATTCCGATTTAAAAACTCTTCCTGTCATATTCATGTGGGTGTCTGACACTTAAGTATATTGCTATAATTATTACATACGTAAGTAAAGTTAGAATAATCCGATATTTATTTTTTTACCGCTGATGTAAAATGTGCTTTGGGCCTGCTGAAAAACCTTGAGTCGTATAAAATCCGTAGCAATTTTGCTGAAATTAGCGAACCTGGCGTGAAACCACGTGCCAGGAAATGAGCAAAAAACCCTAAATATCCGTGCAGCAAAGCATGGCTACATTAGCCCCCACCAACCGGTCGTGGAAGGGTTCGAGTCTCCCTTCAGCAAGCATCTCACCCCCGGCAAACCTTGGGAAACTTAGGCCCGTAAGATCGTGAGTGACACCCCAGTGGGAGTTTACAAAAAGAGATCTTTGAAAAACCCATGAGTAAAACCCGACAAAAGCCAGCGGGTTGTTAAATTTGTTCATGGAGAAAAACAACAGATAACTCAGCTTGATGGATGCGGTTCTCAGTTACAGCCGCAGGAGAAAAATAAGTAAGGCGGTGGCCACCCTTTCAGCAACAAACAAACTCGTCAACTGGCAAGCGCT
>Ga0068872_10000627_pt1 | contig 29837 bp, 23 predicted proteins | sample NOAtaG_7_FD_66441 | JGI IMG/M metagenome (GOLD analysis project Ga0068872, IMG submission 66441) | Freshwater lake microbial communities from Lake Erie, under a cyanobacterial bloom - NOAA_Erie_Diel1S_2200h metaG | ecosystem: Environmental > Aquatic > Freshwater > Lake | place: USA: Ohio, Lake...
GAAATTCCGAGTGACGAGTTCGACGCGTGGGCGGTCCGCATAACGGCCGACCCCCGTCCTGTCCGCTCAATCGTGGTCGCAGCCCGGGCCACAGATGTGATCGGACTCTGCCGCGGTGTCCAGTCCGCGGCCCTTCGCAAGTCGCGAGGGGACCTTCGGTCGGGCGCCTTCCGTGCCGGGGGTCAGCGTGAATCCCACGCCGCCCATGGCGCCGTGGACCCGCGGGTTCCCGGAGGCCGCTTCCGCATCGGCCGTGCCATCGGGCCGGAGCGCGGTCTGCGCCGCCAGCGCGATTCCGCGCAGCACGAGATCGGGCACGACCTGGTTCACCAGCTCGTCGTCGGCGAACAGCGTGGCGGAGTCGCCGCCGGTCGCGATCACGAGCGGAAATCCGCCGTACTCCTCGGCATAGCGCTCGATGAGACGCCACGCGAGTCCGCGCGCGCCGTGGTAGACGCCGCGCAGCATCGCCTCGCGGGTGTCGGCGCCCCAGGCCGTTCCCTGCGGGACGGCGAACTCGATCGCGGGCAGTTGCGCCGTGTGCTCCTGCATCGCGCGCAACTGCATGCGGAGTCCGGGCGCGATCGCGCCGCCGTGGAAGATGCCTTCTCCATCGACGAAATCGACGGTGATACAGGTTCCCGCGTCGATCACGATGCAAGCCTGCTTGAGGTGGTCGTAGGCCGCGGCCGCGTTCAGCAGTCGGTCGACCCCCGGCGTCGCGCCCGGCGCGAGGCAGGTGCCGACGGGCACCGGCATGTCCTCCGGAACGAGGTAGACCTCGGTCGCGAGTTGGTCGCGCAGCATGCCGACCAGCGTGTCGGAGACGGGCTTGTTCACGCTTGCCACCACGACCGAGGCGTCGGCCTCGGCTCCGATCAACTCGTACAGGCGGGTTGCCGCGCCGACGGCGCCGGCCAGGTCGTCCTTGGCGACGAACACGGTCTCCTCCGGGTCTCGCGACCGGAAGACGCCGAGCTTGATGCGGGTGTTGCCAACAGAGATGGCAAGGACGGGGGCGGGTCGGTTGTCCTGCATGGGGTTTCCGGGTGGTTGCGCGCGCGATCGGCTGGAGGCGCCGGAGCGCGCGCGAACGCGCACGATAGGGGAGACGGCGCGGTCGCGCCTCCCGCGGGGCGCCGTGCGCTCAGACGCCGACGCGCTCGCCGGCCGGGAGCCCGATCGCGCGGGCGATCTCTCCGCGCATCGCGCCAAAGACGCGCCGGGTCACGGGGCCCGCATGGCCGTCGCCCACGGGCTGGCCGTCGAGCCGCACCACGGCGCTCGCAAGCCGGCTGCTCGAGGTGATGAGGATCTCGTCGGCGCGCATGAACTCCTCAAGGTGGATCGCGCGGATCTCCGCGCGCACGCCGCAGTCGTCGGCCGCGCGAAGAAGGTCGGTCCGCGCCGTTCCATGCAGGATCGGCGGGTCTTCGTCGACCGGCGGCGTCGCCAGCACGCCGCGCGTGACGATCGCGACGTTCGAGTAGGCGCCTTCGCCGACCAGTCCGCCGCGGTGCAGGATCGACTCGCTCGCGCCGCCGTCGGCCGCGTCGAGGAGATGCAGGATGTTCCCCATCAGCGCGGTCGTCTTGATCGCGCATCGCGTCCAGCGCGTGTCTTCCGCGGTGATCGCGCCGATCTCCTGCGGCGCGAGAATCGTCGAGAGCGGCGGCGCAGGGGTGACCATCGCGAACACGGTCGGCGCCAGCGCCTCGGTCGGCACGTGCGAGCGCGTGCGCGCCGCGCCCCGCGTCACCTGGAGGTAGAGGATCGCGTCGTCGAGTCCGTTCGCGTCGAGGAGCGACGCGCAGAACGCTCCGAGCGCGTGCGGGTCGAACCCGCTCGCGCGGACGTCGATGCGGGCAAGCGCGAGGCTGCGCGCGAGCCGCCGCGCGTGCGCGTCCATGCCGACGCCGTGACGGGCGAAGAAGCGCACCACCTCGTAGACGCCGTCGCCAAAGAGAAATCCCCGGTCGAGCACGCTGATGTGCGCGTCGCGTTCGTCGAGGAGTCGTCCGTTGAGGTGAACCTTCACTGCGTGTGGCCGTGCGCGGAAACTGGACTGCGGAACGAGTCTATCAGCCCTTCGCGGCCCGCACGAACGCGTCGACGCGCGCGCGGTCGAGTTCGTTCGACCAGACGCCGCCGCGCTTGAGATCGCTCCCGACGATCACGCCGTCGGCGACCGACAGCACCTCGCGCACGCTCGAGGCGGTCGCGCCGCTTCCGGCGAGGACGGGCAGCTTGCAGCCCTTGCGCGCGGCCGAGAGGTCGGAGATCGGCGTGGCGATGCCGGTGGCGTTGCCGGTCACGATCACGCCATCGGCGCCGAAGAACTCCGCCGCATGCGCGTGCTCGGCAAGCGACGTGTCGGCCGTGATCGCGTGCGCGGTGTGCTTCTTCTTGATGTCGGCGAGGATGGCGATCCGACCCGCGGCGTCGCCGAGCAGGCGTCGGTAGCGGAGGAGGGGCCCGGCCGATGCTTCCGCGAGGATCCCCTCGTCGGCCACCGCCGCGAACACGAAGCCCTCGGCGCGGATGAACGAGCACTCGGCCGCGAGCGCCACCGCGAGCGCGGCCTCGTTCGCGCCGGCGAGCACCTGGATCCCAAGCGGCACGGAGACGGCGGCGCGGACCTCGCAGGCCGCCCGCGTGAACGCGGCGACCACTTCGGGTCCGACCGAGCGGGCGAGGTAGGGCGCGTCGTGCATGTTCTCAAGCAGGATCGCGTCGAACCCGGCCGAGGCGAGCGTGCGCGCTTCCTCGACCGCCAGGCGGGCGATCTCGGCCGGCGTGCACCCCGCGCGCGGCGTGCCGGGCAGCGGGGCCAGATGGACCATGGCGACGATCGCGCGTTCGCGGCCGAGGATCGAGGCGACGGGTCGGACGGGGTACGGAGTCGTCATGGCTTGCGCTGGTCCTTCGGCTGGCTGTGGGTCTGGACGCGGACGGGAACGACGTCGGAGTGGCCTGTGCCGCCGGAGCGGATCTCGAGCAGCGCCGCATCGAAGCGTCGGATGAAGTCGCGGGAGAGGCCGTTGCGGAAGGCGAACGACATGAACTCGTTCGTGAGCCGCACCGGCGCGAGCGCGATCTCGGGGCGGTCGCGCAGCTCGAGCGCCAGTTCGCTTCGCGGCGCCACCAGCGCCTGCGCCTTGCCGCGGTCAAGCATGTCGGCGGCGGCCGCGATGCTCGGCGCGCTGACGTACGGCAGTTCGTTCGCCGAGAGCCACTCCGCCGCCGCGCTGCCCCGCACCGCCACCACGCGGATGCCCGAGAGTTCCGAGGCCGAGTTGATCTTCTGCGAGGTCAGCGACCCGACCGTCACCGCCGAGACGATGGTCGCCGTCAGCAGCGTGGTGAGGACGAGCGACGTCAGCATCCAGCCGGCGGCGATCACGCGTCCCGGGACCGAAATCGGCACCTTGTCGCCATAGCCGACGGTCGAGAGCGTGACCACCGACCACCAGAGCGACGAGCCGAGCCCGCGCCGCACGTCGCCGCCGAACTGCGCGTTGCGGCGGCGCTCGACCGACCAGAGCAGGACCGCCGAAAGCACGATGAAGAGACCGATCAGGAGGACGAGCGAACGCTGCGGCTGCGCCACGAGGCCGCGCACGATCGCTTCGAGCCCGCTCAGAAGCGAACCGCGGTCGTGGATGGCGACCGCCAGTCCCGAGGCCGCGAAGGGATGCGAGAACTCCATCGCCATGCGTCGCGACGCCGACGCAGCGAGCGGTGAGGCGCATGCATCGAGTTCGCCGAGCGCGACCCCTTCGAGGATCTCTTCCTCGCGACCGGCCCGGAACTCGAGTTCGACGCCAAGCCGCTCCGCCGCCGCCGTGAAGAGCCGAATGCTCTCGCCGCTCCAACCGTCGCCTTCCGGGTCGGGCTCGCTGAAGGGCGGCGCGTCGAAGACCCCGACCACGAGGCGCGCGGGCGCCGGTTCGGCGGCTGATGGATCCAACGGAGCCACGGCTGCGTCCTGCGCTTGCGGTGCTGCGGGGGAGGACGTCGCCAACGCGAGGAGGAGAGCGAGAACGCGCGGCGAAAGCGCCATGGACGCAGTGTAACGGGGGGTGGCTCGCCGCCTCGGCGGCGTTCTGGACACGGCCGAAACCGTGTCCCGCGCGCAGACGTCGGCAGGTTGAAGCGCGGGGCGGTCGAACCTATCCTCCGACCCCTTCCCGACCCGAGATCGATTCCCGGCGGGCGCGAGTCTCTGACGGAGATCAACCCATGGCAGTCCGCATCGCAATCAACGGCTTCGGCCGCATCGGCCGTCTCGTCACCCGCATCGCAACGGCGCGTGGCGGTTTCGAAATCGTCGGCGTGAACGACCTCGTTCCGGCGGACAACCTGGCATACCTCCTCAAGTACGACTCCTCGCATGGCCGCTTCGACGCCGACGTGAAGGCCGACGGCGAGGGGATCGTCGTGAACGGCATCCGCGCCGCCTGCACCGCGATCAAGGATCCGTCGCAGCTCCCGTGGAAGGCGCAGGGCGTCGACTACGTGCTCGAGTCGACCGGCCTCTTCACCGCCGCCGAGGACGCGCGCAAGCACCTCGACGCGGGCGCGAAGCGCGTGCTCATCTCGGCGCCCACGAAGAGCGAGAAGGAAGTGCCGACCTTCGTCCGCGGCGTCAACTGCTCGAAGTACGACCCGGCCGCGCACGCCATTCTCTCGAACGCAAGCTGCACCACGAACTGCCTCGCGCCGCTCGTCAAGGTGCTGCTCGACCACTGCGGCATCGAGGAAGGCCTCATGACGACCGTGCACGCGGTCACCGCCACGCAGCCGACGCAGGACGGTCCCTCGAAGAAGGACTGGCGCGGCGGACGCAACGCGTACATGAACATCATCCCGAGCTCGACCGGCGCCGCGAAGGCGTGCGCGCTCGTCCTCCCGGAGACGAAGGGCAAGCTCACCGGCATGAGCTTCCGCGTCCCGACCGCGAACGTCTCCTGCGTCGACCTCACGTTCCGGCCGACGAAGGCCACCAGCCTCGAGGCGATCAACGCCGCCATGAAGGCCGCGAGCGAGGGGCCGCTGCAGGGAATCCTCGGCTACACCGAGGAAGAAGTCGTCTCGAGCGACTTCATGAGCGATCCGCGCAGCTCGATCTACGACGCCAAGGCGGGCATCCAGCTCTCCGATCGCTTCTTCAAGATCGTGAGCTGGTACGACAACGAGTTCGGCTACGCGTCGCGCTGCGTCGACATGCTCACGCTGATGGCGAAGAAGGACGGCAAGGCGTGAGCCCGGGTGCCGCGCCGGTCGACACGCGCCGCGCGCCGCGCCGCGCGCTTTCGTTCCACTGCGCAGGCTGCCTGAAGGAAGACCTCGCGAAGATCGAGGCGGCGGAGACAGCGGGGACGTTGCGCGTCACCGGCAACTGGACGGCCGGCGAGATCCTCGACCACGTTGCGAAGACGATCGAGTTCTCGATCGACGGCTTCCCGAGCTCGGTCCGGGTCGCGTGGCCCGTGCGCGTGATCGCGCGGCTCATGAAGGGCCGCGTGACGAGCGGTCGGACCCTTCCGGCGGGCTTCAAGTTGCCGAAGGAATCGGCGGCGTTCCTCCCCGCCCCCGGCACCTCGACGCGCGACGGACTCGCTCGCATGCGTCGGGTTCTCGATCGGATCGACGGCGGCGCGCGCTGCACCCACGCGAGCCCGGCGTTCGGCGCCATGTCGCATGACGAGTGGATGCGCCTGCATCTCGGGCATGCGCAGCTGCATCTTGGATTCGTACAGTTGTGAGGCTCCGCGCCCGCGTGATGGCCGCGCGAAGCCAGCGACGGCTCAGATCGGCAGCTTCCAGCGCACGACGAGCGATGCCGGCATCGGGGGATGGGTCATCGCGACGCGGATGAGGCGGTAGTCGTCGAGGCTCTCGCCAAGCGCGGCAAACGCACGCTCCACCATCGGCAGGTAGTTCGGGACGTTCGCGACTTCGATCAGCTTCGCGCCCGACGCGCCGTGGAGACCATCGATGATCGCCGGAGTGCAGTCGATGGGAATCCGTGCGGGTTCCCGCGCATCGGCATCGTGGGAGACGGGCCCGGAGAGCGTGCCGAACATCGCGGCGTCGACCGAGTCCGGTCCCTCGATCGACCGGTGTACGAAGAGATCCGACACGAACGTCTCGGACGGGATCGTGACGGCGGTGATGAACTGCGCGACGGTGTTGGTGCTGGAGCCCGTGCGCTCGTACGCGCGTTCGATCAGGCTCCCGAAGAAGAGGTCCGATTCGCCGATTCGGCCGAGCGGCCCATTGTCGAGCTCGATCGTGAACTTCCCGTCGGCCTCGGTGCGCGAGACGCTCGCATCCGGGAACGAGGAGAAGTCGCGGAGGAGGAAGTCCGGCTCGGAGCCAGCGCCGCTTGCGATGAACGGCCGCGGGGTGGGATGTGATGAGTTCGTGTTGATGAGCGAACGGAAGACGGGGAGCCTGGCGATCGGACGAAGTCGACGCACGCCGACAAGCCCGGCCATGAGCGCGAGATCCGCCTGGCTCGGATCCACGCGGCTCGGCGCGAGGATCTGCGCCGTCACGCGCGCCGCGGCCTGAACGCCGAAGACGCCCGCCGCGCCGCGGAACGCGAGGCGCCGCGACTGCTCGAGGTTGGCACCCGTGCGGAGGCCGTCGAGGACGAGTTCGAACTCCATGCGCCCGCCGAAGTGGCGCATCACCATCGCATCGAACGACTCGATCGCGTCGCGGAGCGTCGCGATCAGGTCTCCCCGGACGCCCGCTGACTCGAAGGCGCGCAGGTAGATCGTGACACCTTCGGGTCCCGGCAGCATCGGGGTCGCGTCGAGCGCATCGCTCTCGATCAGGATGCGCGCGAACTTCCACGTCAGGTTCTTATTCAGTTTCAGACGTCGCGAGACGTCCTGCGGCCTCAGCGGATCGACGCCAGCCGCCTCGCACAGCGCGCGGACAGCGCTGCGGATCGCCACGATGGTCGCTTCGCATTCGACCCGGAAGGACCCAAGCAGTTCCGGTGCGCGCAGCGATGGCGCGGTGTCTGCCGACTTCTCTCGAAGATCGCCCTGACGCGAACGTTTCGAGAGTCTGGCTCCACGGGAGGGTTTGGTTCGGGAGGGGTCCATTGATGATGCGTTGGCTGGGACGGGGACCGAGACTTTACAGGACTTCGGCGAGAGCGCCGCTCTCGGTGGACCTCGGGAGGCCTCGTCGGCACGTGAATCTCGGGGTCATGGGAATCTCGGGGTCATGGAGATCTCGGGGCCATGGAGATCTCGGGGCCGCGGGGGCGTTCGAGGCACAGGAGTTTCTCCGAGGATATCTCAAGTTTTTCCCTAGGGAAGTTTGCAGGGATGAAATCTGCACTTAGATTTGTCGCGACCCGTCCCAGTGGCGTTGGCTCGGCTGTCTCGAGTCTGCACCGGGCGGGCAGCCTCTCTGCCGCGGCCATGCCGCAGCAGGTCGGCGTCTCGCGCGCACGACCTTTCCCTGCACCCTGACCGAACCGTCCCTTCTGAATCCGAGGAGTCCCATGAGCGCCAAGTCGAAGATGTTCGTAGGCCTGTTCCTGTCCGCAACCCTCAGCTCGACGGTGCTCGCCGACGGCACGTGGGAAGTGCTCACCGTCGCGGACGGCGTGTCAAGCGCCAACATCAGCGGCATCAAGGGCGCGGTGTGGGTGCCGAACCAGTTCAACAACCCCGTGATCGACGCGAATGGTCGGGTGACCTTCCGCAGCCAGATCGCCGGCCCCGGCATCACGAACTCGGGCACGGCTCCGAACCACCTCGTGGTCGTGACCGGCACCGGCGGGCCTTGGAGCGTCGTCATGCGCAACAGTTCGGGAGTGCCGGGCAACACGCCGGCCGATGCGATCGTCGCGCGCACCTCCAGCCCGAACAACTCGATCGTCAGCGCGAACAACCTCGCCGCGAACGGCGGCTTCCTCGCGTCTGGCTTCATGACCGGCCCCGGCATCACGGTCGGCACGAACGACACGGCCCAGTGGTTTGTTCCTCCGTCGGGCGCACCGGTGCTCCTCGCGCAGGGACGCGAGATCTGCCCGGGCACCGCAGGCGCGCAGTATCCGGCCAACATGACGTCGTCGTCGGGCGTCCGCATGAACGACAACGGCGAGAGCCTCTTGACGGTCACGCTCAGCGGAGGCGACGTCTCAGGCACCACCAACAACTCCGCGATCGTCATGCTTCGCAGCGGTCCCGACCAGCTCATCGTCCGCAAGGGCGACCTTGCGCCGGGGTTCGCGCCGCTGACTGTGAATCCCGACGCCTTCGGACTGTTCCTCAACGGCTCGAACTATCTCTTCAGCGCGAAACTCGTCGGAAGCGGCGTGACGACGGCGAACGACTCGATCTACTGCACCAACGCCTTCGCTGCGAGCGGCTACCGGGTCTTCGCCCGCGAAGGCGATCCGATCCCGGGCCTCAAGGGGCTCACGATCAAGAACACCTCGTCGCTCGCGTTCGGCCAGCGGCCGATCGCAGCCGACGGAACCATCACCTTCATCGCCGACCTCGGCGGCAGCGCCACGCCGATCAACGACAAGGCGGTCATGACCGAGCGCAACGGCGTCTTCACCATCCTGATGCGCAAGGGCGACGTGATCCCGGGCATCACGGACTCGGCCGACCCGAACTTCACGGGGAAGGTCCTGTCGACGCCGTCGACGAGCGGCTTCGTGCGCACCTCGAGCGGCATGATCGCCTTCGAGGGCATCTTCATGAACGCGGACGGAACCGCGATCTCCTCGCCCGCGCCGAGCACCTACATCGGCGTGCGCAAGGCCGACGGCACGCTGCTCACGGTGTGCCGGCAGACCGACCCCGTCCCCGGCCTCGCTGGCTGGACGCTGCAGTCGCTCAGTGGAAGCACCAGCATCTGTGCGGCCGCGAACGGCTGCGTGGTGTTCGCGGCCAACATGACCAACGGCACCGATGTGGGCACCGCGCTCCTCGCATGGGATGAAGTTGGCGGCCTGCGCCTTCTCGCGAAGGGCGGAGCCACGATCGGCGACACCTTCTTCACCGGTACCGTCGCCAACCAGCTGACGCTCATCGGCGGCACCGGCAACAACGGTGGCGGCAGCGGAACCGGCTTCAGCGACAACGGCTGGCTGGTGCTCCGCGCCGGCGACTCGTCGACTCAGCTCTACGCCATCGCGCGCATCCGTGTCGAGCCAGGCGTGGCTTGCCCGGCAGACCTGAACGGCGACGGCCTCGTCGACTCCGCCGATCTCGGCGCGCTGCTCTCGGGCTGGGGCACCTCGAGCCCCGATCTCGATGGCAATGGCACGGTCGACTCTGCCGACCTCGGCACGCTCCTCTCTGCCTGGGGACAGTGCAACTGACGAAGGCATCCACCCAGCGCTCCGGGGAAACCCGGGCGCTGGTCTTTCTCTCTCTCTCTCTCTCTCTCTCAGTACACCACCATGAACCGAACGCTTCTCGCATCGTCGCTTTGTGCGGCAGCCGCGTCGCTTGTGCCTTCTTTGGCTGCATCCGCCGGCGAGCTCTACCTGCTTGGGCCTGTTCCATACTCCTACGCGGTCGAGCCGAGCGCCGATGGCAACGTCGTCGTCGGCTATGACGGGCAGGGCGCGTGGTGGTGGACCAAGGACACGTGGGTCGTCCGCATTCCCGAGTCGTTGCCGTACGGCAACGGAGTCGGCGGCCAACCGTCGATCACCGCCGACGGCAACACCATCGTCTGCGCGACGCTCGAGGGGAAGACCGTTCAGAAGGCGGAGGCGACGTTCTACGATCGTTCGACCGATCTCTACGACTCGACGGTCGGAAGCCTCGGCTTCCACTGCGACATCTCGCGCACGAGCGCGTGGAACATGACTCCGAACGCGAGCCATGTGTGCGGCCTCGTGTGGGACGCGGCGTGCAGCGCGAAGGGGTTCGTCTGGGACGCGGCGACCGACACCATGCGGCTGCTGCCAGAGGTCTATTTCTACAAGCCGACCCGTGGGAACGACATCAGCGACGACGGCAGTTTCGTGGGTGGCTGGAACGACGACTACGTCGGATTCCGCCAAGGGTGCGTCTGGAAGCGCAACGCTTCCGGCAGCTACGTGCCGACGCTCCTGAACACGGGTGTCGCGACGCAGAAGCTCCGTGAAGTGAACTGTGTCAGCGGGAACGGCCAGTGGGCGTATGGCGAAGGCCGCGCGGAGATCGCAGGCGGCGCTCCGTATCGCTGGAGCTACGCCACCGGGTTCCAGCCCATCGGCCCCATGCCGGTGGCGGGCGTTGGTGCCGTGTACGAGGCGAACTTCGACGGCTCGGTGCTGCTCATCTCGATCAACGGCTCCCCGTACGTCTGGTTCGCGAAGCGCGGCTACGTGCCGCTCGCCGGCTGGGCGGCTGAGAACGGCTTTGAACTCACCACCGAGTGGCGCTTCAACGTCTTCGGCATGACCGAGGATGCGAAGGTCATCACCGGCTATGCGCTGCGCAACTCCGACCTGCTCTGGTCGCCCTTCGTGCTCGACCTGCGTCCGACGCCGCAGCCGTGCATCGCCGATCTCGACGGCGATGGCGAAGTCGGCTCGTCCGATCTCGCCGTGGTGCTCAGCGCGTGGGATTCCATCGGCGGCGCCGCCGACCTCGATGAGGACGGCGTCGTCGGCTCGTCGGATCTTGGCATCGTGCTGAGCGCGTGGGGCGTCTGCCCCTAATCAGCGTCGACGCATCTGGTTCGGCCCGCGCCGTGCCCCGCCTCGACCTTGGCTCATGAAAGAGGGCTTTCCGGCCGGCGTGCTGCTCCCGCCCTCCGCCGAGCGTCCGCCCGGGAGCGGGTGATGGGTGCGCTGTTCGCCACCGCCGCGATGCGAAGCGCCGCGGGGGGCGGCGGATTGGTTCCGGCCTTCGGAGCGCGCCTGCGGTCGCGAGTTCGGTCGCGACTCGCCACGCGGCTCGCCACGCGGCGCATGCCGTGCCTCGCTCTTCGGCGCGTGCCGTGCCTCGCTCTTCGGCGCGTGCCGTGTCTCGCTCTTCGGCGCGTGCCGTGTCTCGCTCTTCGGCGCGTGCCGTGTCTCGCTCTTCGGCGCGTGCCGGGTACCCGCAGGAGAAACCTCGATCATCGGGGCCTCCGGCTTCCCATGCAGCGCCGCGCGATGCGCAGACTCGTCCGACTTGGGAACTTCGCTCGGGACGCGCTCGCGGGGAATCTCGAACTTGATCAGGCGCTCGACCTGCTTCAGGAGTCCGCGCTCCTCGGTGTCGCAGAACGAGATCGCGTGGCCCGACTTGCCGGCGCGCGCCGTGCGGCCGATGCGGTGCACGTAGGCCTCGGGTTCCATCGGAAGGTCGAAGTTCACCACGTGGGTGACGTCGTCGATGTCGAGTCCGCGCGCCGCCACGTCGGTTGCGACGAGCACGGGCGATCGGCCCGCACGGAAGGCGTCAAGCGCGCGAATGCGCTGGTTCTGCGCCTTGTCGCCGTGGATCGCCTCTGCGCGGATGTTCGCCGCCTTCAGCTTGCGGCACAGGCGGTCGGCACCGTGCTTCGTCTTCGTGAAGACGACGGCCCGCTCCATGCCGAGCGTCTCGTAGAGATGCACGAGGAGCTGCGTCTTCTGCGCCTTCAGCACGAAGTAGAGCTTCTGGTCGATGCGGTCGACCGCGCTCGAGACCGGCGTCACCGCCACCGAGACGGGGTTCGAGAGCAGCGAGTCCGCAAGATGGCGGATCTCCTTCGGCATCGTCGCCGAGAAGAGCATGGTCTGCCGCTCCTTCGGCAGCATCGCTGCGATCTTGCGAATGGGCTCGATGAAGCCCATGTCGAGCATGCGGTCGGCTTCGTCGAGCACGAAGAAGTCGATCTCGGCGAGCGAGACGAGCTTCTGCTGGAGCAGGTCGATCAGCCGGCCCGGCGTCGCCACGAGGATGTCGAGTCCCTGCTGGATCGCGCGGACCTGCGGGCCTTGGCCCACGCCGCCGAAGATGACGGCGAAGCGAAGCGGCGTATGCCGGCCATAGCTCGAGAAGCTCTCGGCGATCTGCGCCGCAAGTTCACGCGTCGGCGAAAGCACCAGCGCCTTCGGCTTGCGGCCGAGCGGCGGACGCGCGTTGCGCGGCAGGCGCTCGAGCAGATGATTGAGGATCGGGAGCGCGAACGCAGCCGTCTTGCCGGTTCCGGTCTGGGCGATGCCGAGCACGTCCCGGCCCTCGACGGCCGGCGGAATCGCCTGGGCCTGGATCGGGGTCGGATGGGTGTAGCCGTCCGACGCGATGGCGTCGAGCAGGGGCTGCGCAAGCTTGAGATTCGAGAAAGAGACCGTCGAGAGAGGCTGCGTTGTCGCAGCGGCTGGAGAGTGGGGCGTCACAAACACCTTTCGCCTGCTGACAACAGCAGCGGGCATAGCAGGGGCGGAATCGCGTGTGGACGGCGGCGCCGGCAGACGGGATCAAGCCATTTGGAGCGTGCGCGTCGCTGCCGTTCCAAACGGTGCGAGGCTTTCTGCACGCTGCCGGCTCGTTCCCAGTTGGAGTCGTTGGCCTCGGGGCCAACCTGAGTCACCGGCGGAGAATCAAACAGTATAGAGGGCAATCGGACGACTTCGAAGGAAACCATGAGGATTTCCCGGAACTTCGGCCGCGCCGCGCCGGGTTTGCGCGCCGCGCTGCGCACGTCGGCACGTTTCCGGCACCGCGGCGTGCCGGTCTCGAGGCGCGTCGACTGCCCCGGCACCGCAAACTCTAAGGGTTCGTGGCAGACGCTCTGTGTCTGTGGATAGAGCCCCCCCGGCCCTCTGCGCCGGCGTCGGGGCAGCCACACTCGGAGTCAACACCATGCTCACCGTCTCCCTCATCGCGTCGTCACTGCTTCTTCCGCTTCAGAAATCGGCCGACTCGCCGACGGCCATGCCGCAGGCGACGGCTGCTCCCGTCGCGAGGCATGACGTGCTGCCGACGGCGCTCGTGGTCGCGCCGCCCGATCTCTGCAAGGCGCGCAACATCCATGCTGGCTTCCTCGCCGAGATCGACGTCGGCGCTTCCGACGCCGCGGGAGGGCGCATCTTCATCATGCCGTCGCCCGTCGGCGACCTCACGATCTCGGTTGTGTCGCACTCGGTGCGCGCCGAGGGCTACCGCATCGTGGTTTCCCCGAAGCCCGGCGTGTTCGCAGATGTCGAACTTCCGCCGGTCGCGACCGTGCGCGGCGGCGTCCGCAACGTCCCGGGCGCCCGGGTCGTCGGCTCGATCGTCGATGGTGATCTCTCGGCCATCATCGCGATGCCTGACGGCACTCGCTATGCGGTCGAGCCGATCGGCGAGCCGGGTGGCGCGCATCTGCTCTACGACGTCGCGGACATGGTCGACCTCGGCGCGCAATGTGGCGTCGACCACGATCACGACCACGATCACGATCACGATCACGGGGGCAAGCCGGACCTCGGTGGCCACGGGAACGCTGGCGGCGAAGGCGGTGTCGCTGGCGGCGAAGGCGGTGTCGCCGGCGGCGCCACGCGCTGGGCGCAGGTCGCCGTCGATGCGGACTATCCCTTCTACGTCGAGCACGGCATGAACCCGGTCGCGGTCGCGCGTCGCGTCGAGCAGTGCTTCGCGACGGCGAACATGCAGTACGACAACCAGTGCAACATCGAGCATCTCATCACCGGTCTCGTGATCCGCACGACGGCCGCTGCGGACCCGTACGACCTCGGCGAGCCCTGCACGCGTTGGCCCAACGAATCGGGCATGAACTGGGACGTGCAGGGCCAGTGGCGAAACAGTCCGCCCCAACCCTTCGCGCGCGATGCCGTCATGCTCTTCACCGGTCGCAGCCATGGCTCGGTCGTCGGATGCGCGATGATGGACTCGATCTGCAACGACAACGTCATCGCCGGCCCCTACGGCTGGGTCGAGGCGAACTGGAACGGAATCACGGATGTGCCGTTCGCCGCCGATACCCTCGCGCATGAACTCGGCCATATGTGGAACGCGGATCACTGCGCCTGCGCGTCGCCGGCCTCGACGATGAACGCGATCGCGACCGGCGCACTCACCTTCTCGCCCGCTTCGGTCAGCGCGATCCTGAGCCACCTCTCGGCCCATCCGAGCTGCTTCGAGCTCGCGTCGACGCCGCCGGTCGTCGGCTGCGGTGGCGGCAACAGCTCGCAAAGCTGCTACGCCGTGCACGCGACGCCCTGGTGCAGCGACGCCGAGTGCTGCAGCATCGTGTGCGCGCTCGACCCGTTCTGCTGCACGACGAACTGGGACAGCTACTGCGTGCAGCGGGCGACGCAGTCGTGCGGCACCTGTGGCACGGGCGTCGAGGCCTGCACCGTGTCGCATACGACTCCAGGCTGCTGGAACGCTGCGTGCTGCGGCACGGTCTGCGTCGCCGATCCGTTCTGCTGCGACTCGATGTGGGACTCGGTTTGCGCGAATCGCGCACTGACTTCGTGCAGCCACGGCGAGACCTGCTCCCAGGCGACCGCGATCGCGACGAATGCCTGGACCGGCCTTGCCTCGCAGCCAAGCTTCCCCGATGCGACCGCGTGCGGCACGAATGCCAATCGGCCGCAGTGGATCCGCTGGACCGCGCCAAGCGCCGGCATGATGACCGTGGAGGTGTGCGGCAACGAGTTCGCGGTGGCGCCCTTCTCGGTGTCGGTGTACCGCGGCTGCGGCGGCGTGCGCCTCGCCTGCGAGGTCGACACGACTCCGGCGGCCGGATGCTCGACCGGGCCGAGCACAAGCGTCTCGGTCGCGGTCGGTGCGGGCGACGACATCCGGATTCGCATCGCAGCGACTGCACACGCGACCCTCGCCGACGCCTCGGTGCGCATCACGCATGCGGCGTATCCCGCCTGCGGCAACCCATCGTCCGGCCTCTGCCTCAGTGCGCAGACCACGCCGGGATGCTCGGACGGCGACTGCTGCGTCACGGTGTGCGCGGTCGATCCCTTCTGCTGCAACACCCGCTGGGATACGTGGTGCGTGAACGCCGCGCGCACGTCGTGCGGCTACGCGTCGGGCGACGTGAACGGCGATGGCGCCGTCAACAGCACCGACCTCGGCATCCTGCTGTCGGGCTGGGGCGTCGCCGGACCCGCCGACTTCAACGGCGACGGCGTGGTGAACAGCGCCGACCTCGGCGTGCTGCTCTCGAACTGGACGCCCTGAATCGGCGTGAACATCCATCGCATCGCGCGCGGCGCGCTCCTCACGGGGCGCGCCGCGTGTTTGTGCGCGCAGGCATGCGCGGCCATGCTTCGGGCTCAGGAGGCCTTGCAGGCGGCGGCCGGCACTCGGTTCCACGGGAGTTTCCCGAGCATGACGGCCATGCCGCAGAAGCCGGTAGAGCCCGCGAACACGAGCCCCGCGCCCATGAATGCCGGGATCGCGAGGAAGCCAGGGTGCACGAGGAAGCCGAGCGCCGTTCCCGCGAACACGCACGCGCCGATCACGATCTGCGTCTGCTGCATCACCGAGAGGCGAGAACGCTTCGTGTCGACCACCGTGGGAAGACCGGCGGCCTTCCACGCTTCGATTCCGCCGCGCACATTCGCGACCGAGATGCCGACGTCGGCGAGGCCGGCGCAGCGCGCGACCGCGTCGGCGCCGCGGCGTCCCGACTTGCAGTGGATCGCCACGCGGTTCGCGCCGAGCGCGACGATCTGCTGGGGCGAGAGCGCGGAGAGCGGCAGGAGCACGCTGCCTGCGATCCGCTCGCGCGCGTGTTCATCCGCCTCGCGGACATCGACGAGCACGCATTCGCTGCGGGAGAGCGCCGCCTGTGCGTCGCGCGGGTCGATCTCGGGCCCGGCGAATGGCGCGGTGGTGGTGTTGGAGGCGGGGGTCGTGGCTGAGGTGGTCATGGTCGTTCCCTGCGTGTTCATGCGTTCGAGGCGGACTTCGCGTATGCGCCGTATCCGCCCGCCATGTTGGTCACGGTGTAGCCGTGCCGTTCGAGCAGCGCGCACGCGCGCGCGCTGCGCACGCCGCCCTGGCAGTGGACGAGGATCTCGCGGCCCTTCGGCACGCGGTCGAGGTGCGCGAGAAGCCGCGTGTGCGCGATGTTGGCGGCACCCGCGATGTTCCCGGCGGCGAACTCCGAGGCGCGGCGCACGTCGAGCACGAAGGGCTTGCGCGCCTCGATCTCGGCGTGGGTCTCGCGCGCCGCGATCTCGCGGGTGGTCGTCATGCGCGCGCCGGCGGCGTGCAGTTCCGCGAAGCGCGCGGCATCGAGGAAGCCCACGATGCGGTCGAGTCCGATGCGCACGAGGTCGCGCACGGCCTCGTCCCCGCGGGCGGGCTCGATGATGAGCACGATGTCCTCGTCATCCGAGACGAACGAGCCGACGTCGGAGTTGAAGCTCTTCGCGAGCGGGGCGAACAGCGAGCCTGCGAGGTGTCCGTCGCGGAACGCGCTCCACTCGCGGGTGTCGACGATCGCGGTGCGGGCCGGGTCGAGCGCGGCGACGGCGCGGGCATCGAGTTCGCGCGGCCGCGGAAGCGTGCCGAGGACGCGCGGCCCCATCTTGTTGTCGCGCTTCATCCGCGCGAAGTAGAGCGGCGGCTCGGGTTGTCCCTCGAGGATGAAGTCGATGAACGACTGTTCCGTCGCCGTCGCCCGCACCGCGGGATTCATGCGGCGCTCGTAGCCGACGGTCGTCTGCGGCACCGCGCCGAGCGCCTTCCCGCAGGCGCTGCCCGCGCCGTGGCCTGGCCAGATCTGGAGGTAGTCGGGCCACTGCGCGAAGCGCGCCATGGTCTTGAAGAGGGCCCGGGCCGATGCGTCGGCCTTCCCGGCGATGCCGGCGGCGCTCTCGAGGAGATCGGGCCTGCCGAGGTCGCCCACGAAGATGAAGTCGCCGGTGGCGATCCCCATCGGTTCGGTCGCGCCGCCACCCTGCGCCTGCTGGCCGCCATCCGTGACTTCGTAGCAGAGGTGCTCCGGCGTGTGGCCCGGCGTATGGATCGCCCGGAAGCGGATGTTGCCGATCGAGAAGGTGTCGCCATCCTTGAGAAGCACCGCGTCGTAGCGCCCGCCTCCAGACTTCTTGTCGAGCCACTGGTACTTCCAGTCCGCGTCGCCTTCGTCCGAGACGTAGGCGCGCGCGCCCTTCTCGGCGAACTCGCGCACGCCCGAGAGGAAGTCTGCGTGGATGTGCGTGTCGGCGGCTGCGACGATGCGGAGGCCGTTCGCCTTGGCGACGAACTCGTAGCGGTCGATGTCGCGCTCGGGGTCGATGACGATCGCCTCGCCGGTCTTCTGGCAGCCGATGAGGTAGGCGGCCTGCGCAAGCTTCTCGTCGTAGATCTGGCGGAAGAACATGGGGCGGCTCGACTGGGTCAGGACTGGGGACGAGGCGAAGAGGAGGCGGGGGCGGGGGCGAACTGGCCGGAGAACCAGCGACCAGAATCCCGGACAATACTATCCGAGTTTCGACGGCGCATCCACGAGATTCGTCCCGAGCGCGTAGTTGAAGCCCTTTTGGACTGCGTAGGCGCCAACGCGGCCCTCGTAGTCAAGCGCCAGCATGCCGACCTGGTAGCTCTTCGGATCGCCGTTCTTCGCGATGATCCGTTCGATCGCGCGCTCGCACGCCTCCTGGGGCGACGCGCCGGCACGCATGGCCTCGACGGCGAGGTGCGCGCCGAGGGTCCGCAGCACCGTCTCGCCGAGGCCCGTGCAGATCGCGCCGCCGACCGGGGCGTCGACGAAGACCCCCGCGCCGACGATCGGAGAGTCGCCCACGCGTCCGTGCATCTTGTAGGCGAGCCCGCTGGTGGTCGACCCGGCGGCCATGCGGCCAGCGCCATCGAGTGCGAGCATCGAGATGGTGTCGTGGTTCTCGATGTTGACCTTCGGCTCGTACTTTCGCTCGACGAGCCACGCGCGCCACTGTCGCTCCGCCTCCGGGGTCAGCGTCGGCTCCGCGACCTCGACGCCGCACTCCCGCGCGAACTTCTCGGCGCCTGCGCCAACGAGGAGGACGTGCGGGGTTCGCTCCATCACGAGGCGAGCAAGCGAGATCGGGTGGGCGACGCCTTGGACGAACGCCACGCAGCCAGCGCGTCCGTCGTCCGCCATGATCGCGGCGTCGAGCGTCACCACGCCGTCGCGGTCGGGGCGCGACCCAAGCCCAACGGTCATGTCGGGGCAGTCGAGCTCCACCACGCGGCATCCCGCCTCGACCGCGTCGAGCGCGGATCCGTGACCTCCGAGCACTTCCAGCGCCCTGGCGTTCGCCGGGAGACCGTGCCGCCACGTGGAGAGGACGACGGGCCCGGAGCGGGAGGGCGGCGTCTTCACCGACGGCAATCCGTCGGGAATCACACGGCTATCGGACTCAAACATCGAGGCACCGGTGCCAGTCTGCGCACAGCCCGCGAGCGAGGCCAGCGTGACGGCACCCAGAGCATGGCGGCGCGTGAGGTCGAAGGGGGTGTTCATAAGGGTAAATCCTGCAGAAGTTTACAGCATGATCTGGGCTGAGCGTCTCGGTCCGTGCAGCGCAACAACCCGATCTTCAGCGAACTCGGCGTCGGTTCCTGGCGTCCATTTGGGCCTCCTCGACGGCGGTCACCGTCGAACTCGATGAAAACTGTGGATTTGCACAAACGAAATCCTTGCACGCAGACAAAGTGGTGGCAGAGTCGCTCTGTCCCTTTGTAGGGCCTGTGTGGACTGTCGGATCTCTGTGAGTCCGGTCGCTGGAGTCAGCGGCGCATCGTGCGCAGTTCAAGCAGTACCTGTTCCTGAAAGAGAGAGAATGATGCTTTCGAATCGTCTTGTGAAGCACTTCGGTGCGGCCGCCGCTGCGGCCACGGTGGTTGGCGGCGCGAACGCCGCGATCGTCACCTGGAACCTCAACCTCGTCATCCCGAACAACTTCGACGGCGCCTACATCAACATCGCCGCGCAGACCACGGGCACCTCTTCTGCCCTTGCTGGTTGGGACATCAACCCATACGGCGCGGGTTCAATGAATTTCTTCGCTCCGAGCTCGGCTCCGGCTCCCGTGACGACTTACGTCCGCACGCAGGCGACGGGCGGCCCGAGCAGCCTCGCCGGTGGCACCGTCATCGGTGCTTCGAGCGTCTTTGCGAACTCGACCACCGCGGTCATCACCTCGGCCGGCGTGGGCTCGAACGGTTGGACGCTCAATGCGACCAACTACTTCGGCTTCCGCTTCTGGAACGAGTCGACCAGCGCCATCAACTATGGCTACGGCGCAATGCAGGTCGGCGCGACTGCCGGTACTCGCACGCTCCTCTTCATCGAGTACGGGGACGCTGGTGAGTCGGTCACCGTCGTCCCGGCTCCGGGCGCGATGGCGCTCGTCGGCCTCGCGGGCCTCGCTGCCCGTCGTCGTCGCCGCTGATCCGTACAGACTCGTTCGCCCAAGTCTCACTTGAGGCGAGTCGACAAGCATCGCGTGGGCGTCCCGACGGGGGCGCCCACGCTGCTTTTTGCCTCTGCTAGCATCAGGTGATGCCCGCACGGACTGCGCAGCGCCTGCTCATCGTCGGCTGGGATGCAGCGGACTGGATGCTGATCAACCGGCTGTTTGCGGCTGGCAAGATGCCCGTGCTGCGGCGGCTGGTCGAGGCTGGCTGCCGCGCCGACCTCGGGACGCTCGAGCCGAAGCTTTCGCCTCTTCTCTGGAGCTCGATCGCGACCGGGAAGACCGCCGACAAGCACGGCATCCTCAACTTCGTCGAGCCGAAGCCAGAGGGCGGCGGCCTGCGCGTCTCGACCTCCACGAGCCGCAAGACGAAGGCGCTCTGGAACATGCTGTCGCAGCGTGGGCTCGAGACCCGGGTGGTGGGGTGGTACGCGTCGCACCCAGCGGAGCCGATCCGTGGCAGCGTGGTGACGAATCTTCTCCAGGAGGGCGAACCCACGGTCGAGAGCGTGCCATGGCCGCTGGTTCCGGGGACGGTGCATCCGCCGGGGCTCGCACAGGTCGTCGCCGCCGCGCGCCAGCGTGCGCGTGCGTTCCCGCGCGAGCGGCTGCGGGAGTTGCTGCCGCGCGTCGATGAGATCGGCGTGACAGATGCGCGCGTCCAGTCGCTGGTCAAGCTGATGTCCTACGCGGCGTCGATCGAAGGCGCGGCGCTCGCGTCGCTCCGCGCGGGCGGAACATGGGATGCAGCGCTTGTCTTCTTCGATGCGATCGACACGGTGGGCCACCACTTCATGCAGTACGTCGCGCCCAGGATGCCGCATGTTTCTGAGCGCGAGCAGCGGCTCTTCGGTGGCGTGATGGACCGCGTGTACGAGTGGCACGACGCGTCGCTCGGACGGTTGCTCGAGGCTGCTGGCGAGGGGGCGACGGTGATCCTGCTCTCCGACCACGGGTTCCACAGCGATCATCTGCGGCCCAATCTGTCCGACTTGCCGCCGGAGCGACGCATGGAGCTCGAGTCGAGCTGGCATCGGCCGCAGGGCGTGCTGGTCATGTCGGGGCCGGGAGTGAAGCGGGGGGCCGAGATCGCATCGCCGACGATTCTCGACCTGGCGCCGACGGCGCTCGCGCTTCTTGGTCTGCCGGCTGGCGAGGACTTCGACGGTCGGGTGCTGGCGGAGGCGATCGCGTGCGCGGTGCCCGCCCGGATTCCGTCGTGGGACGAGACCGATGGCGAGGCGGGCCTTCATCCGGCGGACCTTCGCATGGATCCGTTCGAGGCGGCCGATGCGTTGCAGCAACTCGTCGATCTTGGCTACATGGCCGCGCTTCCTGAGGATGTGCAGGGGCAGGTCGATCTTGTCCGCCGCGAGAGCCTCTTCAACCTCGGTGTCGCGCTCATGTCGCGTCGTCGCCCGCAGGAAGCGATTCCTCACTTCGAGCAACTTGTCGCGCGCCGGCCGACGGAACTTCGCTACGTGCTCTGCCTCGGCAACTGCCTGCTCGCGGCGGGGCGTTTCCGTGACGCGGTTGTCTGCGCCGATGGATATCTGCTGCACGAGTCGGCGAACGTCGAGATGCAGCTGCTCCGTGCCTCGGCGCTGTCGCTTGCTGGCGACGAGGCCGCTGCCGGCGTGCAACTCGACGCCACCGCGCGCGCGGTCGGCACGCGTCCCGAGATGCATCTCGCCTTCGCGGGCGTGCTGGCGATCTGCGGCCGACACGCGGAGGCGCACCGGCAGTTCGACGCGGCCCGGCAACGGAACCCGCGCGATCCCGCCGCGCATCTCGGCCTTGCGCGGTCGCAGCTTGCGCTGGGCGCGTTCGAAGAGGCAGGTGGACACGCGCTTGATGCGCTCGAGATCACGCAGGCGCTGCCGGAGGGGCATCTCATCCTTGGCGCTGCGCTGGCGTGGTTCGGCGACTTCGAGAACGCGCGCAAGAGCCTCGAGTTCGCGCTGAAGTTCGATCCTGGGCAGTTGGACGCGCATCGGTGGCTCGCGCTCGTTGCCGAGAAGTCGGGCGACGCCGCGCAGGCGAAGGCGTCGCGCGCCGAGGCGGCACGGCTCGCGGCCACCGTGACCGAACGCCCACGCGAGGCGCCGTTTGGCCCGTCGGCGTTCGCGGCGCGCAACGGCCTCCCTGAAACCTGACGCTCAAACTTCAGCGCTCGCACGATCGTCGGAGTCGGAAGTCACGGCTGCCCGGGGACGAAGTCCCCGGAACGGGAATCGTCGGAGTCGAAGGCTGAATCCCGGGGACGACACGTATGGGCGCCAGCAGACTTCAGTCTGCTGAACGACAGACGTCGGAGTCGAAGGCTGACACGTGTCGTTCCTTGGACTTCGTCCAAGGGCACCCGTGATTTGGGCGCTCGCGGCTGCGGCCGCTCGCTCTGGTGCTGCGGAACGTATGGGCGCCAGCAGACTTCAGTATGCTGAACGACCGACGTCGGAGTCGAAGGCTGACACGTGTCGTTCCTTGGACTTCGTCCAAGGGCACCCGTGATTTTGGCGCTCGCGGCTGCGGCCGCTCCCTCTGGTGCTGCGGAACGTATGGGTGCCAGCAGACTTCAGTCTGCTGAACGACAGACGTCGGAGTCGACGGCTGAATCCCGGGGACGACACGCATGGGTGCCAGCAGACTTCAGTCTGCTGAACGACAGACGTCGGAGTCGAAGGCTGAATCCCGGGGACGACACGTATGGGTGCCAGCAGACTTCAGTCTGCTGAACGACAGACGTCGGAGTCGAAGGCTGACACGTGTCGTTCCTTGGACTCCGTCCAAGGGCACCCGTGATTTGGGCGCTCGCGACTCGCTTCGCTTTCGCTCGCTCTGGCCAGCCTCGCCGCGAGTGAATCGCGGCGGGCTGAGAAGCGGGTGTCGTAGCGCTCGCAACCTGCTTCGCAACTTGCTCGCTCTGGCCAGCCTCGCCGCGAGTGAATCGCGGCGGGCTGAGGGGCGGGTGTCGTAGCGCTCGCAACCTGCTTCGCAACTTGCTCGCTCTGGCCAGCCTCGCCGCGAGTGAATCGCGGCGGGCTGAGAAGCGGGTGTCGTAGCGCTCGCGACTCGCTTCGCTTTCGCTCGCTCTGGCCAGGCCGGGCGGAGTGAATCCGCCTCGGCCTGAGGGACGCGTGTCGTCACGCACGGTTTCGGTAGAGCGACGGGTCGACCGCCGCGGCCATCGCCGGCTCGTCGAGCCCGCCGCCAAGGAATGCGTTCATCGCGCGCGCCTGGCTGGCCGCGTCGCGCATCAGTTCGGCGTGCTTCACGGACAGCACCGAAAAGTTCGGCCGCGCCGCGAGCCAGGCGTGCACCTGCTTCAACTGCGCCTCGTAGACCGCCATCAGCCGCTCGGGCGCGAGCGCCCCGCCGGACTTCGCGTTTCGCGCCAGCATCGTGGACTGGCTCTTCACCACCTCGCGCAGGTCGCGGTCGAGGAACACCACGCGGTAGGGGCGGTCGTCGGGGAGCTCGGTGACGAGCATGTGGATCACCTTCACCACCTTGCCGCGCGCGTCGTCCACCCACGCCTTGTCGGACTTGAGCTGCTTCACGCGCTCGAACTCGAAGTAGCCGCGCGGATTGTCGGCGTCGGCCGCGCGCAGGCCATCGGTGACGGGCGGAACGCCGCCGGCCACGATCATCTGCATGGCCATGCTGGTTCCCGAGCGGGGGAGTCCCGAGACGATGGTGATGAAGTCGCGCATGCGGGGTGTGTATCGGCACGAGTCGGGTAGTCTCTGCGGCGATGTCCCCCGAAACCACGGTCCGCACGCTTGAAGTTCCCGTCGATTCCCTCGAGGCGGTCCGGCTGGCCGCGCCCCTCGCCACCCGCCTCGAGTTGTGCCATGACCTCGCGAGCGAGGGCTGGACGCCGAGGGAGGAACTGATCCGCGCCTCCCGCCGGGTGGTCGAGGGCACGTCCTGCAGCCTCGTCGCCATGATCCGTCCCGAGTTTCCCGGTTGCCGGCGCGAACTCGACGTCGCCGCCTTCGCCACGACGCCGCGCCTCCTCGACCTCGCGAAGCGCGAGATCGAGATGAGCGCCCGCGCCGGCGCGCACTCGGTGGGCTTCTCGCTCCTCACGCCCGATGGCTTCGTCGACATGGACGCGAACGCGGCGCTCATCGATTTCGCGCGCGGCTTCGGCCTCGTCGTCGCGTTCCTCCGCACCTTCGACCTGCTCGCCGACCGCGAGCGCGGCATCCGCGATCTCTCGGCGCTCGGCTTCACGCGCTTCATCACGGCAGGCGTGCTTGGCTGGGACGCCTCGGTCGCCGCGCTCGACGCGCGCATCGAGGTGGTGCGCCGCGATGTCGCGAACGCCGCGCGCGAGGCCGCGCGTCTCGGCCATGCGCCGATCGAAGTGATCCCGGGTGGCGGCGTGCGCGCGTCGAACGCCGCCGCGTGGCTTGCGGTTTCCCCGCATCTTCACGCATCGTGCCGGCGCGACGGCGTGTTCCGCCGCGAGGAACTCGAGCTTCTCGCCGCGGAAATCGAGCGTTCCTGACAGCGGCCGCGCGGCGGCCCCTCACTCGAACCGCAGGTGCTTCACGCTCTGCCCAGAGTCGCGCAGGTCGCGCAGCGCGTCGACCCCGATCTCGAGATGGAGCGCCACGAAGTTCGCGGTCACCGTGCGGTCGCTCTCCGCGCTCTTCACGCCTTCGGGCGTCATGGGATTGTCCGACACGAGGAGCAGCGCACCCTTCGAGATGCCGTTTGCGAATCCGACGAGGAAGATCGTCGCCGTCTCCATGTCGATCCCGACGGCGCGGATCTTCCGCAGGTAGTCCTTCACGCTCTCGTCGTGCTCCCAGACGCGGCGGTTCGTGGTGAACACCGTGCCGGTGAAGTAGTCGCGCCCTTGCTTGATGATCGCCTCGCTGACCGCGCGCTGCAGCCGGAACGACGGAAGCGCCGGCACCTCGGGCGGCATGTACTCGTTGCTCGTGCCTTCGCCGCGGATCGCCGCGATCGGCAGCACGAAGTCGCCGATCTTCGTCTTCTTGAGCCCGCCGCACTTCCCGAGGAAGAGGACCGCCTTCGGCGCCACCGCCGACAGGAGGTCCATCGTCGTCGCGGCCATCGCGCTTCCCATGCCGAAGGAGAGGATCGTGATGTCCTCGGCGGTCGCCGAGAGCATGGGCCGGTCGCGCCCGACCACCGGCACGCCGAAGCGCTCGGCGAACATCTCGACGTAGTTCGAGAAGTTCACGAGCAGGACGTACTGCCCGAACTCCTCGAGCCTGCGGCCCGTGTAGCGGGGGAGCCAGTCGCGGACGATCTCCTCTTTCGTCTTCATGCCAGAAGCGTACCCGGCCCCGGCGCGGCGCCGCGCGATCGTCTATCCTGTCGGGCCCTCCAGAGGAACCTATGTCCAAGGCAACCATCAAGACCGACAAGGGCGACATGCAGGTCGAGTTCTACGACGCTGACGCCCCGAACACCGTGAAGAACTTCCGCGATCTCGCTGCGAAGGGCTTCTACAACGGCCTCAAGTTCCACCGCGTGATCCCGAACTTCGTGATCCAGGGCGGATGCCCCCAGGGCACCGGCACGGGCGGCCCCGGCTACAAGATCAAGTGCGAGACCTCCGGCGGCAACCAGCGTCATGACCGCGGCGTCCTCTCGATGGCGCACGCAGGCAAGGACACCGGCGGATCGCAGTTCTTCATCTGCCACGGCCGCGAGAACACCGCGCACCTCGACCGCATGCACACCTGCTTCGGCAAGGTCGTGAAGGGCCTCGAGGTGATCGACCAGATCAAGGCCGGCGACAAGATCCTGTCGGTCGAGCTCGCCGACTGAGTCGCGGCACACGGAGGCCCCATGGTCTCGATCACGATGCGCTACGAGGGTGAGCTCCGCTGCACGGCGGAGCATGGTCCTTCGAAATCGACCATCACCACCGACGCGCCCGTCGACAACCACGGCAAGGGCGAGGCCTTCTCGCCCACCGATCTCGTGGGCGCCGCGCTCGGCACCTGCATGATGACGATCATCGGGATCGTGGCCTCGCGTCACGGGCTCGATGTGCGCCGGATGACCGCGCGCACCGAGAAGGTGATGACGAGCGAGGGTCCGCGGCGCATCAAGAGCCTTCGCACGGTCCTCTCCATCCCGCTTCCGGCCGATCATCCGCAGCGGGCGATGCTCGAGAACGCAGCGCACACGTGCCCCGTGCACAAGAGCCTCCACCCCGACATCGACGCCGCGATCGAGTTCGACTGGACCGGGTGAACGGCGCTCAGGGCCGCGGCAAGCCGCTCAGGGCCGCGGCAAGCCGCTCAGGGCCGTCCGGAAATGCGGGCGTTGGAAGCGTGCTGTCCGAGGCCAGCGGAACCGTTGCCCTGCGTGCAAGCGCGTCGGTTCGGTCTGCGACGTCTGGTCGTGTCATGCGGCCGTCCGGCTGTCCTGATCTTCGCATCGCGCTTGCATCGGCTGCGGCTGAAATCGAACCTGTTTCGTCGTCCGAGTCCCCGCTGGGTGGGGAAGCGGGGAACGAACATGTACGGTCGCGGCGACGAGCGCTGCGGCCGATTCCGGAGTCCAGCACCCGTATGCGCGACCATATCTCCAGCCGATTTGACTTCATCCGTCCGACCGCGGCGATCACGAAGGCAATCGTCATCCGCGGAAAGAGCCGGTTCGCGATCGTGCGTCCCGATGTCGCGCAGCCTTGCGTGATCTCGCGGAAGCACTTCGAGGGTTCGGAGAGCCCGGCTTCCCATCTTCGCGTCGGAGGCGTTCCCCTCGACAAGGACGCGCAGCGCGAGTTCGAGGCCGGCATGCAGTTCGGCTCCAACGCCTGAACTCCGCTCGATCGACGGTCGTCGTCGAAGCCGCGGCTGCGCTGCACCCGGGGCGTCCGGAACCCCAGCAGACCCATTTCACACATCGGATCGTGCCCATGCCCCTGTGGCGTGGGCGCGTGTCCATTTCCGATGCCGACATGCAAGCCCACGCATGCAGCTTCCAGGATGGTCGGTCCATGCCGGTCGTCTGGATCGCGCGGGAATGGACGGAAATCCCACAATCCTCGTGAACCGATGGGCTGTCCTCGTGCGTATCGACCGCAGTGCAGTCAGTGATGCGAATGGGGTACATGCTCTCTGATTTGCCCTCGGGATTACGACGATGACAAGAGTGGATGGCTGCACCGACAGGTGCGCGGCGAGAGGCGTCCGCCCGAAGTACGACGAACGCCAGAGCCCTCGCCGAAGGAGGGCAACATGCAGGCCCACGTCATTGATGTCCGGGACGAAGAGGGAATGAAGCTGTTGTCGGACGGCACGGCGCTCGCCAGCTGGGAGTTGCTGCGTCGATTCGGCGGAACCATGGGTGCTGCGGCGATCTCCCGCAGCCTTCGCGCCAACGTGGAGGAAATCCAGCGCGCGCTCGTGCTGCTGATCGACCACGGCATCGTGCAGGTGCATCCCGCGCGCGGGCGCCGTCGCGTGCCCGCGTACTCCTGCCGCAAGGTGGGTGTGACCGTCGAGTATCGCCCGCACGATCCGGTCGACGAACGGGCGATGCAGGCCGCCATCCCGCGCATCGCGACGGCTGGCCAGGCGGCCGCGGTGCGCGTCCAGTCGATCGCGGCGGAGGACTCGGCCGAGCCGAAGGCGATGCATCGCAACCTGCGCATCTCCACCCATCTCGACGCACACGATGCGGAGGAACTGCGCAGCCGCATCGACGACCTCGTCGCATTCATGCGGCTCCTCGAGTCGAAGTACGTCGGAGAGGATGCGCTCGACGCCGTCCACTGCAACTACACGGTGGACGTCGCGGTGCGCCCGATTCCCGCGCCATTGGCAGCGACGCCGATGGTCGTCTTCCGTCCGGTCGGACTGCCGGCGAAGGTCGAGGCCGGCGTGGCGTCCAAGGATGCGGGAATCCTCTCTCCGCGCGAGCGCGAGGTGGCGGTCGGCATCGTGAACGGCCGCTCGCGCAGCGACATCGCCGACCGGCTGGGAATCACGGCAAGCACGGTGGCGACGCTGACGAAGCGCCTCTATCGGAAGCTCGGCGTGCACAGCAAGAGCCAACTCTCGCATCGGCTCGTCGGTCAGCGCGCAAGCGTCTGACGTCGGGAGACTCCGACGTCGGCGGCGTCGTTCCGTCGATCAGGGCGTCCACACGCTCAGGAGGATGCCGAGGTCGGACGCAGCGCGCCGTTCCAGCGTGGGGTGGCGGCCGCCTGGCCTTGCGCCGCGACGAGACCGTTCCGACCGGGGCCACCACCGAGACTCGGCCAGACGGCGAACGCGCCTGTCGCAAGGATCGCAACGCATCCGGCGATCGCGGGCACGGCACGAGCAGAACGGGAGGGGAAGGGGCGGATGGCTTCGTCCATGGGCCGGGTTTGCCATCGATTCGTCGAAAGCAACGCCACCCGGGGCGGGCCCGTTCGACCGGCCATACCCCGCCCCTGATCGGAGTACGCCAGCCCCCTTCTTGCGTCCGGAGGGCTCTTTGCCGGAAGCGGGGCGGCGGTACAGGCGTCTCCCGGAACCTCGCGTCCCGGCACGTCGCGAAACGCCGCTCGTTGCAACAGCGCCGGGGCGATTCGTAATATCTGCGCCACTCCCTGAGGATTTCATCATGTCCGTATCCACCCACTCGATCAACAACGAACGTTCCCGACGCCTCCGCGCCTGCGCGCTGATGGTCTCCATCCTCGCCGCACCAGCCGCCTTTGGAGTTTCCGCCATGCCGAGCGATGCACCCGAGCCGCCCCTCATCTCGCGCGACGTCCTCTTCGGCAATCCGGAGCGGACCGCGGCGCGCATCAGCCCCGATGGCACGCGGCTCGCGTTCATCGCGCCGCTCGACGGCGTCCTGAACGTCTGGGTCGCGCCCGTCGGCGACATCGCCGCGGCGAAGCCGGTGACGAAGGACACCGGACGGGGCATCCGCATGCACCAGTGGCTGCCCAGCGGAACCCATGTCCTGTACATGCAGGACAAGAACGGCGACGAGAACTTCCGCGTCTACTCGGTCGACCTGACGTCGGGCAGCGTGCTCGATCTCTCGCCCTTCGACGGCGCCCGCGCCGCGATCGCGCACCTGAGCCGCGACTTCCCCGACTCGGTCGCGATCTCCGTCAACAACCGCGACCCGCAGTACTTCGACACCCACCTCGTGAACGCCATGACGGGCGAGCGGAAGCTCGTGTTCGAGAACACCCGCTTCGCGAGCGTGACGCTCGACGACCGCATGAAGCCCCGCATCGGCGGCGAACCGCAGCCCGACGGCTCGACGGCGTACTTCGCCATCGACGAGTCTGCGGAGGGTTTTGCGTTCCGGCCGCTGCTCACCGTGCCTTTCGAAGACGCGATGACGACGTCGATCAACGGAGTCGAGCGCGCCGGCAAGCGCGCGTTCCTCATCGACTCGCGCAGCCGCAACCTGTCGATGCTGGCGACGATCGACCTCGCGAGCGGCGCGATCGAGCCCATCGTCGAGCCGAAGAAGGCCGACATCTCCGATGCGCTCGTCAGCCCGATCGACAGCACCGTCGAGGCCGTGGCGAGCGAGTACCTCCGCTCCGAGTGGACGGTGCTCTCGCCGAGGGTCGAGAAGGACTTCGCCTACCTCCGCACGCTTGATCCGGGCGACCTGTCCGTGTCGTCGCGCTCGCTCGACGACACCAAGTGGACGGTGGTCTTCTCGCACGACGACGGTCCGAGCGTCACGTACTTCTACGACCGAACCGCGGGCAAGGCGACGAAGCTCTTCACCTCGAACTCGAAGCTCGAAGGTCTCGAGCTCGCCGCCATGCAGCCCGTCGAGATCAAGACGCGCGATGGCCTCACGCTGCCGTCGTACCTCACGCTTCCGACGTGGTCCGACTCGGACCGCGATGGCCGGCCGGAGAAGCCTGTTCCGACGGTGCTGGTCGTCCACGGCGGTCCGTGGGCCCGCGATTCGTGGGGCTACGACTCGACCCATCAGTGGCTTGCGAACCGTGGCTACGCGGTGCTGTCGGTCAACTTCCGCGGTTCGACCGGCTTCGGCAAGGACTTCGTCAACAAGGGCGACGGCCAGTGGGCGGACGCCATGCACAACGACCTCGTCGACGCCGTCGAGTGGGCTGTTTCGAACGGCGTCGCCCAGCGCGACAAGGTCGCGATCATGGGCGGCAGCTACGGTGGCTACGCGGCGCTCGCGGGCGTGACGTTCACCCCCGACCTGTTCGCGGCAAGCGTCGCGATCGTCGGGCCCTCGAACCTCATCACGCTGCTCGACTCGATCCCGTCGTACTGGGCGCCCATGACCGAGATGTTCGCGAAGCGCGTGGCCGACAAGCGGACGCCGGAAGGGCGACGCAAGCTGCGCGACATGTCGCCGCTGACCCATGTCGACGAGATCAAGAAGCCGCTGCTCGTGGGCCAGGGCGCGAACGATCCGCGCGTCAAGCGCCAGGAGAGCGACC